>Ga0116227_10003691_pt1 | contig 33889 bp, 25 predicted proteins | sample S1TSphgellanicum_FD_89693 | JGI IMG/M metagenome (GOLD analysis project Ga0116227, IMG submission 89693) | Host-associated microbial communities from peat moss isolated from Minnesota, USA - S1T2_Fb - Sphagnum magellanicum MG | ecosystem: Host-associated > Plants > Peat moss > Unclassified... | reverse complement strand
TTTTTTTTTTTTTTTTGGTTATGTTCTTATAGGTTGTATTATATACCATGGTCTTATGCGAATTGTAAGGTCCCATGGAAAATTATGATGCAAGAATTACCTAAAAATACAAGGAGAAAATATGAAATGTTTTTTACATAGTAGGTAAGGCTTGAGGTCAAAGGCATTACCAAAATAAAGGTACTACTTGTGGTGACACCCATGGTGGCACTCACATTCTAGTTATGCCCTTGTTTGAGGGCCATGGCAAGGTTTGAGGTCAATGACATTACTAGAATAAGGGTATTACTTGAGGTGACACCCACGATGGTGCCCACATTTTGGTTATGCTTTTGTTTGAAGGCCTTGGTAAGGCCTAAGGTCAAGGGCATTACTAGAATATGGGGTATTACTTGAGGTGACACCCGAGGCAATGCACACATTCTAGTTATGCCCTTGTTTGAGGGCCTTAGGCCTAAGTTCAATGACGTCATCATAATAAAAGGTGTTATTTGAAGTGACACCCAAAGTGATGCCCACTGTAAAGGGGTGAAAGTGTGGCCCTTGAACATTACTATCTTCAAGGAGGTAAGGCCGAAGGAACAAGGTCAACACCTTAGTACTCAAAAAAGAAACTATTATCGCTTGATTATTTTACTACAACTACTCAAGTAATAGGTAAAAATTCATGTAAAGAGCTAAAGAGAGTAGGGTTTGTTATCAAATAATAGACCTACCATCTTATTTATAGGCTATTCTAGTAATGCCAAAGGAAGAAAATATAGAAAGGTGCATGGGAAACGAAAATATCTACAAAATAATTACCTTCCAAAACTTTATAATACTTTTAGTGCCTCTGAATATTGCCCTAGTGGGTCTACAAGCAAAACATAAAAAATTGTCATGGTCATCATGGTGGTGAGTATGTGTTATAGCTTGCACTAAAGCATTTTAATTGTGATTGTGATCATTGCAGTGGCCATTTCTTTATCATCATGTGCTACAAATGTTTGCAAGTAAATATTCCTCTTTGTCACATTTTTTTTCATTCATTGGTTTGTTATTTGATATATTAACAAGTTTTTCACCATGCAACAACTATTTCAGTTAAGCAACCTTGGGTACTAGCTGTTTCAGTTACTTCCAATAACCTTGGGTATTAGCTATTTAAGTTGTTTCTAGTAACCTTGGGTACTAACTATTTAGTTGCTTCCAGTAACCTTAGGTATTAATTGCTTTAGTTGTTTTTAGTGTTTTCTACTTCAATTGCTTTTATGTTTTAGTTTTTTTGCACAACAATTGATAAAACAACTATAAAGATGTTTTCATCAATGGTATCCACAAGTGCCACATAACTTATAATAGTTATTTCAAATGCCACAATACTTACAACAACAACAATTTGATGTGATGAAAAAGATGACATTGATTTTAAATCTCAATTTGAAATTGAGCTTGGAACACAAGAGGCATCAAATGTTGACCTTGTTGTAACTTAGGAAACTTTGTTTCCAAAGCTTGCGGCCAATTAAAGTTTGTGGTCTCTTAGCCATCGATCATCAACCTATTAGGTTTTTTTGTGATGAATAATGATACAACAATGAACATTTGTAACCCATAAATGATGTGGTGTTTTGTTTGTCACCCTATTCAATTGGAACTCGTTGATGCATAGGGAAAGCACAAAGGGTTTGTGAGCTACAACAAAAACCATGGCACAAGCGCTTTGAGAAAGCATGCTTGTCATGAATATCCAACTTTGTACAAGAAGTGTAGGTTGTTTTTGCTACAAAAAATTGTACAAACTCAAAGTGAAAAACAAGGGACAAAAAAGAAGAAAATTGTCCCCCCTTCTCAAATCACAAACTGTTTTGGCAGCCAACGACCTTACCATAAATTAGATTCGTTACATCAGATATTTTTGGAAGATTTAGTTCTATATGTTACAAAGGTTATCACCTTTTTTTTCTATTGAAAATTCATGGTTGCAGCGTTTGGTTTTGTGATAGTGTGGGTGTGTACAACTTCCCTCCTATTGCCAAATGATGATTGAAGTGTTCCTTAATATGGTGGACAAAACCAGGGAAAATTGTATCATCCCTAATTTTGCATCTCCTATTACTTATACATGTTCATTGGACCTTTGGATGTCTTGTGTAAGCTTGGATACCTTTGTTATTGTTGTGAGCTTCATCAATGCCTCATGGGAGCCTTGTCATGTGAATTTGGGATTTTTGAAGTACACAACATTGTATGTGCAACCATGACAAACTAGGTAAAAACTTTATTAAATTCCTTTGCTTTACTTGACAAAGTAATTTTGCATACGTAAAAAATGAAAGGTTTAATTTACTTTGATTTTTGGATTGACTCTTATTGTTGCTTGTTTGGCCTTTCAACTAGCATGCCCATTTGTAGGGTTATGTTTTGGGCATGCCATGTCAAAGGCAACTTAATATGCTATTGAAAACAATAAAGTTTATGCTGGATTTTCAAAAGTTAACTTGAAAGAAGTTTAATTTGCATTATAAAAGACCATTACTTGGACAATTGATATAATAAGGGGTGATAAGAGTGGAAAAAGTCTTGTATTGTTGTAGGTTTGTTTGCCAAGATGTTGAAAACTTCGGTGAAGATGAAGTTTGCTTCTCGAATCATCATATTCTAAGAAACACTAGAATATCATAATGTTATCTCCATTTGTTACGGATGACAACAAGTTATTCATTTATCTTTTAAAATGTCAATACTTCAAACTTGGGCTATTGTTCAAGCCATTATAGATACACTCCTTCCTATTGTGAAACTTTGTGTCTTGAATCAAAATGTTGGTTATTGGTTGTTGTTAGATGCATTTTATTCTACCTTCACCTTATGCATCCCATGAAAGTTGATGTAGTTAGGGCCCAAGCTTTAAATTAGCCATTGATTTGTGTGGACTTTGATTCAAAGTTGCACAAATTCAAGTTAAGGATGATGACACAAGTCATCAATATTTTGTTCCCATTTTTGGCATTTGTTTTAGCTTATAATCAAGCCAAGGCCCATAACATGTTTGTTATCATGTTGGACCTTGGCTTCAAGAACATGAAAATCATATGGGATTTTGTGGGCAATGACATGCCATTTAAATTGTTATAAATTATGACACCAATATTGTGTGCCCTTTTTTTATTACACATGCTTTTTCATTTGAACTTATTAAGGTAACAACAATAGATCAACAGACAATAATTGAAGATGATGATTTATTTTTTGGGCAAATTGTATCAAATGATGATGCAATCATGTCCGCCTTGAAGAACGAGTTACAATTATAACGATGGTTGGTTATGTGACGAATTGAAATTGAAAACCTTCTATTTTGGTGGGTAAAACATGTTGTGTAATTTTTCCATGTCTCCTTTTTCGCTTGTCAAGTACTTGGCATTGTGGGAAATCGCATATTGAAATAGAACGAATTTTAATGTTGCAGGTGTCATCACTAACTTGAAGCAATCTAGGCTTGGAATTGAGAATTTAAATCAACTCGTTCTCATCAGCAAGAACTAACTTAGTGACGCTTGTGTTTAGGTGTGATGGACCTTTGAAGCCTAAGCCATGTCTGAACTTTTGGAAAGGGATTTTGTAACATAAATATTTCCTTACTTCACATTTGTTAATGAATTTCTTTTGATGAAATGGGCTGAACCCAAGAATGGCTTAATGGTCTTCAATGTGGGTTCATTAATTAGGGTTGAAAGTTGTGTGGTCTTTTGTATTAGTTATGTTTTGGAGTCATATGTGTCTAGTTGAAACTTGAAACCTTTTGTGAATTCTATCATTCCTATGTTGCAGCTGGTGTCTTTCTTTAAGTGTTTTTGGGCATGTGCATTGTTTTAGGAGGTCAATTTTGTTCTATTTTGCAAGTCATGTGTTTTCATTTGTGGTTGAATTTGTCCTTGGATTTTAAGGTCAGTTGTTGATTTTCTATGATTGAACGCCTCTCCAATCCATTTTGTTATCATTTTTCATGCGCATTGAGGACTTGTGTCATTTGTAATGTTCAGCCAAATTGAAGGTATGTTTGATGGTCTATCCAATGTCAAATGCCCAGAAGCCTAATTTTAAGGAAGGTTTTGTCCTTGGACATTAAAGTCAATTGTTGATCTTCTATGATTGGAAATTCATTCAATCCATTTTGTTATCATTTTTCATGTGCATTGAAGACTTATGTCATTTGTAAGGTTCAAGTCATATGTTTGTTCAACTAGATTGAAGGTTTTTGTCATGGTCTATTCAATGTCAAATGCCCAAAAGTTCAATTTTGAAGAAATAGATTGTTGTAGACGCGAGTAGTGAATAAGCATCAAGTACATAATTGTTGCAAGTTAGATGTAGTTTCATAACATTTTCAAATTAAAAAAATTCATTTTTTCAAATACTTGCTTTGTAATTGCAATTACCATTTTTTTTGTTACAGTAAAATCCTTAAACCCTAACCGTAATTAGATCTCCCCCTTTCTAAATAACTTAAACCCTAATACCCGAGAACCTCCCATATTTTAAAAAAAAACATTGACCTTAACCAAAGGTTTTGGATTTTTTTAAAAAAATTCAAAACCTTACCCGGAGGTTCTTTCAAAAAATAATAATAAGAGGGAAACGACCTTAAAGGTTCTCCAAGATCAATTTGTAGGGATGAACATTTCAAAACGAAATGTTTTTCATCCTTAAAAAATATAAGATCCCTTTAATGCAACCAAGTGAATCTTACCCTTGTAAGGTGCACTCCAAATAGACAATGAAAATTTTGGTGGCGATTATTGAAGGTAGATAAGTGAGTAGGTAGGAAAGTAGGGAGGTAGGTAATGAACCAACCCTCTTCCAACAAGTCTTATTGGGTTCCTTGGATGATATATATCACCTCTGATTGTGTGATCTATTCACATCATTATCAAACTTAAGTGTGTAGGTTGGTAGGTAAGAAAATAAGGAGGTAGGAAAGTGTGGAAGGTTGATGATAGGTAGGCAATAAGTAGGTAGGAAAGTAAGGAGGTAGGTAACCAACCCTCTTCCAACCAACAAGTTATATTGGGTTCCTTGAATGATCATGACCTGTTCACATAATTATCAAGAGAAAGTGTGTAAGGTTGGTAGGTAGATAATAGGTAGGTAGGAAAGTAGGGAGGTACGTAACCAACCCTCTTCCAACAAGTCTTCCCAGGCCCAGTGTTTCCCAAACGCAGGAACGCAGCCCAGCAGAGAGGGAGCGAGAGAGAATGGCAGCAGCGGTGACGGAGCTTGCGGGAAGCTCCGTCGTCTTCGTACCAACCTCCAGAATTGTGTGCAATTCTGTTGGCCTCTGTTCTTCTTTCTTACCAGCATCCAATGCTTGCTTTCCGCTGCTGCGACCGTCGCTTGGATTGCCTTCGTTTCGTGTTTGGAGCACATTTGTTGAAGCAGGTGGTTCGGGGAAATGCGCAAACGGACGAGCTCTAGAGTTTGAAGCAGCAACAAGATGCGACAATGGACGAACTCTAGGGTTTCAGAACGGCTTAGCATAGCGGAATCGAGTGCTAGGGAGGTCGGTAGTCGCTGCTGTAGCGGAAGAGGGTGCGAGAGAAGAAATTGAGGATGATGATGGTGAAGGCTATGACTCACTCGAGGAGGACATTGGTTTTCAAGGAGAGGAGAAAGTGGAGGAGGAGGAGGAGGAGGAGGAGGAGGAGATGGGAGCTGCACCGGTGAAAGCGAAGCAACGTGCGGTGAGACGAACCTTTCGGTTGTTGGGAAACAAGGAGAAGAAGGAGCTTCGTGCATATGCCCATCAATTAGGCGACGACATTTGTGTGCACCAGGTCAGAAATTACTTTTCCAATCTCACAAGAAAAATAGATCTTCTTCTTCTTCTTCTTCAGTTGTGGTTGATGGACACCTAACTTGGTTGTGGCCACAAGTTCCTTGTGGACCGACCTTAGTTGAAGCCCCTGAAGGTCTAGGTTTGAGCAATCATGCAGGAAAGTGAGCTTGTTGAAGACGAGCCATTGCATCACCACTTGTGGGTCTAGGGTTTACGGTTTGGGATTTTAGGTGTTGTAAGATCCCTAAACCGATGGAATTTGTGGTTTTCTAGTTGTCAAGATCCGACCAGGAATGTGTCTGACGATTTGCAGGTTGGAAAATGGGGGGTAACTGCAAATGTTGTTACAGCAATCAGTGATGCATTGGAGGCAAATGAACTCATTAAGGTGTGTGTCTCTGGCTGCCCCTCTCATTTTGCCGTTTTGTGTAACTCCATCTGTCCTGAACAGAACAATGTTGCCAGATTTGAGATCAATGAAAACATCCCTCATTTAAGCTGCTGCCATTGATCAGGTTTCAATAGCAGGGAAACCTGACATGAATCTTTTGAGGATGCCATCTATCTATGTCCACAAAGAAATCCTCGCTGTGGATACAGGCTTCTGCTCTCCAGTGTGGTTTCTGCTAATTCTTCTGTTCAACAGGTGAGAGTGCTTGATAACCTTGCTGATGAGATGGAGGATACTGTGCGGGAACTGGAATCAAGAACAGAAGCACAAGTTGTTGGCATAATTGGAAGGACCTTGTTGCTGTATCGGCCTAGTCTCCGGAAGCTTGCTGCAGCACAAGCTGCCCAGGAGAAACTACAACAGCAGCAGAGAAGAGCCCGCACTGGTGGTGTATCTGCAGGATGGGTGGGTTTCTTTGTCTTTGTCCCTTGGTACATCTCCTCCCTGTTGCTGTTCCTGCCATGGTTTGACCGTCCAAAATCTCATATCTTGCTGGACCTGAACTGCAACCTTGGAATTTCACCACCTGTCCCTTCAGGGCTGCTGCTATTTAAACCAGGATTGAACTGCAAATACTTGGTATGATGGCAATCAAGCCTGGAAATGATTGTCACCTGTCAGACCTCTGGTGCATTGATAGATGACATATGATGTATGCATATAGCAAGTTACCTTAGAGCTCTAAGGTAACTTGAGATGCAGGGGCACCTGTACCTGCAAAATTGCAGTATTTGTTGACACGGTGAGCTCTACTCCTGTGCTTCCAGTTAAGCTCTGATGATGGCAATATGACCAGCTTCAAAAGTGAGCACTCAAAAGCTTGCAGCTTTTATCTGTTCTCGGCAACTGCAAGGGGTACATTTGCATCTTTGTGCTGTGCTAGAATTTTATGCAGCATGTTCAGATATCCAATTCACATGTTGTAGTATCCATATGGAGGAGATGACACAACTAACAAGTGTTTTCTGCAGAAGAAAAGGTCGAGTCAAGAGCGACAAAAAGGGAGCTTGAAGAAATCTCAAGTTGCAAATCGATGATTCAAGTACTTGTAGCTATGGTCAAATATGGAAGGGAGGCAGAAGTCATAATTTTTTTGTTTTGACTAGTGGAAGTCAAGAACATGTAAGTTTTTTTCACACATCACTTGACTATCCTTCCATGCTTACTTAATTTGCCAACAGTAGCCAGCCCTAGGTTTCCCATCTAGTGGGAGCAAAATTAGTTGTAGAGAATGTAACTTGGCTTGCAGTTGTCAGATTTTGTGTTGTGTCTATGATAGGATGGTCTACTATTCTGTCATTTCATTTGTTGGCATTGCTTTAACTGTTGTACTGCCATGCGTAAAGTGCTTGGAGAAATTACCTAGTGTATTTGAAGGGCACCTTATATTTTTTAAACATCCCTCCTAGAAAAGAGGAGTGATCTTACACACACTAATTAGGAATGGAAGGGACCTCACACCTATAAGTAGGCATAAGATCCCTCCCACTGTTATGAGCTCATGTGCTCTACCTCTGTTTAGTCTTATGATATGGTTTGTCTCCTGCTTTCTTGTGGGTGAGGCACATGGTAAGGGAATATTCCCAAAATGTGGGGCTGGATTTAGCTACGACCTTATCCTAGGCTGCATATTTTCGGAATGCCTCACCCTATGGCTTCACCTTACACATAACACATAAAATTTAGATAATGTTTGAGATTTATCTAAACCTAAAAGAGAAGATTGTTTGTAACAGCTATAACTCAACAAAGTTGTATCTCCATCTGGTGTATGTGCCATCATGGATTGTGGCATTAGACTTAGAAGTTTTTCCAGCAAGTTGTTTGTGTTCCTATGATAGCAGCCATGTTGATGGAGGTTTACATATATTCCCTAAGATGTCTTATGCTTTAGAAGGTGAAGTCTTTATGCATCCAAATGCAATTTTGTTTTTAACATTGACATGATGTTAAATTAATGGACAAATTGCTCAGATGGAAAGTTCGATAAGTCATGATGATGCAAAGAAACTTTCATCCTCATAGGCATAAATGGTTACACATGATTAATAGATCTATGCCCTAATGGTCCATACCTGAAGTTGCCTGGACCTTCTTCCCCAATTAAGTTGGGGAAGGGAGGAAAATTTGCACATGGAATACCTTGAATACAAGAAACAAAATGTTGGCTTGTACAGACATAGGTTGTGTACCATTGCAAGATGTTGATGTTCACAAATCCCCATTGCAAGTTGTTGCTGTTCACAAATCCCCTTTCTTCTACTTGACACTCACAAACTAGATGGCATAGTCAAATGGATTCATACAAGGTTTTATATTATAAAAATATTTATGAAAAACCCATAAAGGTGTATAGGTCCACAGAAGTACATGGGACAAACATGCTCAAATTTTTTAAGATTATTTGCAACTGAATCACATGACAATCCACTAATTTAAACCATAATTCTGGCTTTATGGCCTTGAGAATCATAAGAGTTCCTTGGGCAAAAGGGGGAAAATGTACAATAACAGCCATTGAGTTGGGCACTCCTGAAATAAGCACTCTTTTGACTCCGTTTTGGGAACACCTTTCTTCAAGGGTAACTACTAGATATGTAATGTATAGTATACAAAATAATGGTGCTAGATCTGCACAACAAACAGATAACTAGAGAGTCTGGTTTAGGGTTTAGGGTCTCTACTTCTTTACTCATACAATATCCTTACAAGACTTTACTACTGTGCCTGCTGTCAGCAGGTTTGCCACAGTGTTGGGTGGTTATCAGAAACAGGAATATACCCAAATGGTTTTGTCAGGGTGATTCCGAAGGTTCATTCTCTAAAAATCAAAGAACCAGTTCTTTTATATAGTCAAAGAAATTCTCCTTAAGATAACCGCCGGTTCTTAAGCTTTCAAAAGCCCCAGATTGAGAGAGAATCAGAGGTACAGTGATTCTGGTTCTTTTGAAAACCAGAACAACAGTGGTTATTCTACAATTCTTAAATGTTTAAAAAATAACAACCTGCCCAATCCTGTCAAGGAAGCAAAGTTCAAACCTGGCAAATCCAAAACAGTTTTGACTTGACTAAGAATCCAGCTAGAAGATGGGAAAAAATATCAACACACATGTTGCAGTATGCTGATTGAGTTTACAGTGGGAAGGTACATAGCTCAATTGATGTAGGTGCTCTGACCTTTCTTGTCTTCCAACTTCTGTTGCTTCCTTTGTTTCAAGAGCACAGGAAGAAATCACAAACCTCTCTCAAATGATGTTAGTATTCAAAATCTTTGCAAAGAGACTTGATGCCATGAAGCAGAAGCTGGCCACACCTCTTGAACCATACTACTGATATGTGATCAATGTTTTGTCAACCAGCAAAAAGCTTCCATAAAGCTTAGATGTCTCCTTGACCTGACTAAAAACCTTGTAACTTCAACAAATACAGGGTGCACTAAGTATACAATCAACCTTCACATGACTTGTATTGGACCAAATTAACAAGTCAATTCTTCCTAAAAGACTGTGAAAGCAGTCTACATAATTGATGCTCCCACCAGACTCTTCTTACCATTTTTCATGGTCACATCCTGTTCTAAACCATACCTCCAGGTAGTAGAGCTCCTAAGGTTCTCAAGGAAATATCTTAGGTTTTTTTTCTCCTACAGTGGCAGCACTCAGTATTCACGTCTTGGGGGAGGCTTCTCACCTGCCAAATTCACTCGTAACTGTCTTCCATCATACTCCTGTTGAGACCAAAAAAAAGGAACCAAGCATCAGCTCAGGAGCCATCAAAAGCCTACAAAGATCACATGATTCCCATTATAAACAGAAATTTGCTGATCACAATTGCTTCTGACTTAAAACCACATAAAATGGGTATTCATTGGAAGAGAGACTTACAGCTCCATCCAAGTTGTTGATTGCTTCACTCACTTCTGTAGCAGAAGCAAGAGTTACAAACCCAAAGCCCCTTGACTTGCCAGTTTCACGATCACTAATGACCTTTGCCTCCAAAACCTTTCCATAGTCACTGAAAATAGTTTCAAGGGAGATGTCATCCACATTCCAGGAAAGATTGCCCACAAAAAGCTTGTTGGGGCTGTTGTTGTACCCACCACCGCCTTCTCTGCGTGGAGGAGGGCTGTCATTGTAGCTGCTCATCCTGGGCTCTCTTGTGGGTGCTTGAGGAAAGTTAACCTTCAAAACTCTCCCACCAAACTCCTGGAAAAAACAAAAGAAGAAAAAAGCTCTACATTGGAGAGACAAGCAAGCAAGGATAGTAGTCTGCACTCATTCTGGCAGCTATAGTTCAAAATAAAACACTTTCCAGGCATGTTGACTCTACCATTCAATAAATAGCTCAATAGAGCAACACACAAAAAGAGTCTGAAAAAGTGCACAGCTTGATGCAAGACAAATTATTGAGATAGGGGGATGTTGGAGCGTACAATTCCATCCAATTTCTCCATGGCAGCCATGGCATCTCGCGCTGTGCTCATTGTGACAAACGCAAAACCCCGACTTCTTTGAGTTATTCTGTCATATATAACCTGCAAAAAAAACCATATAGTAGAGAAAGGCACAGATTAGAATCATCGAGAGATAAAGACAGAGGTTACGGTACACTCCGGAGAATGGTAAGAATGACATCTCAATTCCGCTAGACGCGTTTCTCTGACAACAGGCCTTGGCAACATAGAGCAAAACCCCGGCCTGCCGTCGACACAGGAAACTGGGAACCCAAAAAAACAAACTTGACCGAAGAAAACAGGCGCTTATAAAAGCACTACAGATTCTTTTGTTGGATCTTTGTGAAGAACTTTGCGCAGACAAGATCACGATCAGTTTTACAATAGAGGGGAAATACCGACGTAGTTAAGAAGACGATCGGTTACTATGGACAAAGAACTGTCGTGATCACGTCAAGAAAGTTTTGCTGCTACTCGGAGATGCCGGGAAACGATTTGGCGTCTTCCTTCACATTTGCACTAGAAAATGTACTACGGAGCTGTTGTTACGGAAAAAAAAATAGGAAAAAAAGAATGCGGCGGCAGGTGCCTACCTCAACAAGCTCAACATTTCCGCAGTCTTGGAAAACTTCTGCCAATTGTTGACTATCGCAGGTCCATGGTAAGTTTCCCACGTAAAGTTTGGAACCTTGGAGAGTATCTGGTGCTGCATCGATACCGTTCAAGCTGAGGGACTGAGTTCCAGTCACGGTGGGACGCAACTCCGCGTCAGTGGTAGCTTCTTCACCGTCAGCCTCCAAAATCCCGTCCAATGCAACTTCCTCTTGCTCGGTTTCCGATGCGTACACAGAGATGCTAGTACTCTGAAAAACCTTCCTGCTGCTGCTGCTCAGCGAAAGACCGAAAGTTGCAACAGACATTGGTACTGCTTCCATGTTCATTCTTGCCATCGGCTTTACCTCCGCCCGTCCACAGACGGCAGAAAACGAACCGCTAGCCACCGCGAAGGAGATACACGAAGTCGCCATTACTCAAAATGGCGCTGAAAAACCAAAAAAAAAGAAAAAAAGGGGGGAAAAAAAAACTGCGCTTGCCTACTCTTGAAACTGTGCCATACAATGTAATAAACAGGCAGAAAATTGAAGCACGAAACTGAAGAACGAAGAGCACACACACGCAAAGAGAGTGCAGATGTGCGCCACAAACAACACTCTTTCTGTTGTCGCTGAGAGAAGACGCAGCGCACGCTTCGCTCGCTCGCAGGCTCGCAGGCGGAACGCAACAGCCATTGGATGGACACGAATGACCCACATAGATTGAGGATATGGCACCCATGGCAACCATGGCATCATCTCTTTGTTCCCACCTGATTACCGTCGATTAGTTTCGGTTTTCACGGCCACGATGAGTGTCAATGTCCATGGTAATCATGGAACCCATACACATCTCTTCCTACGCATCTCGCTACCGTCGATTCGTTTCGGCTATCCACGGCCACGATGCTTTCTTTTCAATTCTTCCAAAATTGATTTACTTGCGAGATATATCCGACATGAGTCATGGACGACGTCCAATCCCTTTACGATCGTCGATCTAGTTACATCCATCGGCTGCGATGCACAGAAAGAAAAAATAGGGGGCTAGAATAGAATCGTAGCCGTTGAGTTTTTGGACGGCATGCAAGCATGGAACAAACAAAACACTCTTTTGCACTCATGACACAACTCTAATTTTTTTTGCTTCTCGCTGTCTTTCTCTCTCTCGTGCGATCTTCCACATTTTGACGGCCAAGATGGAGTTTGTCAACCGCCTTATTGAAAGCCTTTTGATAACAGCCATTTTAGGTTTTTCCTTTTCTTTTCTTTTCCCTTTTTCCTTTTCTTTTTGGAAGGGTTGGAAAAGAAGCCATTTCTGTGCTTGATCAGTTTTAAGACTCAGGATTTGTTGGGGGGGGGGGAAATCTGGGGAGCCAGTGGAAATGGGTCTATGGCCATCGGGTAGTAGAAATTCTACATCATGATGCTTTATGATTACATTGAGTACTGGATGACTACCTCTTCACTTGACATGTAGTTGAAATGTAGTCAAATCAGTGCTTTTATTTGCTTCACCTCAAATCAAAATGGTATTCTTTCCTCTTTCATTGTAAATCATGAACTAGACTTGGACCTCACCCTTTTCTTTTCGACTCATTCAACTCAATTTTTTAAATTGTTTGCCTTGCTTTTCACTCGGTGTTTTTTTTTATAACAATATTTGAGTATTTGCATGATGGTTGTTTTCATCAAGAAGGTTTTACAAATGGTTCTCTTTGCTTCTGCATTGCACATGAGGGATATTCATTGACACATTGCTCATGTCATTAGAACAACTTATTTCTTAGCCATGGCCAAGCTTTCTATTGGGGTTCATTCAATTATTATGTTGGAGAAGTCTTATATCATGTCATAAGTCACACCTTACACCTTCAATTTTGTTCTTCATTTTCAGCACATCCATTCTTCCCCCTCCTCACAAATTTTGGTGTTGTGAGCAAAAGAGAATGGGAAGTAGTGTTTCATTACTTTTCATGCATCTTCAATTTTCATTCTAATTGGGTGATTTTACAAATTGATGTGGTGAATGCATTTAACTTTGTGTCACAAGCCATAATGTTTTAAGAACATGTTGTTGGAGGTGACATTTTTTAACTTAAATATTTCATTTGTAGTTTTTATGTTTTTGAACCTTTTTTTTTTAATAGCCATCATAACCCAAAGGGTGAGTCATTATCATCCTTTTAGCCATTTGTACCCACTAATGTGACTCCCTTGGTGGACCTTTGTTTGCCTTAACCCATCTTTAGGCTTTTTACTCTATGGTAGCATGATTCCTTTCATGTCTATTCCTCACCATTGTTGATAACACTCACATTATAAGCATTTTTCTTTTTAGTTCCCACAACATTAGAATTCCTAACATTATAACTTTCTGAGATTAACATTTCAATCCAACTTCATAAATGTGTAGCTTGGCCCCTTTTAGTTACCTAATTTTTTCCATGTTAATCATGTTTACAATTCTCGTTAAGAGCATCAAAGTTTTGGTTATTCCAATGGGTTCCATTTCAATCATTTTTTCTTTCATTGGATTCATTATTGGAAGATCTCAAACATGTATATTTACTTTTAAGGATAAGTGATGTGTGAGTAGTTTTTGGGATTTTCATTCGTTGTTTTCTATAGTGTTCATCGTATTTTTTTTATTGTATCCCTTTAAGTTTAGAGTTCCTTAATCTTTTTACATCTTTTCACCTACTTTTCTTTCCAATCTTTAAACATATTATAGGTCTAGGATCTTTTGATGGTCCTAAAAAAAATTTAGCTAATTGTTAACCTTTTTAATTCGAATTTTTTTAATATTTTTACATCCTTTGACCTGTTGCACCAAAGTTAGCATAACTTGATTTTGATTAGGAAGTATAGGGTGTCTAGGGAAGTTTTGGTGTTAATCAAAAGGTTTAAGGGGTTAGGTTAATGCCTTTACCTTATCCTTGTAAGACTAGATGGGTGTATGGTCTAAGTTAGGTTAATGGAGGAAGTAGGTTGGCTAGATTAGGATAAGGATGGATGTTTTATCCTAGTTTAGCTAGGCCAAATTTGTTGGATAAAAAGATCCGAATAAAAGGGCGGGGGTAAGTTTCTTAGAAACTTTTAATAATTGAGGTGAGGTCAAGAAAGTGAAGATGGCGTCTCTATGGAGCTGCAAAGAGAGAAAGTTATTGTTGATCTCCCTTCCTTCTTCCTAAGTGTGTGGGACATGAAAAAATGTGAGAAAGAAAGAATGATGATGATGTTTGTAAAGATGGGGGGTGGTGTTGTGGGCATCATGAGAAATTGAGAGAAGTGGGAAAGGAAGGAGGCTGGATTATCATGAAAAAACAAGCTCCTCAAGATGCAATCCAATCAACATACATCTTAGGAATTGGAGGCAAGATCCCTAAGTGGTGGGGTGGTGGCTGTTCAAGGGGAGACATTCATTTTATATGATGATTGGAAGCAAGTGGAAGGGGGAAGAGGAAAGGTACTTGAACTTGTTGCTTGATTAAGGAAATAAGAGTAAAAAAGGAAGAGACAAATTTGTTTTTGGGGGTTGTTGTGGTTTGTGTAGGAGGAGGAATATAGGGGATCTAAAAAGGGGAAGGAGTATGTGAAGAGATTGTTTTTGTGTAAGGTAGGAGCTTTTGGATGTGTTGATAGTTGTAAAGCTAGGAAATGTGACAATGGAGGACCAAAAGGAGGCCAATACTAAGAGATAGTTAGGAACAAAACTTGCGAGTACTAGAACTTTAAGCAATGCATTATTCCTTATTTTTGAAGATGTAAGGACTGTGTGTGCAAGAACTTGTTGGATTGTATGAAAATTGATGTTGAGGGTGGAAGGTGTATGATTAGATTAGGGTTGCAATTGGTTAAGTGAATCAAGAGAAGAGTTGGTTGAGAAAGAGAGGTTCGTTGTCCACTACAGTTCCTTAATCCTTTTACATTCTTTGACCTACTTTATTTCAAGTCTTTGAACATATTATAGGTCTAGGATCCTTTGATAGTCCTAAAGGAAATTTAACTCATTGTTAACCTTCTTTTCCCATCTCCCTAAGAGGCATTCGTCTCATTTTCATTGTTGCCACTACTTCAAAACTATTTTCTTGGGGAGTTGAATATTCCTTCTATAATCCTTGGCCTTTCAATTTCTATTTGATCATCATTCTTTATTTCAATTTTGGCCCCTTCTCTTTTCAACAACAATTGAAGGGAGCCTACAACCTTTTGCCCCTAGTGGTCCATGTGCATCTTTCCTCCTATGAACACCTCATCAACAATCAAACCGAACGATTTCAAGACCACGTTTTAGATCGTTTGCACCTTTTCTAGCATTTTTTTGGATGGGTTATTTGACATCCATTGAGTTCGCATCCTTTCTTGCTTAGGCCCAAACATTGGCATCTAGTTCATTAGTTGGTTCATTATTTGGCCAATCCTACTTATGTTTTGCTTATCATTGCCTATCATCCCACGCATGTAGATCTTTTGGTTTGTGCATCTTCTATGTGTGGTTTTGTAGTATCAAAGGTAGCCCAAACAAAGGAACAACATTATTGAGATCGTCATGGGGAGATATTTTCCTTCCCTAGCAATAAAAGTGTTTACTTGTTTACATAGCAAGTTGATGACTTTCTACAAGTTCGTGCCAACAATGTGTGGGGAATTTGTCCCAAAAAAAACATTCATATTATGGATCCCTTGTTTGCACATGGGGCCTTGCCAAACTACCAATTGTGGTAGACTAGGAGGCCAACATTTTGTAAAGTTGAATGGTGAAGAACACTGGTTTCCAAAGAACCTCTCCAGTTCGAGAGTTCCATATTTCAACCACGAAGGCTCCTTGCATGGCCATGTATTTCTTAACCCAAAAAATAGGCAGTTATATTTGGTTCTCTAGTCTCTAAGGACTATGCCATGTCAAGAACACATTCAAAGGTTATTAACAGTTTCTTTGAAAAACAGCTTCTGACACCAAAACACATCTTTCATAGACAAAATAGAGATTAGCAAATAGAGAAATTTATTACATCACAAATTGAGAACTTCTTTGTATCAGCAAGTTGGAAAAGTTTTTGGATTGTCAGAAGAAGACACAAGTGGTAACCATCAAAAGTCACAACTACAAAATCCACTGGCAGAAGTTAAAACCCATCACACATGGTGCCAAACCAAAAATCAGATCTACTTCACTTTGCATGCCATGATGGTCTAAACATCTACAAACCACTCCCTCAATTTCTCATTGTCAAATGAATCATCCGAACTCTGACTTTGCATAGTGGCTATGAACATATATTTCAAATAATAAGAGAGGTTGTAGATTTCTACACAAGTCTACAGGAATTACATGTTGTGGTTTTCTAAGGCTTCAAAAAGGACATTTTGAGACCATGGGTCCACACCATTGCTTGACCTATGGAAGGGGAAGAAATTCACCTTTACTAGCTCCATAAATATATACCATCTAAGGTAAACTTTTACTCCCACAGTGAATGGGAGTCAACCCAACCCCGCACCACAAAGTCACCTCCAAGATTCTCAAGCAGCCTAAAATACATACATCTGACCATCTGCACAGGCAACTTAACCAGCAAGAGAGCACCCAAGAGGGAGAAAGAAAAGACCTGCAAATAGCAGCCAAAAGAGCATTGACAATGAAGGCCCTTCTTCATGTAGAAGGGGCGCTCCTTTGTTGATTCAAGAGTGAAATCTGCACCAATATAACACCATCTTGCGCTGCAAAGCTCTGTACTACAATGTACTACTCATTTTCAATGCTGTCACAATGCAAATGCTCTCTCATGTTCTCCAGCACTACAGTTAAGAAAACTACCTGCTTTCTTCATCAACATGGGAGACACAAATCTGGTAGGAAGAACCCTGTCCCTGTCCAGTCTCCAATTCACTATCCAGAAAGAATGTGTACCCATTTCTCTGGTGTCTCCTTATTGCTCCCTTTCTCACTTGCAGCTCCAATTGACTAAGGAGCACATTAACAACAAAATGGAAGGTTGAATCCAAACCTACATTGTCTCTTTACACCCGACAATAATGGCAGGCAAACTGCCCAGAGAACAGCATTTACCACTTTACACTACCCTGAAATAGTCACCCTGATTCAAACTCATGGCGCTATGCACCTAAACGGAAGATGGTGGCACTGTGGCACTGCACACCTAAATAGAAGATGGACAAGAAAAAAGTCTAATAGGCCAGAAATGGGCAACATATTGAGACAGTGATAGAATACCCAATATAAATTTCACAGGCCTCCTAATTCAGTGCTCTCTACTCCAAATCCTTACCCTACCCTCTAAAAAAAAAGGAACCCCAGCTATCACACCCATGATTCTTGCACAGTCAACAATATCTCCAAGGAATGCAAATTTGCAATGAGCCATGCAGCCTGTGTTCACAGTCTCATGGGAAGTGAAGAGGAGGCACATCATTTCCACATCAGGATCCTGTACCATGGAATCCCTGCAGATTGTGATAAGAGAAGCAGGAAGACTTGAACACCAGAATTCCCATTACCAAAATCAATCCTGTCACTCATGCACTAGTGCCAACTCAAGCACCAGTAACTACAGCACATTTTTTAATTGCCTGCCACAGCCATTTGCCCCTGAGGTGGAACTCCACTCGCTGTAAGTGTGCTGAGCATCCTGTCAGATAGAACATTGGCACCTTTCATACTGCTATTATTAGCCAATAAGGTGCCAGCAGCTTCAAGACGTTTCCATGTATCCTCCCGCTTCTCCTCCAGTCCCTTGGCCTTTGCTTCATCTTCCTGGAACTTGTGTTGACATACTTGAAAAACCTCCTGGTCCATCTCCAAGAACATTTTGCGCACATTCAAGGTTAGCCCATGGACAGCCTGATTCCAGTGGCTGCGTGTATTCCTCTCCAAGGCAGTAAAGATCAAGGGAAGCACCACCTGACGATTCTGAGCCACAAGACTCACAAAATGGTCGTTGTTCCACAAGAAAAGGGCCCTCTCTGCCACCTGAATATTTAGACAAACATCCACATCATAATTTCACTTTACATGTAAAGAATGCATGGTCTTGTTGCCCCTGAGAAACGCAGATGGCAGAAGCAACATCAAAGAGTACAAAGAGGCAACAAAAATAATAAAGGCAATGGAGACCAACAGAAAGTCCAAACCCTGAACATGAGAAGGAGCATCTACCTAGCTAACATGGGCAAGTATAACACAAACATTTCAAAACAGCATATGGCAAATGTATGGTTAATCTAGGTCAGACCATGTCAAGGTTTGGATTGGGACATAACAGATCTGATAATATACATTCATAAGGACTGAGAACTTTTCCATAGGTACCCTCTTCAGCCAACCAAAATACAATGAGAGAGGACCCAATAAACAGGTTATAAAGATTTCAGATCTGACAACAAAGCAGCTTACGAGAGAAAGAGGAAATCAACCCTAAAGAACAGAGAAAACAAAAACAAAAAGTAAACCAAAACTGAGCAGTCATTTGAACACAAGTCACATGAATGTTCATAGACCTTGAAATGCAACATGCATCATAGAGAACAGCTACCATAAACACACTGATTTTATCAGCTCCTAGATTGGGTTAAGGTCAATTTCATGATTTGACCACAACATAGTGACCACAAGACTGGCAGTAATGGGAAGAACCTATAAAACTGACTATTGACTACACAAAATCCAAAGATTTGACATTTACATGAGGCATAGGAATTCATTATGTAACTGTGTATTCTGTCAGAAAAACACTTTGTCAAAAATCTCAATTTTTACGACTTTCTAATCTCGGGATACTACTAAATGCAAAATATTGCATGAAAGTTACCATGATCCAAAAAATCTAACTCGTATGTGAAGAGGTAGAAGTTAGCAAAGTTTGTACTCAGTGGGATACTGATCAATGGCTTAAAGGCTTGACAGACCAAAGATGAGGAACAAGCTATCCATAAGGAAATGTAACCAAGAAGATAAATGAGGCTTTAGCTACCTTGTAGCTACCGTGAGGCTTCATACTCCTTAATCTGGTCCTTTTACTTAAACCAAACATATTTGAAATTAAGAGCTGACTTCTGAACCAACAAAAATCTAGGGACACAAACATCTTGTCAAAAACTTTCATTACTTAGAACTCTTCCATTAAAACTTTCCAACCTTAAAGGTTGTCCTTTGTATAAAGAGTTGAGAACTCAAAGGACTGCATGAAAGGGGGAAAAGATTTGTCAGCATTGGATCTTGACCAATTCAAGAACTGGATGACTTCAACTCCTTCCAAGGAGTCTTTGAGAACCCAACTATCCCAACAGGGGACATAACCTTCCTGCAACTAACTTGTGCAACCCACAGGTCATTGACACTGGCAGGATAGCTTTTTTGAAGGAGATTAGCCCATTAGAAACTTCTGTGAGAGAAGTAGAACTGGCTGCATCAATGAGGACGGACCTCATGATATGTACAATCTGAACTTCTGAGCACAGTGCATGAAAAACCACTCAAAATGTTGTGAAATCTGATGTGACAGGACAGATGGACCATCTAGTCATGATGTCCATAGTCAACAAAATCAGAACAGGAGGCTGCAAAGAAGTCTGGGGAGGTGGATTCCTCAAAAGTAAGCCCATCCTAACTGGATAATCTAGACTGGAGAAACATCATCATGCAGAGCCAATGCAGTCAATGGAAATATGTACTTGAGATACATCAGATGTGTGTTAGGGTTCACCTGGAAGTGTGAGCTATTGAGGCACCGACTGAATTGTCGGAACAATGGAACCATACACCTCTGAAATTCTGCAGCTTGGGTGGCCTCCAACACCTCTTCCAGCTCTCCAAGAAACAAGACTTCCTTTTGGCTGTTTGTCACAGGCCAATACTTGAGCAGGCCCCTGATAACAGTGTCTGCAAGCTTGTAGTCCTTCTCGACAAACTGAATAATACAATAAGAGAGCTGCTGATGATACATTGACACACATTTTGGTTTGTGCAAAGGAATCAACGCTCGGGCCAAAAAGAGCTTGTGCTCTTCTTTGAGAGGTAGAGCAAAGCCATTGATGATGCTGCCAAGAATCTCCAGCAGCTCAGCCACACCATTGTGCCTTTCAGTCTCAAAAATGAACTGATAGAAGATGTTGTTGATTGCCTTCCGGATAAAGGGACGGTGAACCATGAACTTACCGTAAATGCGGTGCAGTATGGTTTTCAGGTATTCTCTTTCTCTCGGATCCTCAGAGTCAAACAAGTCCAAAAGCCTCAACACAAACGACTGGTCAATGTACCTTTTTGCAAGCTTTGCATCAATCTCAGAGGACACAACATAGCGCAGCAGAAACTCATACACAATTTGCAGATGTGGCCAAGCAGGCTCCATGGTGGGCTCTTCTTCTTCTGGGTCAAAGGTTTCAGACCCTGTGTTCTCATGAGATGAGGGTGGCAGAGTGCGGAATAGATTCACCACCAACATTTTACTAATGTCCTCAAACACAGCTTCAGTGAACTTGCCTGTTCCTGAAGTTACATAGTCCACTAATTCCAGCAACGTCTGCCGCTTGATTTCCTTCTCTTTTACATTCCTTGTGGGATCTGTGAAGTCAAATATATAGCAGCACAGCTGAAGCTTCCTAATGAAGAGATTCTGTCTTTCTGAGCTAGGCACATCTCGAAACAACGGGAGTGGCTCAAAACTGCCATTTGCCAACTTTTCTTTTGGTGGTCCAGGGCGTTGTGCTGCCAGAATACCTGCTATTGTTGGTGGTGCTGCTGCTGCAACCATAGTCCGAGGAGGAGGAGCAGGTACAGCAACAGCTGGTGCTCTGCTTCCAGCTGCATTGGTGCCAGCTTTGGTTGTGACCACTGGCTGTGAAGCAGCTGCCATTGCTGCAGCGGCTGAGGCAGTTGATCCAACTGCAGGAGGTGCTGCTGTTGAAGCGGTAGAAGAAGAAGTGGTATCATTGCTGTTAATGTCTGCTTTTGAACCCTTGTTGCTGCTCCGCTGGATCGCGCGCTTGAACTTGAAAACCATCCCTGATTATCCAACTGTAACCCTGGTCTGATTTTGCTCTTGCTCTTTTTCACCAAGCTAAGAACAAAAGCAGCACACTAATCCACTGCAAAACCCTAATGCCACTCTTGTCTTCAGTAGTGCCCGTCCGGCCAGCCACCAAAGCATTTGCAAATACTTGTGTCACTTGCATCCACCTCAGCAGTCTCCTCCTGCACCCTTGCTGCTGCACCTTTCTTACTGCTGCGCACTACTAAAATGTCTTTCTGACTATGTCATTGCACAAGCAAAGTGGAGAGAGAGCTGCTTATGGTACCTAACAAAGGAATGTCCCACATCCAACCAGCATCATCCCCATTGCGGCAGACATAGCCTTCCTCTCTCACCCTGATTATCTAAGGCAATTCTCGGCTTCCAAAGGAGGGAACAATGAGGGGGAAAAAAGGGGGGAAAGGCCCCAAAGAAAGGGGCAGCAGGGGTGGAAGAAGAAGAACAAGATGATGATATGAACCTGGAAGAAAAAAACCTTCCCAAAAGGAATGGCAATCAATCCCTTTAAACCCCAGCAAGCGCCACGGTATGGTCTCAGCAGCGGCCCATGACCATAGCCATAACCTTCCCACTCCAACTAGGGTTTCTCCAGTACCCTAAACAGCCAAGAGCTTGTGTCGTCTTGTTCGCCAACGCATCTCACAGCCACGAAAGCAAGCAAGCAATCCTCTTCTTCTTGCGCTGCCTGTCTCAGTCAGTCAGTCAGCAGCAAAGCGAAGCCCAAAAGCCCGCGCCCTGCTGCTGAGTTCCTCCTTTTGTGGGTACCAAAACCCTAAAGTTGTTGGGAAGAGGAGCACAAGATTTGTGTTACGAGCACAAGAGTATTCTATTGGAAGCACAAGAAAGACGACGCACAGAAGGAACACAGACAGACAGACGAGCGACAACAACCCCACTCACTTACTTTTGTGTATTGATGATTGTAAGTATGCGGTGCTGCGACAATCGTTTTGCTTGCGCCGACGGCCTCTCAGAGCGGCTCCCGGTGGGCGGGTCGAGCCGGACAAGACGAAGAAGACGATCCTCCTGCCGGACCTACGAAGCGCGAGAACTGCTTCGGTCGTCCCTACGAAGGGAGCGAAGTGCTTCGGTCGTCCCTACGAAGGGGGCGAAGTGCGTTCGTGGTCCCTACGAAGCGGGTGAAGTGCGTTCGTCGTCCATCTCCAGTCCTTTGTGAGGTCCCTAAACTCAGAGCGAATTCGGCCATCTTCCCCACTTTTGAGTCCCTACTACTATCGAAGGAGGCTCCTAGACGAGCCCACCCGGTCTCTGATCGACGGCTAATCGACGGTTTCTCGTGTCACCCAAAGGCCCTTAGAGGAGGCCCAATGGTCGATTATTTTAGAGCTGCCCGTGCTTCTCCTGTCGTCCACAGGCCCTTAGAGAAGGTCTGATGCTCTCTGATTGACATCTTCCCGTGCTTCTGGGATCATCCAATAGGCCCTTATCAATGACCTCCAGTGCTTCATCTAGGCTGAATGCTCTCTGATTGACGATTTCCAGTGTTTCTTGTGTTGTCCAAAGGCCTCTAGAGAAGGCCCAGTAGTCTCTAATTGAGTACTTCTTGTGCTTCTTGCATCATCCAAAAGCCCGTAGATGAGGCCCCCGATGGTCTCTGACTGATGGATTCTGGTGATTTTCACATCATCCAAAGGGCCTGTAAGAGGAGGCCTTATGGTCTCAGATCGACCACTTCCAAAGGTCTCTCTAGAGGTAACCTGGTCTCTCAGATTGAGGGCTTCCTATGCTTCTCGCATCATCCAAATGCCCTTAGAGAAGGCCCAATGATGGTCTTTGATCAACAGTTTTGCACTGTGGCATCTAAGGACCCCTAGAGGAAGGCCCAAATGAGTTTCCATAGATGGTGCACTGGTGGGTCAGGTAAGCCAAGGGGGTCAGAAATTCTAGGGCATCTTTGAAATTTTGGGGCTCGGCACTTGGCTGATGGCACCTCATGCCAAGCTCCCACACTCATAGAATGCCTTGAACCTCATGCCTTACCTTACACATTACATACAATTATAAGTGCACACATGTCATTGGGTATTGAGAAAAACTCAAGCTTTGCAATACATATCTAGATTCCATGTTCTCCACAAAAGGATTGAGAATGAAAGAATGTTCGATAAATAAATGTTCATTGTGGGTGACAAAACCATGGAGAATCACGGCAATCGGTTACATTTTCAAAAAAAATTGTGAATGATTACAAGTGTATGTGTTTTTCCTACATGACTTGTGACCAATTTTTTTTTATTTAATTTTTTTTTCTTTCTTCTGTGACAATTTTTTTAAAAATTCAACAAAAGAATTGGGAAAAGTTTGGAATTTTCTATTTTTAGTGTAAATTCTACTAATTTATTTTTATATGCAAAAAAATCAACAAATTCTCAATATCACAAAATTGAAAGAAAATAGCCCATGCTTGCAACTGCTCAAGCTTGCACAATATTTCTAGAACAAAAAATTTAGTGTCTACACACAACATACAAAAAAGGAAACACTACACATAACACTACACATAAGACTTGGGCTCTTCTTTGCTTTGCAAAACTAGTGGTGGTCAAATGAGAAAAAGATAGGTGTGAGTTGTTTTCATGGAAATTCAATTTTTTAAATGAAAAATTTAATGAAATTGTGCAATATAATATTAATATCCCACCTTATGAATTATATCAATATTTTATAATTATGAATTATGATAAATAAAAATTACTTCCTTCCACAAATTTTCACCATTTAAGTATCATAAATGGCCTAACTTCATCAAACATTTCTAAAATTATAATTATTTACTAACTATTATTCAACATAGGAGTAGTACGTACCAATGGTGATATGAACCCAAAAAGCTCATAGTTTGACTCAAAAAATTTGTTGGTGTAATATGTTACCAAAATAACATGTTTCACAAGGCAAGCTACTAAACAAGTGAAACCAAATTCTCTCATTTAGGTTCCATGCCGGGAGAAGTTTCACTTTCCTTAGAGTGGTGGAATGTCCTTGCCCCAATTCCAATACATCTCGTGTTGCACATATGTTGCATATTTGGCTTTCATTTTTCTTCTATTGTTCCGAGTTGTTGCTATTGCATGAAATTATGATCTTGTGCAAGAACTACTTTTTTGAATATTGTTATGTGTTATCAAAAGAGGAGACTAGATCAAGTCCTCCATTATTTATTTATCCCACCACGGTGGGAAGCATGTCCTCCTCCTCCTTGTTCTCGACTTCAAGTGTTGCACCGTTGGAGTTATGATGATGATGATGCATTTCAAAGTTGCTCATGTTTGGGTTTATGAATAACAACAAACCTATGTTGCCTTCATCTTCTTCAAGTAGCTTTGTAAATGATGATGATGTTGAGGGAGCAATGTTGGCTAGAACATATTAGTTGAATCACATTTGGTTTTTTTGTAGTGAGAAGGGATGTTGCGTTTTCTCTGACACAAGAAGACACTCAAAAGGTCATTCATAATTTAATTAAAGATCGAAGGACATCAACAGATAATTATATATTAAAATAATAAAACTAATTATGTTGAATTATGATGTTGATCAAACATAAGCATGCTAAAATATACTAGTCACTAACATTTGCTACTTTTTTGGAAAGTACCCATAAGGTATGCGTTAATACATTGAATTCATAAATATTATTTGAGTCAATGACCAAAAATTAGAAGTTCTTTAACTTCATTGCATAATATTGAAGAACCACATGTTTTAAAATCCATTTAAGTACATTTTTTGGGATGCAAGTACTAGAGAATATGTGTCACAATTTTGCAAAATAAAGTTACAAATACATGAAAATAAAACATCAATTAGAATTATTGTATTTTCAAGTTGATAAAGCTTTAATGTGTATGAATACAACTTCAACTTTTCAAATTATGGTCATAATTTATCAAAGAGTTAATGTAAAAGTATGTTGGAAAATTTAAACAACCAACCAATTTAAAACATACTTTTCATCCACTTTTATATATATATAAATTCTTCAAACTTTATGTTCAACTTACAATAAATTCAATGAAGAGCTCTATGATTTTAACATGCAATTTAAATATTTTTTAATATATTTTTGAATGTGAATGTCGAAAATAAATTGTTCTTGAAATTAAATTTTCGTAAGATTACTTTTTTAGTATACTTTATCATGCTTGGACCCAACAATAGATCAAAAAATGGCGTTGTCATCATGGTGTTGTCCTCATCCAAGTTAAGGTATGCATGTTACGTAGTGCCACGAAAGGTTCGTTAATGAATTCGGGTTGGAGGCCGAAATGATCCTTTATTGGGCAAATAAATAACTTTTGGACTTCTGTAACGAACGTTTTCCCCCAAAACCGGACCTTTTGGCACAAAAAAAAACATTGAGGCAGCTGCAAATAGCTTGCTAGCTTTGGATGAGAATGCCCCGGTGGATAATGTGGAGGGTGGCGAGGTGGCAGTGGAAGATCCAGGGCATTTTGATTATGCTCAGAATGTTGCACATGTGTGCTTGTAACATCAAAACAAAAAAAAATGGAAATTGGCTTGGACTTGTAATGGACCTTTTTGGCAGATTACTAGACCTTTCCCTTGAAAACAATGCATTTCCTGCAGCACTGATGGACCTTTTCCAAAAAAATTCCTCAAGATTAATTAAATTGATCGTTACAGCCTGCCCGAACCTTTCGTGGCACTACGGTATATGTACACTACATCTATTATTGATTTTTTCAATGTATCTCAAACATTATTAAAAATAATGATTCAAATATTTCATGTCATCAAAGTAAGGTTGAAAAAAAATCAATAGTGTTTTCTTTTATTTTATATTGTTATAATTTTTTGAGCAAAAGTTAAAAATTCTAAAGTATTCCAAGTGAAAAGGGAAGTGAGGAACTTTTAGTCATGAGTCAAAAGTAGTTTTTAAACAAGATCACCACCAAGAATTCAAGCAAATTAGAAGGTGTAGTTAATTATGGAATCTAAATGGTGAAAATTAGGATTGTCCTTATGAAAGAAATTCTTTGGGATCTCGAATTAATCATGTACATGACCAAGATCAAGGAGTAAACTTTGGTGCACAAGTTGAAGAGGTCAACACAAGAGAAGTTGAAGCATTAGGAGATGGTGAAGATGTAGCTTTAGTAGTTTAAAATGTAGTTACAACAACCACAATTGTAACTACAACAATTATACACAAATACAAGGCATTAACAATAATCATCATTTCAATCAAAATGATATGATCCTTTATGTTACAAGAGTTGTTTGAAACTCACAATGTGTTTTATAGTTTGTACCTCATCAACAAACTCCTATCCATAAGGATGGAAGAAACATTTCCAATTGTTGATTTCTTGAAAAAAATCAAGGAGATAACCATACAACTAGTCAACATTAGAGAATTGATAGACAAAAATAAACCTATGCAAATCACACTTAATTCTTTGCCATAAATTTTTTGACATTTTCATTCAAGTTGTATTAATTGAAGATCAAGTGTCTATGTTTGACAACATTTAGCCAAATTGCTTTTAGAGGAACAACATAAAAATAGGTAGCTTCATACCACCAATGAAACTTTATATGAGGATGAGGAGGTCAAACTAATGAAAGAGGCCAAAACATTAAAGGACAAGGATGATCGAACCCAAGGAAAGGTTTCTAGACCAAAGGACAAGAAGATGAGCAAAATAACCCTTATGGTTACCACCAAAATATTTTTTAGCACCTTGGGAATTATAATCATTATTATCGACTTGGGCATTAGGGGAAGGAATGTCTTTTCTTCCCACATGAACCTCGTCAACAACTCAATATTATCCATGTAAAGGAGTGTAAGGACATGTTAAGGCACATTGAAAAAAGGAGGAAGCTCCCAATCTCTAGGAGCTTGAAATAACAATGATGACCATACACCAACAAAAGAAGATCAAGGATAGCAAGTAGTACCTTGACTATGGGGTTTCTACCCATGTAACTAGGGATATTTTAACAATGTAAAAAGGATGGTAGACTTTGCAATTGTTAAGTCTATTGTTCGTTACACACGTAAGGTGTATGGCAAGGGCAATGTTGTAGTTGCATACCAAAATGAAATAAAGACCATGAACAATGTTTTTTTATGTGCTTAATGTAAAGAAAATTCTCTTGTCAGTAGCGATTATTGTGAACATGGGGCATCTTGTGATGTTTGGAAAACATACATGTTGGATTGTTGTAGCAATTGAGCTTCATAAAAGATTGGTTGTGAGTAATAGAAATTCAGTGAATTCATTGTATAAGTTAAAAATAATGATGCCACCAAAACATGAGCAACATGTGTCACTATTTCTTTTAATAAAACGACAATCAACTATAGAATTATTGGCTTCCAAGGATTACACCAACTTTTTAGGTTAAGGTATTTGAATGGAATGCCTTACATTCCAATTAATGTGGAGATTTGTGATGAATGCATTTTGTGCAATCAACACAAAGAAAATGCACCAAATAAGAGTGTGATGAAAATGTCACAACAAAATGAACTAATAGACACCAATTTATATGGTCCATTCTAACATCTGTCACTAGGAGGGTCCAAATATTTCATCATTTTTACAAATGACTATTTGAGGAAAACTTGGACATTTTTTTTCTTGTTGAAGTCCAGAGCACTTGAGAAGTTTAAAACTTTTTAAATGTTGATTGAAACTACTGAGGGAAAACCAATTAATGTATTTTAGAGTCATAGGGGAGGTGAATTTTTATCAAGGACATTCAACAAATTTTGTTAAATGCATGAAGTACAATGACAACTCACCACATAGATACACCACATCAAAACGATGTAAAAGAAATGAAAAATTGAACCATTTTGAATAGGGCAAGGATCATGGTTGTAAACATTCACACCAGTTGAAATCTTGTATTTGGTAACCATTCATTTTGCAACTACATTGTGACTATGTGTAATTTGTGACTAAATTCCAACTATTAACCACATTTGCAAACTTTACGACTATCTTGCAACTACAATGTGACTATTCAAAGTTTCATCCTTCTACATGGATGAGTTTTAAGGATGTTTTCATTCAAAAATAGGTTAATAATTATCAATAGGCAGATTATGAACCAAAATTTTGTCACAAATAATTTGTTTTAGTTGTATTAAAAGTATATTAGGGGTATATGAAAGGATACATCGATAATAATCTACTAAAATATTATTTTAAATACATCAATGATATACTATGAATATATTACATATATTTTTTAGTTTAACTAATGTTTTACCAAGTTACCAAATTTTAATTTAGTTAAAGTTTTGCTAAAGTTTAATCAAGGTTTAGTCAAGTTTTAATTTAATCAATGTTGAACCAAGGTTTAACTAAATTTTTATTTTGCCAATGTTTAACCAAGGTATATCCAACATTTAATTTTGTCAACATTTAAACAAGGTTTAATAAAAAATTAGTTTTATCAAATTTTAGTCAAGGTTTTAACATTTTTTAATATTGATAAAAATCGGGTCCAGATATCGACCCGATATTACCTGCATCCAAGTAAATCGGGTCGATTCTCGATTTTTTTTAGTCGGGAGTCAAACTGACAGTTTGACTCCCGGCCCTTCTTTTGGCCATAACTTGTGTTTCAAATGTCCAAATGAGCAATACAAGCCCATTTTAAACATCTACGTTCCAAAATCTTTCCAATGATATAAAGAACGCCACAAGCCATTGAATTTTGACCCCTGAAATTGCTCTCTGAAGTTTCAAGAGTCCACCGGGACTCCATCCCCCAAAGTGGGAGTTACCTTGGGAGTGTGAAGGTTCATTCCCTCACACTTTCTTACACTCCCGAGAGTATGTGATGTGACTCCTGGGCTTCTTCTTGCCTTGACTCCCAGGCTTCATCTTGGCCCGTAACCTTGTAACCCCTTTGCCTTGGTCGCGAGCCCAAAGCTAGGGTTGCGATAGTCGCCATATGGGGCACCCATCCTTTTTGTTCATAAAAAGGATGGGACGTTGAAGATGTGTGTGGATTATAGAGCCTTCAACAAGGTGACAGTGAAAAATTGATGCCCATTACCTCACATTGATTATTTTTTTGATCGATTTTTAGGAACTAAAGTGTTTAATAGGATTAACCTATATTTGGGGTACTACCAAATAAAAATTGTAGAAGGGGACGAAGAAAAGACTGCTTATCGCACAAGGTATGGCTCATACAAACTCTTGGTGATGCTTTTTGGACTCACCAATGCACCCGCCACATTTTGCACATTCATGAATAACATTTTCTGAGAATGGTTTGATGACTTTATGGTTGTATACATAAATGACATTTTGGTCTATAACAATTTTATGGAGGACCATGTGGAGCACCTCCAGAAGGTGTTCCAAAGGTTGAAAGAAAATAAATTATACATTATGACGCACTCCCAACTCCTTGAAGGACTCAAATGTGAATCCAAGTAGAAAACAGCGGAAGAAGGAGGAGTTGGGCACACTCCCTAACTCACAACACTTTGAGGGGTAGAGGTGCGTGTTGGAGCTCCGGGATGGGACTACAAAGAGTTTACAAGCTTCACTCACTCACAGGGGCCTACACACAACCCACACAAAGTGGTTGTGCATAGTTGGAACACCTTTGGTGCTAGGACGAGCCACAGGCAACACGGACACAGTAGACTCACCATGGCCTGGACTTGGGGGAAGCCACCACCTTGCCCCTTATAGTATACTTTGTGACTGGTCACGGAACCGACATCCATATGGCTTTTCTCTCCCAGGACTCTCGAATGGTAGTCCCAAAATCACGCCGGTTGGGACTCCCGCGACTTTGGAACCCCATAACTTGCGAGCAGACCTCGGATCGAAATGCAATGTCACGCAAAGTTGTAGCTCTCTTCAAGAGCTTTTGAATGATATGTCACACACCCTCTGCATCCAACTAAATCATGTCGATTCCTAACTTTTTCTGGTCGCAAGTCAAACTGACAATTTGACTCCCGACACTTCTTTTGGTCAGAATTTATGTTTTGGATATCCAAATGATCAATGCAAGCCTATTTTAGACATCTACATTCTAAGAGCTTTCCAATGATATAAAGAACGCCACAAGCCATTGAGTTTTGACCCCTGAAACCACTCTTTGAAGTTTCACGAATTCACATGGACTCCATCTCCCAAAGTGGGAGTTGCCTTGGGAGTGTGAGGGTTCACTCCCTCATACTCCCTCACACTTTCTTACAGTCCCGAGAGTATGTGATGTGACTCCCGGGCTTCCTTTTGGCCCGCACCCTTATGGCCTCTTTGCCTTGACTCACGGGCTTCCTTTTGGCCCGGAACTTTATAACCCTTTTGCCTTGGTCACGAGCCTAAAGCTAGGGTTGCGACACTCTGCCCCACTAGAAGAAGAGGTCAATGTCCTCATTGACACTTAAAATTTCTTTCAACAATTGTAATTGCTTTCTTTTGGATTCTTAGCCATTAAATGCCGACTTTTGCGGTTGGACTTTACCTCAAGCTAACTAAAGCGTCCCCAAGTTTCCAACACTTTCTTGACAAGTCCAAGGATGGTCTTATAAAAAACCCTTAACCATTGTTTCGTCAAAAGACTTAAACTAGCCTAATTGACAAAGCCTTCATTTGGGAGGCAATTTCCATCCTTCCCCTCATGAGGAACTCAAATCAAGTCTAATCTTGACTTAAGCTACTTGACATGACTCCTTTCCCAACCTTGAGCCTTGATCACAACAATTAAGCCTAACTAAAGGTGTGCTTATCAAGGTACGAGAAGCAACGTTTAGGCTTTGCAAAAGCCTAAATCCCAAGCTACGCGATTATAATACGCAATCGGGGTCATGACTTCCTGCGTTGGCCGCCACTACTAACCAACCCCTTGGGATGCACTTTGGGCATGTGCACGTCCCCGCAAGCTCACCTTGCTTGCCTCCTCTTTTGGGGCCAAGATTTCTCATAGCCCCCACCTAAGAGTCCGATTTTGATTTGGGCTTACGCAAGAAAGTTCCATTTGTCCATGCCACTTGACAACCCCTTTCTATCATACTCCTTATGTTTGTGATGCAATCTCTTGGAAGTTTTAAAACTTAGCCTTTATTTCACTTGCAACTTGATGTGGTACATTTGTGTAACTTTCCACCCCACTAGGAGAAAGGTGATGTCCTCATCACAATCTATGTTAATTTCTTTTGCTTCTTTGCTGGTCTATTGTGGAGTTCTTCTATGGCTTCTTGGGCATGTTCCATGTCGGACTCATTCACCCAAGATGCCTCTATTGGATGGTATCCTTTCCACTTGACCAAGTACTCCCACTCTCGCCCCCTTAGTTGCCTTGACTTGAACACGACCTCCACTTCAAATTCTGGTTCATTATGAATCAAGTCCGGAGGGGGTCGTGAGTTGTGTTTTCGATTAGGCCTTGAGGCATCATGGGCGACTGGCTTCAAAAGCGAAACATGAAATATGGGATGAACTTTAAGATTTTCCGATAGTTCTAATTTGTAAGTGTCGAGAAATTTCTTTTCCAACACTTTGAATGGGCCCGCATATGGGCCCAAAAACTTGTGGCTTAAACCTTCTGGCAAACGGAAATTCTTGATGTTCAACCACACTTCATCCCTTTTTTCAAAATTCACCTCTCGTCGGGACTTGTTTACAAAGTCCTTGTACCTTTTATGCGCCTTCTCAAGATCGGCATTGGCCATTTCCCACAAGCGTCGCCTCTCTTCATCAAGTTGTGTGACCATGGGTATTTTTTCACTCGCATCACTTGGAGGTTGCCCAACCCAAGTTGTGGGCACAATTGGTGATTTGCTTGTCACCATTTGAAAGGGGGTGGCCCCCGTTGCCGAATGCTCCGAATTGTTGTAACAAAACTCGGCCAACTCCAAACGATCCACCCAATCTTGTTGATCCGCCGCCACATAATTCTTTAGGAATTGTTGGATGACCAAGTTCACCCTCTCGGTTTGTCCATCCGTTTGGGGTCGGAATGAGGTGCTCATTTTGAGCTCCGACCCCATGCGCTTCCACAAGGCTCTCCAAAACTTGCTTGTGAACTTCGGGTCTCGGTCCGACACAATGTCCTTTGGGAGGCCATGATGTTTGAACATGTGGGTGAAGAACAACCTTCCCGTCTCTTGGGCCATGACACTTTCCTTGGTGGGAATGAAGTGTGTCATCTTGTTAAATCGATCCACCACCACCATGATGGCATCAAAACCCATTGATGGGGGCAAGCTTACCATGAAATCCATGATACACTTTCCCACGCCCTTTTGGAATGGGTAAGGGTCGCAACAATCCGACTTACTTCTTATTGAGTGCTCGGTTTTGTTAGCAAGTCAAGCAAGTCTTCACGTATTCTTCTGCATCCTCTTTCAAGTTGGGCCAATAGTAGGACTTCTTGAAGAATGTGGTGGTGTGTTTTGCACCATCGTGGCCCGCAAGGGGCCCATCATGACATTCCTTCGAAAGCACATCCCTTAACATCCCTTTTGGAACATAGAGCCGATTTTGCTTATACCACAATAGTCCATTTCGCAAATGGAAGTGGGACTTGATCCCCTTTTGAATGTCTTGCTTCCTTTCCTTGGTAAATTCATCACGGCAGCTTCCAAGTTGAACTTCCTTTTGGAACTTTGTTTCCCCCACATACACCACTTTAAGTTGGTGTTTTCGACTCAAGGCATCGGGCACCACGTTTTCCTTCTCGGGCTTGTGCCGAATGTCCACATTGAACAAGGCCAATGTGTCTTGTCATCTCATTTGTGTTGATGACAACTTTGGTTGGGTGGCAAAGTACTTCAAGGTCACATTATCGGTCCACACCACCACATCCTTGGAACCTATGTAATGGCCTCAAGTCTTGATGCAATGTATCATGGCCCACATTTCCTTCTCATGGGTTGGCCACCTTCGCTCCGTCTCATTCAACTTCTTGCTTTCAAAAGCCACCAGCCTTCCATCTTGCATTAAGACTCCTCCTATGGCAAAGTCGGACACATCGGAATGGATCTCAAAATCCTTGTCAAAATTGGGCAACTTCAACACGGGCGCTTTCACTAAAATGCCCTTCAAGGTTTCAAAGGCCTCATTGCATGCCTCCTCCCATTCATAAGTCTCGGATGACTTCTTCAAAAGGTTCGTTAAAGGTGCGGCTATCTTTGCAAAATTCTTGATGAACTTGCGATAATAAGAAGCCAATCCTAAAAAGGATTTTAAGGCGGGAACCGACCTAGGCGGTTCCCAATTCAAAATTGCCTTCACCTTGTGGTCATCCATTTTCAAACCTTCTTGGGTGATCCTATGCCTGAGGAAATCCACCTCCGAGACTCTAAACTCGCATTTCTTGAACTTGGCATACACCTTGTTTTCTCTCAACCTTTGGAACACCTTTCAAAAATGTTCCGCCTGCTCCTCCATGGAGTTGTTATAAACCAAAATGTCGTCTATGTAGACGACCACAAAGTCATCAAGCCACTCTCGAAAAATGTCATTCATGAGGGTGCAAAAT
>Ga0116227_10003690_pt1 | contig 33892 bp, 29 predicted proteins | sample S1TSphgellanicum_FD_89693 | JGI IMG/M metagenome (GOLD analysis project Ga0116227, IMG submission 89693) | Host-associated microbial communities from peat moss isolated from Minnesota, USA - S1T2_Fb - Sphagnum magellanicum MG | ecosystem: Host-associated > Plants > Peat moss > Unclassified... | reverse complement strand
TTTTGGTTCATCCCCAAAACAGCTTGAACAGCCTCATCCTGAACTGGTGCATTGGTGGTTGTTGTTTCACTCCAGCCCTACCACAGTACCTTTTCCTTTTCAGGTTCAATAGTAAGTACATCATTTTTTTAGATTCCTTATATTTTTAAAAAACCTGCCTGAAACATCAAAATCGAATGAAATTGTTTCTCTGTGCCATTGATCGAAATTGAGACAATTGTGTGGGCTGTATTTTGGATCTTATCATTTTCTTTGTTTTCATGACTTGATATCTAACAAGTTGTTGAACTAGTTTAGGAGAAACTAGAATTTTTTCTTAAACCATGCTGATTTTCTCACATCCAAATTTCCCTTTGGATAACACCAACAAAGGCTGAAATAATAGAGAAATCCGTAAATTCACCTTGTCTTCACTCTATCTTCACCCTGTCTTTGGACCTCCTTTCACCCCTGAACCGTTCTTTCAGTGGTATCCCTATATGTAATGAAAATTTATTAAAATTCAGGATGAAATACTGAAACTCAACATTTAATGCACAAGGTTCGAGAAGAATTATAGTAGCTGCACAGGTAGGAGCAGTGAAAATATATGTAGTAGCAGTGGAGGAGCTCAGGAGAAAAGAAAGACAGGGTGAAACTCAGAAAACCCTGAGGTGTCTGCTCCTCGTTCTTTTTTGGGTTTCACAGTCTTTCTTTGTAATGTACTTTTTTGCAGGTTTCTTTTGAATCTCACCCTGTTCATGACCAAACTCAGGGTATCTTTCCTGACTTTGCGGATAACTTTAATACATGTAAAAAACTTTCATAGAAGATGGCAGCAAATCATTTGAATAAGCAAACTATGAAGAAAGTAATGGCATTTCAAAAGGCTGGAATACTAATGTAGAAACTTTCATGGAAGCAATTACAAATCATTTGAACAACCCATAATTCTGGGGATCATCCAAAAATCTCCATACTAACAATTTAAAAAGTGAGAACAATGTGAAAAGTTCTCCTTTTCAGTTGCAGAAAGACTTCAGCATAAGAAGTTTTGAACTAGAAAGAAAGAGCAACAGAAAAAGGGACAAAACTAAGACCAAAATGAAAAAAAACGAAAAAATGCACATGTGTGCCATATGAACAAGAGTATTGTCTAGAGGTGTTTGAACAATTGCAAAATGTCGCACATGTTGAGTGACCTTCAACAACAATAAAATGAGTGAATGAGATCAGATGTGGAGTCTATACAAACATAGTCTAGCAACACATAAATACATAGATCGTGTCATGAGTTGCACATGTGGCTTTTCCTCATGTTCAAATCACTTTTGGGTAGTATGAATAAAATACTATCTGAAAAATAGATCCCTCCTTTTGTCAAAACTCTTTCAGCTTGCGATTGAATGCTTTGGCAATGGAGATCAGAAAATTGGTATTGCTTAAGGTGAGGAAAGTAGCATATCTCTGCTGCAGTGGTGAGAATCATCTGAGGTCTCATCCAGTTGTAATAGGAGCAGTGTATTGACTACTTGAATTGACTGTATTGAGCTTCAAGGTTGACAGGTTGGGAATGGGGTGGGGGGTGTCTGCTCCTCCTCCACTTCCCCTCAAATTCCAGGTTATTGCCGCCTTTTCATCATCACTCTGCATCAGTTTCGCATACTCTGCAAGGTCAAAATCATCATCTGCAAGCGAAGCATCTACTTTGTCTTTGTCAAAAAGACTGTCCAGAATTTTCATTGACTCAGCATCATCACTGTACACAAATTTCACTTTGCGAGCTGTCCTGGGATCGAGAAATGGCTTCACAATCTGCATCCAAGACATGATACGTTAAAAAGGAGCTTTTAGTACAGCACAACAGGGGACTCCCTGATGTAACCACAAGACTGCAATCTACTGCAAAAAACAAGAGTGAGAGTTTCTGTAAAATTGCAAAATAACTCAAAATTCCACTTGATGTACAATTTTGGCACAAGTAGGAATGGAATCTCTAGAAAATCAATAACAGCAACTCCTTCTTCAACTGTCACTTGCACCCATTGCATCCTTAAACAAAGACTTTGATTCTTTCTTCTACTGTCAATTGCACCCATTCACTGCCTTGAAAAAGAGAGGCTTTTACCGTGTAAAACGTTTCAAAAATGTGGGGAGGATTGTACAAGATGCCCACACTTAATCGCTCAGGGTAATGGTTTTGCAAGACATAGGCAATTTCTTGAACTGTCTTAATAGGGACTGCTTTGTTGATAGTCCAGCCTTTGAAATCGACCAACCACACCATTTCCTCTTGACCTGGTGGCAGATTCAAGACTGCATTCTCCATTGAGTACACAAGGTGCTTGATTTGCCCCTCCCGCATTGAAGTGTTCTGTATCAGGCAGCCAGTGCACCACAACACATTCACACTTACATACATGGGGAGGCAGAGGAGACAAGAGGACCTATCTTTGATTCCATTTCACAGGAAGGGTAAAGTCTTTGATCTCAAGAGTCTTTTTCACAGCTATAAACCAAATGCTTCTTTACTCAGTCTTGGCCTGGATGTTGTTAAGAATCACTACTGACTCTTCCTCAAGGGGTGAAAGAAACAAAACCCTAACCTGTCTTCCTGGATGCATCACTAACACTGGATGACCCTGCTTGTCCAAGAAATTTGCTCTGTAAACCTTGCCAGTTTCTGCTTCTGTGGCAATATCTTTCCAGCAAATCTCTTCCGGTTTGTAAGTGGCTCTCCATGTGAGAGATTCTCGAATCATCTTTTCCGCTTTCTTGAGATTCCAGCTGCGAGCTCGCAGGTAGCGCTTGAGACATGAATCTGTTGCATATTGGAGTGAGCGTCCTGTCAATGGTCCTAATCGTGCTCGCAACTCTTTCACCTGCAAAGGTGGCCATCATCCCCAATCCCCAAGATTTCTTTTTGTCATTGCCAGCAAGACTTTTCCAAATTGCAACACAAATTTCTCTACGACCCATAAGATGATTCATTCCTGCAGTGGACAATTTCTTCTAGAGTTCACAAAACCCCAAAGCTTCTTCTCCCACAAATCATATACCAATCTTCATTTCAGGAGCATGGTGGAAGTAGCACCACCCATTGAAGAGGATTTTGAAGGCTTCAAAAGCCATAGTGTACCAAGGAGCTCATCACATAATGACTCTGCCTTTCAATGACACCATAAGGATGGCAAGTATTCAACATACTAAATTGGCAACATATGGTGGTTAGCATGGTGAAGCCCAAGTGGATCCTTCCCATATGCTGCTGGAAATGGTTTTATAGTGGACTCCACATGACCCTAGAATGTAGGGTACCAAACTTTGGCCTGTTTCTGAGTGCATCACAATGCCTCTACCCTGAAGGACAGAGCCAATAAATACCTTAGCATCTTCTTGAGCAGGTGTGCTCGGTTCCTCAACTCCTCTCTTTCCAACCTTCCTCAATGCTGACATGCTTGTTGCTTTCACCCTCTAGCTAGCTGCCGATGGACTGATAATCAAAGTTGTTGATGATTTCCACTAAGAATTTGAACGTCCACAAACCTCCAGCCCCCACAAAACTAGTACCAAAACCAAAATTTAGCAAACCAGGCAACAAAAATTCCAACCCGAATGCGTGTAATTAGGTCCTCCTCTATACCACACAACGAGAAACATCAAATTGTAAAGAAGTCCTACAAATCGATTGCCCCCGCCCCCGCCCCCCAACACACACAAGAAAATAGTCTAGACTCAAGACTCTTCTTCAAAATCCTTTGGAAGCAAGAGCAGCAGCTACAGATTGATAGATTGCTCTCCCCCACACACACAAGTCAAGACTCTTGTTCAAAATCCTTCGGAAGCAGTAGTAACTACAGATTGCTCGATCGATTGCCACACAAGCAAGTCAAGACTTTTCTTCTTCAAATCTTTGCAAGAAGACGTAACAGCAGCAGCCAGGAAGGAAGCAACCACGGGAGAAGGAGGGGCGGGGGAAACCCAAAGCAAAAACAGGAAAAAGTTGGGGATCACTCGTCCATCGCAGCGGTTCCCAGCTGGATGAGACGTCACAAGCTGAGCACGTGACACGTTTGTCCAAGCGATTGACGCTCTGCTGCGACCAGCAGCAGCAACGGAGATGGATCCTGGTCTTCATCGCAGCAAAAGGGGGAAAGGAGGCTGCGCCAGAAGCAGCAGCCAGACGAAACGTGGCCCAACGTTGACGTCCCTAATGCGCTGCAACAGGCGAAAACTGGCGAGGGACAGCCCAGTCGTTGATTCCAGAGTGGGCCCGGTATTAGAAATTGCACCAAACACCCTCCGGGTATCAATACGGGTATCCAATACCTGATTTTATTCTATATAACTGTTGTGAAAAACAAGGGCACACACACAAAGACTCAACCCAACAGGTCAATTTAACATGAAACTTCAAACAAGTATCTGCATACATCTTATTGTAGCAATCCTTTCCAAGTAACTTAAGTACCATGAGCTAAAATTTATAGAAACTCTTTTGTCTACACAAAAATCAATAATTAAGGGTCTATAGAAGTCAGATCACTCCAATCTCACTCGAGCTCAATTGGTCATATTGTACTTTTCTCATTTATAATAGACCACAACAATCCATGTTGAGGACTTCCCTTTGCATAGCAACACAGGAAGGAAAAAGGAAGACACTACCTAAAAAAAATTTAATATATAAATTTTGTAACTTTATCAACTTTAGGAATGCAACAATTTGACCATGAACACAAACAACACTGACCTAAACATAAATAAATCTAAACACTCCACATACCACATAAACTTATTTATGAATTTGACAAAGAAAAACCCAGTCCCTCAAATGGTCATCACTAGTATTCCCTAGACTTGAATAGATACCAATATTCCTTTGGAGTTCCTAGTATTGAAAGTCCTCTCTCATGAAACAAGAATTACCACAATCAACCTAAACACAAAAACTCACAAACACATTGAAAATTCAGAATGACTGTTCTTGTGATCCCTCAAGTTTTTCTTCATCCCCCTTGGTCATCAACCCCTAAAGCTACTACTACAACTAACTACCACTTTTTGAGGCACATGGTGCAACAAAGATTTCATTGTCTCAACACAAAGAAACCACAATACACAAATTTACATTCAATTTAGATCTAACTCCATTAGAATACAAGAATTTGCCACTTATCTCCCAACCCATCTTCAAGACTTGCAAAAGAGGAAGGTGAGCTGCACGCAACATCTCCTCTTATCTTCATCTTCACCTTTAGATTCTTGATTGATGTCCATCAAAACATTTGCACAAACACATACACACCACCAAAAATGCACCCAACAAAAACACAATAACACAACAAGCATCATCAAACGAAAGCTCATTAACACACCCCAAATTTTTTGAGAGTCCCAAATGCGAGTCCCAAAGTGAAAAAATGGAAAAAAAGAAAAAGAAAAAGTTAAGGCACATTCCTTAACTTGCAACACTTTTAGAGTAAGAGGGTGTGTTGAAGCTTTGTGATGGGATTAACACGAATTCATAAACAAGAGTTCAATATGAAATTAATTTACACAATCAAACAAAAAAATAGTTAGTGCAAATCAAACACAAGTGATGCAACAAATTTAATAGGGACAACCTCAAGCTCAAACTTTACACAGCCTACAACCTTTAGGAAGATGCACCACTCCCTTCCCTATATAACATTTTTTCCCGGGAGTCCCAAAACTGGGACTCATATTGTTTTGAAATTATAATCATTTATATCTTCCTTAAATTAAACTTGTTTGGAACATGTAAAGGCAATATCTTATAGCCCTCAAAAAAACATTTCTAATGGTGTATGGCATGCCCCAACTAAAATTCATTTGGCCCTTGCTTTAAAAGGATTTGTGGTCAAGAGTCAAATTCCCAATTTGAGTCTTGATTCTTCTTTTGATCATAATTTATGCATTTTAAATTTAAATGAATAATGTGAAGGCACTTTAGATAATTAGATTTTAAAACCTTTCCAATGGTATCTTGGGGCCCAAAATAATGCTTGTGTCCTTTTAACTAAGGCCTTGAATTTTCAAGGTTTCCACATAAATGTAATTCCTAAAATGGAAGTCCACTTTGGGAATCCACTTTGGGAGTCATTGGGCTCACTTTCTTGCATTTTCCCTCATTTGTGAAAGCGTGTTTCATTCCCAAACATATTACCTTTGCCTCATGTGCTTTTGCACTACACATTTTGTCGTGAATTCGATGTTAAGGTTACAACACTCATAGTGCACATTACTTGCAAACAAATAAATCTATGTAGAAAATAGCCACAACAACAAAAACTTTACCTTATCATCACTATCAACCACCAGAAATATGTCGTTTTTTATTTTTGACAATTGAAAACATTATTCCATCCACTTTAAGGTTTCATTTCATATGTTTTCATCACATAACTATGATTCTTGATTTTTCAAAAAAAATCATCTAAAAATTGTCAAGTTTTTTTTAGACTTTTCATTACACCTCACAATTCTTTGAATTTTTGAAATATGTAGAGTTAACGATTATTTGAATCTGAGATTTTTTAAATACCCAAACCCAATGATTATTTGATTATGAAAATTTCCAAATACTTAGACCCAATGGTTATTTGATTTTGAATTTTTTCAAATGTCTAGAACCAACGGGTCTTACAAAAATCAAATACCCACCCCACATTAGTTGATTCCCCTATTAATGTGCATTTTGGTAGCCCCACTTGATAAGTATGCCGTTCTGATGCTTTAGTCCTCTTTTAACTTTACTTTGAAATAATTCCTATTATCATTGTTGGACAGATATTTGATTTCATTGATAACCACCATTACAATTATTATTTCCAGAAACAACTAATCACATATTCTAGTTTTTTTGAAACTTTAAATTTAAAAAAATTGAAGAAAAGAACCATCTATGAGTGACTAGTTTCAATGTTTTGAAAGAAAAATAACACATTAAATAATTGGTTTTGGTGTTTTGAATGAAACCAAAAAAAAAATCACAATAAAAGAATAACCAATTCTGGACCCTGATCGATGTTTTGAAAGGAAAAAACACCAAATCAGAATAAAATAACCACCAGTTTCAATGTTTCACAAAGAACGAAAAAATACTTGAAATACAAGAACCACTAGGTACCAATTATTGAAAAAAACTCAATTAACGAATCTGCAGTTTTCATGAAAGAACCAGAAAAGAATTGGAGGTTTTATATAAAATCAAAGAGCTGGTAGTTATGAAAAAGCGATGTTTTTTTTGGGGTGGAGAACCATGCGTATGTATCAGGATCATGTCACTTGCATAAATTGGATGTGTTCATTAGGTCAAAATATCCATTTACTTTTGGACTTTTTAAAGTACTTTTAAAAAGGGATTGTAGCCTATGAGGGTTAATTTTGATTTAAATCCTTACTTGTGCGTACATAGTTTTGCCCCAAAATGTACACCCCAACACTCACACGACTTCCCAAAATTTGTGGATAACAAAAGAGATGAAAGATGAAACTTTCATGAGTTTTGGGTGGGATCACCCATGCGCTTAAAACTTGATCTTTATGTGGGCTACATCCAATGGGGAATTCTTCACACACGATTAAAGACCTTATTTTATGGGGTTCACTCACCACATGAATTTCTTCATACACACTAATCCAATATCATAAAAGCAATAACGTTTATTATTATAAATACCCATTACATCAAGGCTATTCCCACATCCTCACACAAAATAACAATATGAGGTCATCAAAAACTAAAAAAAATTATTTCAAAGCCCCACCCACAACCCCACTTATCCAAAGCCAGAAAAGCAAAAACTAAAGTGGGTCACAAAGGGGCGAAAAAACAAATTATGTGCCAGAGCCCACCACCAGTTGCAAGAATGAAATCAGAAAAAGAAAGGAACTGGAAGCTTGAAAAAGCAATAAGCCTAGAAGGACCCTCACCTCCAACAATGGCGTGCCTCAAAATAGACGCAGCTTGAGCTCTCTACAAAGCTGGAGACCATTTTTGCTTTGGGTAGAAGAGTGTCCTATGTAAGTTGGAGGCACATGGATGGAAAGAGGGCTTACTTATTGGTTTGTGTGTGATAGAAGGATATGCCCAAGACTCAACCTTCATTTTTCTAGGCTTCTATGTGAACATAGTGAAAAGCACTCGTGGAAAATTCAAAGTGTATTTGGAGGACACATTATATTTATGAATCTCACTCTTAAGAGTGAGACGAGGTTTTATGCCTTCACAAAGACGCTAAATAGCCAAGGTTTTTTAATGAGCTCCAGACTTGCACATGTCTTGCTTAGGGACAATTTTTTTTTTTTAATTTTAAAAAAAAAATTCTTCCCCTCCCACCAACCCCTTCCTCTCCCACCAAGTTTGAACCCATATTGTCATGAAAACATGAGTTAATTCCTCCCACTAAAATACTTTTTGTCATTTACAATAACATTATTATCTTTCATTCAACATATCCCCAAAGTCAGCCTGACTTTCACAGGAAGTCTGATACCCTGTTTATTATTTTGATACCCAGTTCCTAGTCTTCCGGAAAGTCACGCTGACTGTGGGGGGAAAATTGAAAAAGAGAGGGTGAGGGGGGGAATAAAAAAAGGTTGACTTGGGGGCCATATTTTGACTGCCTTTTTAAAGTAGGACCATTCATCCTACTTTTGTGCATAGTCTAGAGAAAGGGTCCCTAAAAGACATGATGAAACTTGAGAATGTACCAAAAGCAGTGCATTTGCCACTTTCACCCTGAGTTTTTTTTCTTTTGTATGGTCTTCAATGTACTTGTCCTATGAAATGGAAACTTTAGGGATATCTTCTTTGGCAAAATGTTGTCCTCCTTTCACCTATATAGGTGGCCCAAAGGCCAGGAACTCCATACTACTACCAAATAGAACCTTCTATTTAGGGTAATCTCCATAGTTTCTTTTTTTTTTTGAGTGATGGGCCAATCAAATTGGCTCGCTTCAAATAAATAAATAATTTCAAAAATTGAACCTCGGAGGTACCTCATCTAATTAATAGGAGAGGTGACTATCTAACATGCGAAAGAGTGGCGCATTTATGGTGAATAGGAAAGGTTATCTATTTAATATGAATGGGAAGGACAAATCCTTGGAAATTGGGGCTTTGTGGGAGGTACTATTACTCCTAACCAACCATGTGGTGCAAAGGTGTGCAGACACCAAAGCTTTGCAAAGTCCCGGAACTTAAGAAATATCTAGAATTGAGTTTCTAGATACCTACTCTTGTTCTCTCACCATCTCTCTTTTAACATCTCCTTGCCTAGTGTCACAAGGTTTGAAGTTCAGTTTGTAATATGCAACCAACTCATTTGACTACCCTGCTATCTCAGTAGCTTTGGCACTAATTATATAATTTTCAGAAATGTTGAAATTTTCAAAAAAATTTATCAAATAACAAAAATTTGGGAAGGAAAATAGTGAGTCTTCAAGAACATTTCATTTGTCGAAATGAGAGTTTTAAATTTATTTATTTATTTATTCAACAAACATGTGTCAAAGCTGTTGTATTTGTCCAAAGTTTGACAAGTGTGCAATATGTGAAACCATCCCATTTGCATCCCACTTTGTAAGCCCTACATGGTATAGGAGTGTGAATGCACCAGTCCAAAAGGTTTAGACTTTACACCAGTTGTGACCAATTCAACTAACTTGGGGTTGTTGTTGAGTTAAAAAGTCTAGACCCATTGGCACCAATTCAACAAACTTAGTGTTCTCAATGCCTTGATGGCAACCCATGGTTGTTAACACTTAACACCATTTAATGTACAAACATTGCTAACTCCTTGCATCTCCAATTGTTGTTAATGAATTAAACAAGGCTTCCCAAACACACTAGCTCTACCAATAAATAAGATGTTGAACATATGTATTTATGTATGTATGCAAATACATATATTATTTTATGATTATTTGTATGTGTTTGTGAATTAAATAACAATTTATCAATTCATTTTGTGGTACTATGTGGTAATACAAATTGAAGAACATAATTGGGTAATTTGAAAGCAAATAAATGGGTTTATGATCTATCCAATATGTTTGTGTTGTTTTATAATGACATTGTTTTATTGGTACATTCGTCCATATGTGATCTATTTGTGTATCATTAATAGTGGTGTTGTTTTTTTTAATGATTTTTAAATTGTATTTATCCTTAAGTTCTTGTAATGTTACTGATTGATTTGTTTTTTATTAAAATATTTATATTAAAATCTTCAATTATTACAATGGGACAATGTGAGAGCATTTTTTGTATAATGTTTTTAAAAATATAATTGAAATGTGACTCTTGCATTTTGGGTGGTTTGTATATTGCAATTATGTATAATGTTTTTTATGTGTTGTCATTAAAAAATGTGATGATAAATTCAACACCAAAATGTGTGATTATTGTGTTTTTTGTCAATGACACATTGTCATCATAAAATATCATAGTGCCATGTTCATTATAACATGATAATACATGGAACTTTTGTGATAAAGCATTGTAAATTTTTTGAGTTTAGATTAATTTTTTATTATTTTTTCATTTAAACAAAAAATATGTGATGCTAACATATTTGGATATGCAAGAACATCTTCAAAATATAATGTTACAAAATTAGTATTAAGAGATTGTACCATTAAATTTTTTGAATAGTAGGATTTTTAAAATAGCAAATTTGTATTGTGCATTTGTTCTTAATTGAAACATTTCTTCTTGAACAAAATGATCCACTTAAAAAAATTTATTCAATAATGGAAAAAGTAAATAAAAATCTTCTTTTGAACAAACCTTCAATAATGTAGTATATGTTATACCAAGTTTTGTAACACTGATTATATCAAATGTTAAACAATCAAAAGTCAACCTTTGTGAACGATGTATAGTTCGTGTTACAACTAGTTGAATTGGGAATTGAATTCTCATGATAGTGTGAGAAGGATTATGGCCTATTTGTATTTCAACAATTTTATGTTCAATTGGTGTCCATTATTTGTCAAGCCTTGGGAATTCATCATAAATTTGTAAATTTTTATTTCATGTATTATGTCTGATCCAAGGATTATGAAAATTTATCCAAATTAAAGATTTTGAAATAGTTTCTATAAAATCTTTGAAAATCCCATAAGCACCATTCACAAGACCGTTGAATGTTTCATAATTCCTTCCACATAATTCTAATAACATTGTTTTTTTAACCAAAGTTTCGTAATGTAAACCAATGATTTAAAATGGTAAATTTGATAATTTAAAATGAGAAGGATATGTTTCAATATGAACATCACGTGCTAAAAATGTGAATGTTTCACCTAATGTGTTTCGAAATACATTTTTGTTATGCATAATATTTTTAACATTTGTGTAAAATAAATATGGTAAAATGTTGTCCATTAGTGGGTTTTCAAACAATTATTGTTCATATAAATTTTATGTCTTTAGTTGTTTGTGAAACAATTTAAAACCTATTTAATATGTTAATGAAATTTATATCATTTTGTCGCATCCCTTTTTTAATTCATTACCTTGTACATCTTTTGACCAATAATTTGATGCAATGGTATTAAAAATGTTGTTTATTTGCTTGAAAATCGATGAATCTTGAGCAAAGGGTGTTTGATAAAATTCACCAATCATTATAACATTTAAGCCACCCATAAATTCATTATGAACTTGTTTTATTATATGTAGTTTATGATCAATGAAAGTTAACATTCTATTATCAACTAAAGATACTTTGTTTATAAGAAACAAACAAAGTTGATCATATGTTTATATAAAAGTGTCATATCTTCCATCACTTAATGCATTAAATTTTGTTAGATTTTTATTTAATGGAACAATGCAAATGCAAAATGTATTGTTGTGCCATTACTATTAACTGTTGTTTTTGTTGTATATGTTAATTTCATGACTTTTGATTTGAAAATATCAACATTTATAATATTTTTAGTATAATGTTGTAACTTGTTTTGTATAATACATATGAAGGTGAATGTTTTCCCTATCCTTGCACCACCTATTAAAAAAATAGGAAATGGTTTTGTAAGGTTTTTGATTTCTTGGTATAAGATATCATCAACTATAGCTCTTTGTGCATTATTCATTTGTCTCGTATGTGAGAAAAACTCTTTGAATGTCATGAATTCATTTGTTCATTGAAAAAATTATGTATTAATAATTTATTTCTAAATTTTATTTTTTTTTGATTTTGCAAATTTTTCATATGATACATCACATTGTTCAATTTCTTTAGTATTAGTGAATAATATATTTCTATGTAGATTACTTGCATTATAAATTTATTTATTTGAAAATAAAATTTCCCATCCATCTATTTGATGATTTTTTGTGTATTCTTTTACTTGTGATTCTAAGTTGTCCCATTCAATATCAAAATTACTAGATGGGTTTAAATTATATAAAATTTTTAATCATTTTTTATATCATTTCTTTTTGTTCTATATAAGCATTTTTTCATGAAATATAATTATTTTGCAAATTGGGTTCCAATGAAAGGGTTTAAATAGAAGCAATAATTCCCTATAATCATTTTTTGGATCTTTATGTCAATTTAATGAAACCTAATAAATTATTTTACCTTTAATGTGTCTTTTATTTACTTTTGTATCATAATTAGCTACAAATTCTATTAAACACATGTCAACAATAAGATATAACATTTGTATTATTACCACAAACAAAATACAAAGTTTATTTCCAAATTCTATAGAAATTCATTGTAAATCATAAGTTGATAAGTATAATGACCTTGTCGAATGGTATAATGGTATCGATAATGTTATATGAACAACTTGTTGTATAGACATTTATTGTGCATTTAAAAATGCATTTCCTAACTTTTTAATGCATTCATATGTTTGTGTTTACATTTATTTAATATGATTTTCATTTCTTAAATTACAAATTTATTTGTTTTTACTAAATAAGAAGACAATATGATGCTACTACATATGAATGTAAAATATATTGTGCATCTTTATTTGTTTTGCACAAGGGTCCTACATGCATGCCAAATACATTTGTACATATATCATTTGGTTTTCATTTAAAAATAAGTTCGTTTTTGTATTATGTATCATAATCCAAGAATATATGTTTTTCATCTTTTTTTAAATCTAATAAAAACTGCTCAAAAAATATATCTTCGCCTAATCCCATGTTGACAAGCTTTTTATAAATTTGAATATTAATTTTGCCATGGTTTGGCATACAATCTTGTTCATCTACAAGCAATAATATTTTTATATGTTTCATTAGTAGTTTTGGATACTAAAATCAACAAATTAGTTGATGTTTTTGTTACATGTTTTTATATGTTGATGTATTTACATATTACGAATTTTGTTTGAAAGCATTATTTGATTAGTTGTTAAATCTTTATCTCAAAATTAACATTGAATTTCTTCATTTTTTGAAACACCAAAGTGTATGAGCATTTTGTATGCACAATAATCCATGATCATGAGGCAAACCTCTTAATTGAAATTCAGTTATAAACAATAATCTTTCACCTTACCAAATATCAAATCAATATTTTGAATAAAATTACAAAAACTATTCATTCTATGTTCATAATAACATGCACAAGTGATAGGATAAATTCTAACAAGTTCCCTAATACATAATGAATCATCTTTTTTATTCCTAAGTTTTCACCAATGTATTAATAATATAATTCTTTTAATGTTTTAAAAAGAAATGACCAATTGTTTACACTTGTTGTGAATGTCACAAAGAATGTTGGTTGGCCAAGTTGCCTAATCATTGCAAACACATTTTTACAAAGATGATCCAAATAATCTAGAGATGTTTTATGCGACAATTTTTTATATTATAAATTTAATCTCAATGTTTTATTTAGATTCACATTGGTTGAAACATCATTACCTTTTTAAACACAATTTAATAATTTTGCTTTACGAATATGAATCCATGCACAAGATAATATAAAATGAATTAAAGTTTAGATTGTTAAAATAAATATATTATTTATATGATATGCAAACTTTTTGTTTATACTAGTTTTAATTTTGTTTTGCACAATATTTTGATAAGAACATGCAAGTGATGGTCTTGCATGCCCATAAAACAATGTTGAAAAATTAGATTTTTCCGAATGTGTATCACGAAATAATCTAAGAGGTTAAAAGCCTTCTCAAAGAGTTATTGTTATTGATTTATCATTGTCATCAATAATATGTTCAAGACTTAAAATATTTTCCTATAATGTGTCTATGCAATTTTCATCTTGACTACTTTAAATGTATCTAATTTTTTTGTTTCCAAATTTGCATCAATTTTTTTTCCCCCTAATCCTATAGTTTTGTTTGTATTTACTAATTCCACTAAATCTTGTAAGTTTGGTCTAATTGAAGTTTTTGCACTTTTATACAATGGAGTTTGGCAAAGTTCTTGTAAAGCCTTCATCATTATGTTAGAACAAACATAACCAAACTTGTATATAGATTTGTAGCCTAATTTTCCTTTAAAAAATATTGCAATTGAACTATCATCATATAACCATTGACACAATATTGTTTGTACCAAATTCAAATTTGTTGGAACATTAACCATGTTTTCATGCATTCCATGTTGTCCATGCCCTTTTAATTAAAATATGTGTGCAAATGCAAGATGTCGTGGAATCAAATGTTCTTCAATTTTATTCAATAATGAAACAAACTTAAAACTTAATTGATTATTTGTAATATGTTCACATAATATCATGTTCAATTGTTTGCCATAATCAATTTTTTTCCAACATGAATTACATATAAATATAAGATATTCTATTTTTTTTGTTTTTCAATTATTTGGGAATTTTTGGAATTATAATTTAAAATCAAGAAAAATTTGAAATGCAAAACACATGTTTTACAACAATAGCATGCATGTTTAGCAATTTTTTAATCTTTTTTATATATTTAATAATTTTTTTGTCATCATTATTTTGGTCACAATTGTTTTTCCTTTTGGTTGTTGAAGTTGGATTTTTTTTCAAGATGTTTTTCATTTCTACCAATTACATTAAATGGTTTTTTTTCTAAATATTGTTAAAAAGAAAAAAAATTGATGGTTTTTTATTTGACGGAAATTTTTCTTGTTCATTTTTTCAATCATCTTAAATGAACCTAAATATTTTTTTTTTGGAATTAACACAATTTGAATCAATTATATTTTAAGAGAATTATCTATATCAATAATCAACATAACTTTCTTATCAACCTTATTTTGCTTAGTTTCAAAATATTTTAAATGTTGTTTAATTTGTGCCGGTGTGATATTTATATTTGAATACATATGAATGAATGTTAATGCAATTTCTTGTGGCATCCAATTATGATGCATTTCAATGATTTTTTGTAAATTAATGTCCAAATCAAAATTCCATGTTAAACCTTTCAGTTTTAACATCGAACACAATTTTTTAATTTTTTAATTCATTCATTATTCCATGATTTTCATTTTTTTACAAAGTTTGAACAAATCATATTTTAAAAATAAAAAAATCTGAAGGTTCAAAATGATTATTCCCATATATGATATTGAAAGTTTAATTATCATAATTATTTCCAATTTTCATCATTAGTTGCCCACTAATTTTGTTCCAAATATGAATTGGACATTATAAATATTGTGATTTCCAAAATATTGCAATGAAATCTCCCCATATGACAGTGACATTGATATCATTTGTATGTATCATTCTTCATCATTTACTTCCCCACTATGTAAATCATGCAAAAAATCAAAAGTCAATTCCCTTCTATGATATTCCATTACTTCTAATGTTCCAAGATTCAAACAAAATTCAAAATGAAACATACTATTTTCTTGAATTTCTTTTGAAGTTTTTAAATATTTTAATAAATATGCAATTGCATCAAATAAACAATCGTCAACATTGTAATTAAAGTTAATAATTCATTTAAAACCAACTTTTGCCAATTCAATATCTATGTTCATAATGTGAACTTTTTAATGTTTGCAAAAAATACTATATTGAAATGAATAAGTTTGTTAATATTAGAATTGGATATATGGATTTTTTTTTTCTTAATTCTAAAAAATTGCGAAGTTAATGTAATTACAACTTTATATTTTCAAATTATACTACATTTTATTTTTCATTCAAAAGAAAATTTATAATGATATGTTATATCTAACTATTGACAAAAAATTTATTTATTACAAATAAATATGATTTTTTGTGACCTATAGTTTTGTGTACATGTGGTTCAATATACTTGAAAGTTAATATTAAAATGTCAATTCAAGTTAAACTTTTGAATAAAAATTTACCTTTTAAATTCAAGTTTTGGTTACAATAAAAAATAAATAGTATAATTTTTTTTCATTTGCAATGTCAATGGTTATCTTTATGATATTAGGGTTTTGACATATAATTTATTGTTATTTAATGTTAGAATTATGTAAATGAATTTTTTTTATAATTCAAAAAATTTCATTGACCACAAAAATATGAAATGCCGTCGATTTTTTTTCTTGAAAAAAATGTATGAAAAACAAAAATTCGTAATTCAAACCCCAGAAACCCATCAATTCACCATTGGCCAAAAACATTCCCATTATTTAGTGAAAAATTGAAATTCCAACAATCCAAAAACCAAAATTCCAAAATCCATATACATCCAATATATTAAGGTCCAAAATTTAGTTCAATTTTTTTGGTATAACACCAAAAATGTGTAAAACTAGGATAATTGTTGTAAAACACCTCTCTTCTATAACAATGGCAAAAAACTTTTGAATTCACTATTTTGTAAAACTACTTTCACCTTGGCCTTTAAGCAACATAAGATGGTTTGACCTTCACCATGAATCAAAGGATGTGAATTCTCATTCTTGAGGAAACACAAAACCAATTAACTTTATAATTGGGCTCAAAAGAAATTTCCCTTATGGTTTTTTCTTTTAAACAAACATACGTAAAAACCTTGATTTGCTATGAAATCCTTTTAACTTTTCAAACAATGCCTTAACAATGCTTTGGTCCACGGTTCACAAAATGTACAATCAAAAATTTCACCGCTATTTTATTTGATTTTACAAGAAATTCATGCTTGACTTTCAATTCCAACCATGCACTTACAAACATAGCAACAATGGTTGGTGTTTCTGTTGGCCAAGAAGGGAAGATGACACTTTGCACAAACCAAATCAAAACAAGACGCTTAAATTGGGATTGTTAGCTTCCCCACAATCTACATGCAAAATGATTTTAAGTAAACATTTCCATACCAACGTCAAACACCTTGTTTAAATCAACAAAAGTTATGAAAACATACCTCATCATTTGTTTTGAAGTCTTGGCCTTTTGATTTCGTTGCATGCACTACAATGAATGGTTCAATATCTCCAACATCATCAATCACAAGAGGTGCAAGAATGACAAAAACAAATGAGAAATTTGTGATTAATTGTTGTTCACCATAAATAACACTACCAACATTTTTTTTATCAAAGTTGTGGCAAAGTTCCCTATATCGTAGATTTGCACAAGCTAAACATACTAAGCAAAAAACTCAAGGGAGATTGACAAAGCTTGAGTACCATCCACCCCCAACCCATTTGACACAATAAGTATAAATGATTTTGTTGACCTCCCATAGATCCTATTAACAACAACTCGAATTGTTCTTAAATCTTTTAGATTCTTTTTCTGAATGAATTTTTGCATAATGTGTGTTGGAACAAATCACAACAACAAGGGATAAGCATCAATGTTCTATATGATAATGTTAGCACCAACTATGGTTACAAAACTCCAATCCTTTTTTTAAAACTTGTTTCGGAAAGTTATTATAAAATTGATGATGTGGGGTGGAAGCATGGTTAACTAGCATTTGAAAGTCCATAATCTAACACTAACAATTTTTTTTGCAATTTTAACAATTATCAAACCATAAATCCTATAATTATCCCTTATATTTTTAGTCATAAATATTTATAAACCAACCTATGAATATCCCTAAACATGTGATTGATCAAAAAATCCATGCAAAAAATTAAAACTTTTAATGTGAAATGGACTTTCAAGGATAAAACTTTATAACAATCATGTCATTTAAATATTTTCAAAATTAAAATTAAATATATTAGGAAAGTTTCAATGCACTTCACTAATGAGTTCTTCATTTGATGATGTTTTATTTTATTTTTATTTTGACACTAATTTTGACATTTTTTTTAGTCCACATTTTTCATTTTTTCTATGTGATAGACGTAATGTTGTGATTTCAAAAGTCCATTACTAGTCCATAATCTTCTTAGAAGTCATCCAAATTTTGTATGATGATTCCCATTAAAGTCTATGACAACATGAATAATTTAAAAAATCGACAATGTTAATTTTGAACATAACTTTAAATTTTATGTTTGTATGTAATCCAAAAAAATTACAAGTGTGATAGTCTAAACAATCCACCTATTCGTGCTTTCACCCTGAGCACAAAACAACCCAAGATTTAGATGAGGGGAAAATGTTGTCACAAAATATGACCCAAGAATTAGTCTATTAGATCATGCACAATGTATGTATTTGTACCCACTATTTGCACATTGTATGATCCATATTTACTTACAATGTATCCTTCAAAAAAACCCCCTAACATTTTTTGTTGAATATTTGACACTCCCCAAATAGTCATCGGAGTTAACCTCTTTTTGCTTAGACTCACTTCCATGGCTATCATGAAGATATAATATTAAAAAAATTCTACAAGTAAAACAAAAGTTCCTGAAATTTGAACAAGTGAAATAACCAACTCAAGCCTTGCAAAAGACAATAAAAATAGCCCACACAAATTTTACAAGACACAAAACCCATACAAACTTTGCAAGAAAAAAAATTTAAACAACCTACACAAGCTTGATGATGCAAGGTTTATAATCGTTTAATCATTGAACTCTCACAATGAAGGACATGAAAGACAAGCTTCCCAAATGCCATTGAAACTTCTTTTCTTTTTTGTTGCTTAGTAGACAAGTGGTAAGGGAAGAAGAGGTGGTGACACTATTTTGGGGTTGTTCAATTTCATGTCTATTGGATCTAATAATGATCGTGCAGATGGGATTGCTATTGTTGTTGTAGTAGAAAAGTTTATCAACTTTGTGGGAGGAAGCTTAGTTATCAAAGTTGAGAGGGGCTTGGATGGAGTTCTTGTTTTGTGATATATTTTATATTAATTTACCACAAATTGATCATGTGTGATCACTTTTTGTGATGTGAGTGGTGTAGGAGAATAACATGGCAATAACCTAGAGATGTCAAAGCTATTGCACAAAGGGTGCAAGAAAAAAATGAAAGTGCATATGTTATTTACTATCGACAACTTGCCAATTGACTAGTCAATGTAAAACTACTTTCCAAACTACAAAACTAGGACTCCAATGTTTTAATGAAATCTTGGAATGATGGACATTTAAATTGGAATAAATAGTAGGTCTAATTCTTGTCCAACCTACTTAATGGCACTAGTAGTAGTACCACCATTTTCTGAACCTTTCAAATGAGGAAGCATTAGTGAGATACCATCTTGTACATATGTTATAGGCCTCCAACATACTAGATCTTATAAACAAATCACCAACTTATGTTTTGATGGCATAAGCCACATAAACAAGTTGTTTTTATTTGTTATTTATCATTGAAAGTTGTGTTGCATCGATTCTAGGGTCGTGATGGTTTAGTTGATGCAAACCTCACCACCTTATTTGGAGTTGGATTTCTCCCAAATGATGTTCATGGCTATTGCAATTGCCTTACGAGTTTTTTTTGAAATGACCCTAGCGACATGTATATTTGAAATTTCTACATTAATGTCTTGTTTTAAATACTTCATCAAGTATGGCTTTTCAGTTGTGGGTCATCATTGGTAAAAAGAATAAATGTTCTTACAAACTAGGAAGGACTAATGCCCAATAGACAATGTGCTTTGTGACTAACTACAAATTTCCAATGTCATCATGTGAATTTGCTTCAGTGGAAGTCACCATTTGCTGTTTTAGGGGGGTTGTTTTAAGGTAGGTTGATCCCTAATATGTGATTTAGTCAAGTAGGTTGGCATTCCAATGTAAAAGTAAGTTAATGCCTAGTTTCACTAAGTTGATAATTCTTGCAAAACAATGGATTGTTGCACACAACATGTGGAACTCCAAACTATGTGGCTCTAGTGGTGAATGTCTACATGGTCTGCACGCTTGTAGACATCTTTAGCAACAACATCAAACTTTGACATTTTTTTTGAAGGAAGATTGGATAGTGGAGATGGTGACAATAGTAGCACTATAAACTTGCTTCCTATTAGTCCTACTACTATAATTATATTTGGTCATTGAATTCGAATACTTTCCAAATGTCTTTCAATAAGTAATTTCCTATGTTTGAGGCCAATCTCGTGAGTAGCAATGGACAACCAATTTAGGTTTGATCTATGCATAATTTTGAATGGTTACACAATGGCCATTTTTAGATTGAAAATATTTCAATTTCATAACCGAAGAATCTAAATCCTACAACTTGATTGAAGAGTTCAAGCTGAAGAATTTGTTCCTGAAGAAATCTTTTTAAACCTTGAAATCCAAAAGTTTTTAAACCCTTGGATGGTTTGCTGGGTTGGTGTCCAAATTAGCAGGGTTTGGATGCATGGTTTAAGAAGCGGGCCTTGCAAATATAAACAAAATCTTGTTAAATTGCCTTTGGTAAAACCCATCAATCTAGATTGGGGTTATCTTGCCTTAAAATATTCCCTTGCAAATGGTATGGAATAGGGACTTGGGGAAACCACATAAGTTCCAAGTATAGGAGGTCCTTCATATGAAAGAATGGATGTACATAAAGTGGTGGTTAGATGATTTGCACCTCATTTAAGTAGCTTCCCTAGATACTAGCTTGTGTTAGATCTACTAACTAAATCTCAATAGTAGGTTGTTGCATCCATTCTGCACCAAAGTATACCAATTGAAAAGGACACTATTGAAACCATATCCACAATGCCTCCATTAGTTCCATTTTCTTTAGTAGGCATGTCCTTGGTTGGGGTTTCAAATCCTCTTGAAGGTCATGTCTGAGGTTTAATAGATAGACCTTAGTTTGCCTAGGTTGCTATACCAATTTTGGATTTGGATTTGAATTTCGTAGCTAAATTTGTAGTGGTTGGTGGGCACACCAAAAGTGAGAGCGGGGCGATTCTAGTTTGACTTGTGCCATGTGCTTCAACCTATCATCTAATGGATTGTTCTTTTTGTCTTCTCTACAAATACATTGAATAGATTTCACATGTCCTACCTAGGTCTCACTAAGTGCCTGGAAATTGATCTCATATCATAGGTGATTAAGGAGTTGCACTTTGGTGACACATCTATTGGAAGAACAAAGTATGTGATTAATGACTTTGGCACAAATTACTTTTGTATCTAGGTACATATGATAAAAAAAAAATGTTAATAAATAAAAGATCAAAGCTTCCATTTTCCAATGTTTTGTAATGTTTTTAAATGATGCTAATGTGCTCCTGTCAACTTTTTAAAAAAATTGCAACTAGATTTTGGTTGAAAGGTTGGCAAACTAAAACCAACACTAATTATTGTCCTTGGTTGAAAAGTGTTAAATGGAGTGTGTGGGCTTTAAATGGTATCACTAGTGATGTATAATTTGTTGTGTTTCATATGCAATCAAAATCTAAAAGGGCATGTATTTGGGGCATACATGTCGCCTTTCTTCATGTTTCATAGACATGGTGGTAATATTGATTTTTTTTTTCATTTTTTATTGTGTTTTCACCCACTTCACACATCCCCACTGGGTGCAAATGAGATAACATGAGTTGCACCCACCTACTTTTGGGATTGCTTTTGAAGGAATATTTTTTAGAATATATATTTTAAAATCTTGAAAATTTTCTCAAAATTCTTTGATTTAAAAAAAATATTATTATGCTAAGCTTTATGTAAAAGATTTTAAAATATATATAATTTTCAAAAGTTTTGAAGTCTATTTATAAATCTTTTTAATGTTTAAAAAAAGTGATATAGTGTTTAATGAATGCTTTTGAGAGCTTTTTTATTTATAAGATATTTTTCAAATTAATTCACATGTTCCAATGATATATTATGAACATTATTATGTAAAAAAATCTTATACTTTCAACACCAAGTTAAATTATCGCTTATAAATGTGAAAAACTAAAGATGTGTTACACTTGCTATGGCTCCTATTAGTGTGATTGCACCCTAAACCCATTTTAGGGTTTAGGGGAGGGGTTTCGAAAACACCAATAACAACAATGACAACAGAATTATGCTTGGGCATTTCATGCATTGACAAAGGGTATATACATAAGAGAAGCCCTTTTTTTTCATTAGCTACAAACTAACTTAAGCGGTTGCAGGTTATTGAGAAGATGGGTCACTCCGGAAATAAAGGACAAATCTCCAGATTGTTCAATTTTCTTACAGTAGTTTTACAGAATTACCTATCTAATAACGTCCATGGAAGTGTTGCCTTGTTCTATTACTATTATGTACAAGGATGATGATATGATAATTATGCTCCTAGGGTAGTTGCAACTAACAACAGTCTTGGAAAGCAATTTGCAGGAAGACTAGGTAATATTTTGCCCACCAAGTTCCTCACAAGCATTGCTCTAGTGCTACTTTAACCTCACCTGAAGAGAGCTCTTTTAGGCTTCATGGTCTAGGGTTTAGGGTTGCAGGTGAGTGGGTGGGTGGGTTCCACTATGTCAAAGGTTTTGGTTTGCTGCTGCACAAGACTTTGCATTTACACACCTCCTTGTCTACAATGAAACCTGGGCTTACCATGATTGACACATAGGGGGGACCACTGTTAATGACTTGTTTGTTGGAGTTCGCTGACAATGGAGCTACTACTACTTCCTCCATATACATTGGATTGAATTTGGATCCTGGTGCAATGCGGAATATGGTGACAGCAGCAGCGCCAAATGCAAACGCTAAGTGATGCACGAGCCATACAGCTTTAACTGCCTTGTAGAAAGCTGTAATTACAGACACAGGCATATTTGTTTCACCCAGCTTCCCGAGCTGAGATATGACTATTTCCATTCTCACTACAAAGAAGCGGTGAAAAGTTGTGTTCACAATCACACCTTGTGCTTTGCTTAAGGCCTTCTCAATATCAGGCCAATTCTGTTTCTTCAGATCTAGGAAAGATTGGAAACTCGCCTCCTGTAATGCCTCCTGGTTGAAGATGGTGGTGGCTCCATTCGACTCAAAATTCACGTTCTCAAAGCTCTCAAACATAATCTGGTTCAGAAACGCTTCAAAGTAAAGCAGTTTCATCAATCTTGGCATTTGACTTGCCGGCTTGTTGATCCCAACTTTATGTTGCTCCAAAAGACAGGCAATCACATGTGTGAAGGAGCCTCCAAGCTCCCGTATGTGGTGACATATCACATCTGTTAGCTTCCTCAAGCTGCGTTTGGCATTCTCAAATGTTGTTAAGAAAAGCTCAGGTGTTACTCTTGGATGATGACTACTACTACCACGTCCTATGTGAGCTGCTGTCCAAACAGATGGAGCTGCAGTGGTCGACTCTGTACCAATCATGTCTTCATCATTTTCATCATCTAGTTCCAATTCAAGATCCTTCTTCATCATCTGTGAATCCTGAAATTTTTGCTGTTGTAACTCTTGGCATTGTGCTTGCAACTGCTTGATATTACCATCTAAAATCTCCATAGCCAATCGCAAAGCCCTAATTTCATAAACAGCTGCAGCTCTCTTTTTATTTGATTCCTCAAGCTTCAACTCCAACATCTTGGTCGTGTTTTCCAGATTCACAATTTTGTCTTGCTCTGTGTTGTTGCTGTTGCTAATGATGCTCCCACTTTCAGAAGTTGCTGTTCCATGGCCCATTTTCTTCAACAACCCCTTCTTCTTACTACCCCAAACCAAAAAATTAAAGTACCCACTACTACTACTATTAGGCTGTGGTGGTGGTGGTGGTGGTTGCTCAAGTGCGACTTCAACCAGTGGCTGTGGTGGAGGAGTCTCTGGAGGATTGATGATTGGCCCTATGGCAAGCCACATTCCCCCCCCCCCAAATCCAAAACCCATTTCTTCATGTCAGAAATTGCTAAATCACCGTTCTAATGACATTTGCAAGCGCAATTCCCAACATTTCAGAAGCAAAGCAAACTTGGGTGGGAAAGACAAACAAAAAAATCACAGATTGAAATTGGCAAAGGAGGAGCTTCCAATGCAAATTTTGCTAAGAAGAAGAAGAAGAAGAAGGTATTACCACTGGCATATAAACTAGCAGTCCCAGCGACTGGAAACACAGAAGATAGTCCACCGGCACAGTTGTGCCAGGCTGATGAAGTTGGCAATGCAGCAGCAGTAGTGCTGCTGCTGCTACCACCTGCAGCAGCAGCAATCATCTTCCCTCGGCTTCCAATGTCCCTTGCAAGCCCCACCATTGCAGTAGGAGTACGGATCTTAGAGCCAGACTCAGTGCTCGACATTGTCCCTGGTGATCTTCTGCTTCTTCCTCCCAGAGTAGTGGTACTAGCAGTAGTGTTGTCCATCATCATCATCATCGTCATCTTTGAATCCTGCAAATTATTGATCTCCATGCCTGAATACATGCTGATAGGTGACACTGGAGCAGCAGCATCACAGTGATGATATCTCTCCAATTTTGCAGACTCTCGACTTGAAGAAGATCTGTTTTGCCGCTGCTGCTTCTTTCCATTTGGGCTTGAAGCTGAAGATCTGTTTAGATGCTGTAGCTGCTGCTTTCCATTTGGGGTTAACCCAGTGAGTGGAGTTGCTGGGAGTGGACTGCTCATCCTGCTGCTTCTCATGATTTGTGCAGGCAGCTCATGTGATCGGAAGCTGTTTCCAGGGGTGATGTGATGATCCTGAGCCATGAATTGCTGCTGCTGCTCATAAGCTAGGCCGAATTGTTGTGCACTGTGGTCATGATGTTGTTGTTGTTGCCAAATTTGGGCTGACGTGATTTGCTGTTGCTGCTGCTGCTGCTGCTTTGTCGTCTGCAATGATCCACAATACGTCAGTTTGCTGCCTCCGGCTGCTGTGGACGTCATGAGCTGCTGCTGCTTCGGATCATCCCCGTAGCTCTAAATCACAACCCCCAGGCTGCTTTTGTTTCAGAATTCTATGAAGCTCCCTCCCTCAGCAGCTAGAATTTCCACCTTTGCAGCAGCAGCAGAAGAAGCAGAAGCAGAAGCAGAAGCAGAAGAGAGACAGAAGAGACATACTAGTGTGAAGACGGGGTACTCCCTGCGCCTTGCTGCACGGGGATCTGCCGCCGCCGCCGTTCCTCCTACCTCTGCCTGCTGCTGATGCACTAGCGCCGCAGCTACTTGTGCTCGCAACGCCACGCTCTCCCTCCGCATCGCTGCAACCTGCTCCCTGGTTGCCTTCTTACCCGTGATCTCGTTTGCTCCATCATTCTCCTCTTCCTCTTCCTCTTCCTCCTCCTGCTGTTCTTCTTCTTCTCCCCTTTTTCTTCCACCACCTCCATCATCCTCACTAACTGAAGACTGCACCATAGCTCCACCACCGCAGCTGATTCTGCTACTGCTTCTTCTTCACACACTTCCCTGCTGCACCCACAAAACCAAAAAACCAAAAAGAAGAAGAAAATGCACCAATTCTCCTACACTAGTCACTCCGTGGTGCTCTGAAGACCAGATCTTTCTCTCAAAAATCTGCTATTTTCTTTTTTCTTCTTTCTTTTTTGGCGGTTGCTCTCCCCAGCAGCAGCTCAATACAATTTTTGTATTTTGGTTGAGTTTCTTTCTGCTGCTGCTCCTCTACACTTGCTTCACCACAAGAAGAAGAAGAAGAAGAAGAAGAAGAAGCAACCAGCGTGATTGATGATGAGGAGAAAGGCAAGCAGGGCAAGGCAAGGCAGGGCAAGCATGCTTGCTGCAGCTAGGCGGGCAACTGGAAGAGCATTGAAGTGGGTTGTTGAATGGAAAGTGGAACTGGAGATTACTAAAAATGCAAACAATCCCATCTGCACAGAATTTTTTCTACCACACTCACAAGAATTTTTGTGCAACAAAACAAACACAAAAAAGCAAAAATTCGAGAGTTTGGCGTCAAATTGCAATGCAATTTTTTTTTTCTTCAACTGCAAATGTTTCGTCTTGCCTATAGGGAAGAAAAAAAAACACCCAGTGTTGGGTGCGGTTATTTAAAGTTTTAAATACCCGGCAGTTCCATTTCTTTTTGAAAATTCAGAATCAAAGAACTTGCCGGTTCTGGTTTTTGAGGAAAAAACAGAAAATCAGACAGCCCACACAAAACCACTGAAAATTTCCCCCAAAAAAAAAACCCCCCCATTCTCAAAGAAATTTTGTTGTGAAGGAAAATGAAGAATCTTTTGGAATATTTGATAGTTTTAAATTTTCTTTTCAAAATGGAATCGTCAAAATTAAATTATTTATTTGACAGACAAGTGCTGAAAGCTGCCCCCCCTGTACTAGGGTATCAGGTACTGCAGCTCTCTAAAAAAAACTAATAACCGGTCAAATAACCTTTCTAGGAAACTAATGTCCATTTTTTTTTAAAAACTGATTATTTTGTGAAATTTTGCCAATTCTTTGAGTCTCATTTTTAAGAAAAAAAACACAACTGAAGCTGGATGTTCTTTGATTTCCAAATTAAAATTTAAAAAAAAAAAAAACTGGATCTGGAGGTGATTTTTTTTTTTGAAAAATGGAATAAAAGATTACTACCCAACACAGGAAAACAACAGATACACCAGCCAAAATGCCAAAATCCTTCATTCTGAGGATTCTGTTCAACTCCCAGAGTTGGAAGCTAGAAGTAAGGCACCATGCCCAACACCCCTGCAAGGAAGGAAGGAACTTTGTGTGTGTCAGCAAAGACCAAGCAGCAAGACTTCCTCCTCGTGTTCATAACTTTTGCAATGGCATGCAGTCTGCAACAACTCTTTGTTGCTGCCACAAATACAGCTATTGCTTCTTCTGCATAATTTGTCAGAGAAGCTCTAGATGTACTAAAAAAAACAAGAACAACAAGTGTCATGCATCATCATCATCATCATCTTCCGGAAATTGTTTTTGGTACTACAAGCTTGTTCACAACAACCAGAAACAAAAACAAAACGAATCTGCCTTACGTACATGTACAAAAGCTGATTCTCTCTTACACTGGTTCTTTCATCCTTGTTGTCACATTTTTTTGATGCGTGTAAAGACTTGTTGCTCCATGTTTTTTAGTGTAATCAGAGGTTACCTTATCTTATCCATCATGTTTTTTCAAGCACTGTTTGTGGGATGCATGAGAAAATGGAATGCCTGTTCCAGCAGGCATTTCATTCCGTTTTGCAAAACACCCACTCCAGCAGGCATTCCATGTTTTTGAAACACCTTGCATTTTCTTCATTTTAATAATACTCATGGAGTATTCAACGAGTATTATGAGAAAAAAAAAATCTATGCAGATCTTTACACTCGGTAAAGCCCTCAATCAAGCTTTACCAAAATCCAACTCACACACAACTCTACCTTGTGTGAGTGCTTAGGAACACCAATGGCCTCAGGCTTTACCCCACACAAAAGATCATATCAGGTGAATTTTTTGCATCCAAGGGACTTAACAAATAGCTAGTGCAATAGTTTTTTTGGATAAAAGAGTTCAAAGCAGATCCAATTTTGGGAAAGCATAGATATTTCTTTTTATACTTATAATTAAATTGTGTACATAAGAAGAAACATCAACAATTAAAATATGCCTAACTCATAGTTTACTGGAACTACGAGCTTTTAGCTAGTTTGCTGATCAGGGTCAAAAGCACAGGTTTAAGTTTTGGAGCAAACTAATGCTCTCAAATTATGTGATGAATTTAGAGCAAAAATTCTATATCATGTTATTATATATCAGCCTCTATATACAGAAGGCATATATTGGTCTTCTGAATTTAATTTATTGGCCTTGCCTACCAGGGCAAGGATATTTATTGTGTTCAGATTCATTATATAGTATAGTAGCTTAAGGGATTTTGGCCCCTAGGTAATAATAGGTCTATTTTTGTAGGAGGATTTTTGAAAAATGATATTTTGGCTTGTGTTGAAACTTGAGATTAAGTTGTAGAGTTATGATATCTTGAAGGATTTTGGTTTCTTTCAGAGGATCTTTTTTTAAGATTCTATTTTAGCATTGTAAAATATTTGAATTTTCTTAATTCTTCTTTTGCCTTAAGATACTTTTTTTTAAAAAATGTAAATGGCAAGGCCACAGTGTGACAAACCCCTTGTTTTAGTATTATCCTTGCTGGTAGCATTATCTAACAAAATTACACAACAACCCTATTCATGTCAGAAGAGTGTATGAAGCAGTGATATAGATCCCAGGTTTTGTATAGCTTAGCATGAGTCTGCATGACCCATCTCTCTAAAGGATAGGATAACAAAGTTCTATATTCATACTTGTTCCATTAATGAAACTTTTTGCCAACTTCCAAAGTTGCTGAGGTAATTTGCTATTTGTCTTTTATTGCATCTTATTTTAGGGTTTGCACCTTTGCTGCTACTCCCCCCCCCGCCCCGCCCATTTTCCTATGCATGAATCCCAACCACCCCCAATGCACCCACAAAATAGGTATTATATTATTATTAGTTCCTTCATAGATTGGGTCAACTCCTAGGATTGGTAACCCAAACTCGTAATGGATTGTTGGAGGTAAATTGCTGACGTGCTAATTTTTTATTTGTCTAGAGCAGGGCAGTCTAGGTGCAGTAGCCTGTAACCTTGTCAACATAACCTCTGTTTAGATATTTTCAAGCTTCTATTTGGGCCCTCCCCTTGGCTCTCACCAGGCAAAACTTCTCTCTCTTTTCTCGTCCATCTACTCTTAGCTACAAAAAAATTCATCCATCTACAAGAAGGTTATGGAAAGTTTTCATTCATTTATATGACGATTCAAAATTTTCATCCATCTACAAGAAGGTTATGGAAAGTTTTCATCCATTTATATGAAGATTGTGAAACTTTTCATTCATGCACATGAAGGTTATCAAGTACACTGTATAGCATTTATGGAGAGGGAGGCTAGTCCATAATTTCATATCCACCCAATTTGGCCTTCGGTGAACTAACACCTTACTTACTTACTTACAATTTAGCGTCATTAAGTGGGCCAAACAGCGCCCGAGCCAGAACCCAATTGATGTTAAGTCTGATGAAGCAATTCAGATTTAACCATCTGACATTGCACTAAGAATCTAGCAAGGATGCCTTGCTGTTGACAGCTCAACAATTCAGCCAAAGGTGTGATGGCAGTTAGTGGCAATGAACCTCTAAACCTTTTTCGAACACTTTGATAAGCAGGGCAAACCAACAAGAAGTGGTCCTCATCCTCAACCGCACCCAAGTTGCACAATTTGTAGTAATGCTGCTGCACCGGCACCTTCACTGGCTTGACTTGCCTTCCTAGCTCAATCTGCAGCTTGTGATTCGCACAACGAAAACGTGCCAAGCTTCTCCTAAGCTGTGCATTGTCTACCCTGGAAAGGTATTATTTGTACCCATACTGTGCTGAGCTATTCAACCCCAGATAGGCTCTCATCCGACTAGAGTCAGTTGTAGCCACTTGATGGTGTATAATGTATTGCCTTTCAGCCAATTGCTTGAGGCGAACACATGGTGGCAACTGATCGTTATCGATGCACAAATTGTACGTCAATAGTCGTGCATCTATTTGTGCTAGCCAGCAAGTAGGCAATCGACTCTTTCTAACCATAGCACTCTGGTTCCCGAGTAAGACTTTTCGCCTAGCTGCAAACAACTGCAGCTGTACATCATAAGCTAGCATGAGCATGCGATCTAAGTCTACCTCAAAACTGACATGTGAGAGAAAGCGCATGCTCTATTGCCACCAAAATATTTCTAGGGGAAACCTGCCAAACTCTACCAGCACGACGTAACTGGATGTCGTGGTGTTGACCCCCAGCAACGACTTCAGAAAAGCCCGATGAACCACCTCTAACTGTTTGCGTGCTATGTGGTCTAACCATACTTCACACCCATAGCTAAGCGCTGGTTTGACTATTGCATCAAACAGCTGGCATTGTAATGCTGGGTCAAAGATGCGCAACTTTGCGCATCTGCGCCGCAATGCAAAAACTACCTTTTTCCCTGACATTGCTAACCGTTGTATTGCCACTTGCATACCTTTTGTGTCGTGCAACTCAACACCTAGATACTTGAAAGAGTTTAGTTGCTCTATAACTTCGCCTTCATATTGAAAAGCCTGACACAGAGACTTGCGTGCTTCAAACACAACAACCTTGGTTTTCTTGACATTCACAGTCAACTAACGCTCACATTAAAAAACTTGCAAGACATCCAGTTGCTTCTGCAATCCGGCAGGAGTGTGTGACATGAGAGCTAAGTCATCTGCATACAAAAGCAAGCGAACAACTAGCTATCCTAACATTGGTGGTGTGTCACCCTCCAAAACATTCAACCGTTTTTCTGGGCTATCTATGAAGAGGCCAAACAAGAGCGGGTTAAGGGGGCATCCTTGCTTCACTTCGATGCGGCAGAAGAAAGTGGGTGTAAGCCCCTCCTTTGGATGGTGCAGGCAAGTTTGGTCTTGATGGTACATGGAGCGCAAGCACTCCAGTATCCGCCCACTAATGCCAAGTCCCTCCAGCACCTGCCACAACAGGTCCCTTGGTACTATATCAAAGGTTTTTTTGAAGTCCATAAAACAAGTGTATAGCTTCTTTTTTTGAAATCTGGCTTGTTCGATCAAAGTGCGAAGAATAAACAAGTTATATGTTGTCCTAAAGTCCTTTTTGAAACCAGCATGTCCCTTTGTGCGTAAATCATTGGTTTCTGCCCATTGACTGATGCGGGACTCAAGAATCATTACAAACACCTTGGCTAATACTAGTCCTACTATGATCCCCCTGTAATTCTCAAACTTGACTACAGTCACCCCCTTTGTACAATGCATGTATGACCCCAACAGAGAGTGATTCACAATAGCCCTCGCACAGAATTTTGTTAAAAATAATCAATAGTGGTTGTTGTAGGGCAACAGCCGCATCTAAAAGGAACTTTGGTTTGATGCCATCAATGCTGTAGCTTTGTGTCGTTTTAGCTTTTTGAACACTTGTTGTACTTCAACTACTGTGATGTCAACATTCAACTGTTCGTAATCAATACCATTGGGTGGAAAGGAGACCACTTGGGCTTGAATAGCGGCTATCACAACTCTTGTTGTGGTTGCTGCCGAAGGCTAAAGTAGTTGTCGGAAGCCATCCCTGAACGCTTCGCTGGTGATGCCTTCAGCGCGCTTGCAGTACCGATTTTAGAATGCTACAAGATCCACCTTTGCTAAACCACATAGTTGTTTAGCCTTGAGCACATCATAAGCACGTTTCTTCCTTTTATACAACTGTTTCATTTGCTTAAGTTTGACTTGCCTATCTAGGTGCGCATGTGACAATTTAGCAAACTAGCTTTTGGTTTGGCGACATTCTGTGTCAAACCAAGGTTTGTGGCTGTGCTTTATTGCTTTTCCTAAGGCCACTTGTCTATTTCTAAACACTTCTTCTGCAGATTGTGTGATGCATTGTTGTAACAGATTGACTATTGTTTGTACGTCAGATGCATCAAGTACATCTAGGCTTGCCCACACACTGATGTTATGCTGCACATTCCTGCTAAACTCGGCTATTTTGGCAGTGTCATATTTGAAACGTGATAGGTGTTTGATTACCTTTTGCTAAACAGGAGGAGGTTGCCACTGTTGTGTGATTGTAAGTACCAATGGTCTATGATCAGAGTGTGCATCTTTGTGACCTGAGTATTTTTCATCGCAATTAACCTCTAAGCACTTGACACCTTCTAATTGGTTAGCTGTCGTAAGAAAATAGTCCACAATGTTAAAACCTTTATTGGATAGGCATGTGTACTCCCCTGATATGTGTCCTGGTGTGCGGCCATTGAAGATGAATAGCCCAACAGTTCTGCAGAGATCCAAGAACTCACGATGCCAGCCAGCCGTGATGGTGTCGCGGTTCTGGCGTTCCAGCATATCGTTGGGCAGGGTGTCCTCAATGGCCTATGGCACCAGCAGCACATCTGCTAGTTGACTACAATCAATGAAGTCAGTGTTTGTGCTTGTCCTTGCATTGAAATCCCCAACAAGAAGCACACCGCCTAAGCTCATGGCTTCTCCAACCTCTTGGCATATGTGTTGAAACAGGTTGCGGTCCGCATATGGCGAGCCTTGTGGAGCAACATATACTATGCATAGGAACAAAGGCCTTTGGAAAGCATTGCCCAAGTGCAGCCAAATCCTAGTCCCATCCCTTGGAGTCTTCCAAAGAGTAGTACTATTTGCCCATGTTTCCCTGACTAGTACTGCAATGCCTCCGCTATACTTTCAAACGACACCCTGTGGAGTCACAGGCCTGGCAACATCAAAACAACAAAACCCCGGTAAGACCGGGAATGTATCGCCTGGGAAGTGATGTGTTTCTGTCAAAACAATAACGTCAACATGTTGAAATAGGTCAAGCAGATGTTCATGTGTTTCTAGCTTTGTGATAGCGGCCCCATGGATGTTCCACAGGCACACGCGCAAGTCTCTCTGGCCCTCGCCCCCCTATGCAGTAGGAGAGTTTACGACTTGGTGGTTGATGTAGAGATCGGCCCCACGCCAGTAGACCCGTTCGCCAGCCTCTTTGGCCTCCTTAAAGGTGGCCCAAGCAGTTCATTTCTGGGCCTGCTGAGCGGGAGTTAGGTCCTCCTCGAGCCCAAGCTGAGTGCCCTGCAGGCCTTTGTAAGCGCGCAACACTGTGAGCTTGTCATGTACCGATGCCAGCATGATGATGACTATCGGTGCCTTGTCAGTGGCCTTATCTAGTCGCCCCGACGGCATCTGCCAGTGCACCTTTTGCACCTGCACACGGTCAACAACCTTCAACCTGTCAAGCAACTCTGTATGCACCAACTCCATAAGTTGTTTTGAGGTTTCCCCCTTGCTCATGGTTAACCCGATGACCCGGATGTTTGCCTCCCTGGCCTTGACCAGGTCAGCATCTGTTGCCCGGTTCACCTTGTTAGCAACCTTGTCAACGTTCTTGCCCACGACCTCTTTCCACTTCTCCCCACTGTCCTGCATGGTATCAAAGCTTTTAGCCATCTCACCTACTTTATTTTGCAGCGTTTTGATTTGGCCAGTAACAATCACAATCTTAGCTTCCATTGCTGGAGCCAGAATATTTTTCACAACCTGCTCCATAGTGACCTCAATAGCATTGTGCACATCCTGTTTCGTCACCACATCGGCCCTAGGGACCATGAGATGGTTGACGATGGCTGCTGCAACAGCTGCCTTGCCGGTCTTGGCAGGCTTGAGGTTGTAGCGTGTACAGAGCACTTGGAGTTCAGCCGCTTGCGTCTCCATGATCATCAGCGAGTCCTTGTTCCATTCCCATGCTTTAGCGTCGAAAACCGTGGCATTCGTCATTAACCAAAACCTTAAACCCTAACTTTACTAAACCTTATCACTAATGCTTCAAAAATCCTCTTTTAATTTGCAAGGTTACATACTCAGCATCAGTGGAAGTTTTCTTCATGCAAATCATGTAAAATGTGAATCACATATTGAGCATCAATGTAGGTGTTCTTCATGCAAATCATGTAAAATGTGAATCACATACTACCGAGCACCGTTGGAGATGCTCTTACACAATCAAATAAGACATCAATTCGACTTTTTCAAAGAGTGGGGTGAGAGAGGCTCCCAGGGTCCACTAATCTTAGTCTTGAAGAATGATTTTA
>Ga0116227_10003689_pt1 | contig 33899 bp, 27 predicted proteins | sample S1TSphgellanicum_FD_89693 | JGI IMG/M metagenome (GOLD analysis project Ga0116227, IMG submission 89693) | Host-associated microbial communities from peat moss isolated from Minnesota, USA - S1T2_Fb - Sphagnum magellanicum MG | ecosystem: Host-associated > Plants > Peat moss > Unclassified... | reverse complement strand
TGTTTACATGGAAAAAAAAATGAAATTGAAAATATAATAAACAAATTTGTATACAAATTTAATAAAAATAATAAGTATGGTGATGAATGGGATCATTTTCAAAAACAAGTAATATATAAAAATGAATGAAATAAATGGGTTTAGGGTTTCATTCACCTAAAAAAAATGTTCAAAAAATAATTTGATAATGCATGTTTGTCACCAAGTTGATGAATGTGTTCCATGTGAAAAAAATGCATCACAAATGAAAGAATTTAATGATGAAAAAAGAATTATTGTGGATGAATTTTATACAAGAAAAACAAAAATCCAACAAAACCATTACATGTTTTTTTTTAAAAAGGTGCAAGAATAGGAAAAATGTATACATTAATGTGTATCATATAAAACATGTTACAATATTATAGAATAAAAATTATAGACGTCGACCCTTTAAAACCAAAAGTGATGAAATTAACATACACAATAATTTTTTAAAAAATATTAATGGTATGATAATACATTTTGCATTTACAATACCATTAAATAAATTTTTAATGAACTCAAAGCATTAAATATGATGAAAAACATGGCACGTTAATAAAACCATATAATCAACTTCAATTAATAGTGATAGATGAATTTTTTTAACAAATAATAAAATGTTAACATTTATTGATAGTAGATTACATGTAATTAAACAAGTTCATAATCAATTCATGGGTGGTCTTGATACTATAATGACAGCAGACCTTTACCAAGCTCCATTAGTTTGAGATTCATGGATTTTCAAATCTAAAACCAACCTTTGGCATGAAAATATAAAATGTTACAAATTAAAACAAGTAATGAGACAAAATGATATAAATTTCATTAACATTTTGAATAGGTTTTAAACAACAACACAAACATTTGAAAACATTAATTTCATAAATAAAATTGTTTTAAAACACCACCTATGAACAACACCTTACCATATTTGTTACACAAATGATAAAATAACAATAATGTATTTCATACAAAACCTAGTCAAACATTTAAATTCTTAACTCAAGATATCCATTCTAACACATGTCCTTCTCATTTCAAATTATCAACTATTCCAAGTCAACCAAACAGTTTCCATCATGAATTGTTGTTTAAAAAAACATGTTAGTAGAATTATGTGTAGGAAATTATGACACATTAGATGGTCTTGTAAATGGTGCAGATGGAACATTCAAAGATTTCACACAAACTTCTTCAACATCATTTATATGGACAAAATTTTATAATTCCAAAATTGGAAACAAAATGAGAAACAAAAATTTGCACATTTATGAACAATTCCTCATAATCATTATAGAATGGACACATATTGAAAAGAAAACTATAGAAATACAAATGGGTAATGACCCTTCCCACATTATCACAAGAATTCAATTCCCTATACAACTAGTAGTGGCAAGTACCATACACTATGCACAAGGTTTAAAACTTGATCATTTAACATTTGGTCCAACAACTGTAACAAAACATGGTTTAACATATACACCATTATCTCATATTTGCTTTAAAGAACATTTATATTTGTTTTCCCCATTAACTAACAAAACTTTCCAAGTGTATACACTTGTTCAAGAAGAAATGCATCGACTTAGAACAACTACATAATATGAATTAACACTCATTTCTCTCAAATCTTATCACACAAAATTTGTCATCATAAAATCCCTCAACACTTGTCCTTTAACATTACATTTCCAAAAAATTCTTGCAAATCAAAATTTATCAACATCTCACATACTTTGTTTTAAAAAAATGAAAACACAAAATATTCACACAAACCAAGAAGCATACAATGTTATATCACAAAATTTAACATTTTATCATTTTATGACCAACATGGAACAATCATGTTTTATGATAATATAATGGTTTTATCACAAACAACTTCAACAACAAATTTAGGTGTTGAATTCATCATTACATCATTTAACAAAAATATGTGAGAAGCTTTATATATAATCACAGTTTACAAACCCCCAAAAATGAAAATCATATATTTTAATTCAATTTTGGAACCATATTAAAGACATGCTTAAATATTATCCAATTATTTTAATTGGAGATTTCAATATAGACATGCTACTTTGAATTAGATAACACATAATTGATTTTTTTGGTCATCCTTACATAACATTGTAAGAAAAGCTTAAAATTTGGGTTTGAAGCTAAATTCATGTTAACTACCCCCCCCACACACACATATATTCTAGGCTAGCACAACTTGCCAACTTGGATTCCACATCATCGCTAATGCTACTTAACACTACATATGTGAATGCACCTCAAAAATATAAAATTACACTAAATTACCAACCATTTAGCACTAAATGTGAATGATATTTAACTAATTTAACATCCATTTAGCACTAAGTGTGAATGATGCTTAACAATCTTAAATAACTCTTCCCACTCTTGGGCCCTCAAACTTCATCCTCATGCTTAATGTAAATGTAAAACATTCTCATATTTAAACCTAGCACTTAGAGTGATCGTTCAATAGCCATGCACCCTAATGGGGCTAGCCAATTTTGGCAAAAGTGTTGCCAACTAATCAAAAAGTAGGAAATTAACAATAGTTAAATATGGATGACAGGGATGGATGAAAAGATGCAGTTGTAACTTTTGTGTGCATGAATGAAACAAAAATCCAATAAAAGATCGATGACCAAAACCGTCCTGGGGAAACAAAAAGGAAAGGCAAGAAAAAGGCCAAAAGATGCACAACCTGAAGAGCCCAAAGAAAGGGATAGAACTAGTGTCTCTCATGGTAGGAAGGTATTTCACTCACAGCCCCTCTAATGTCCCTAACATGCAAATCATGAGATTTAATAGTAATGGGAGGTTTAGAACAAACATTGCTTGCCAAAGCAATCTTCCTCTTTATAGTAGAGCTTAAAGCACGTTGAAAAACAATACTAACACACTACCTGAAAAATTGAATGCAAAGGAATGGATGAAAGCTTGTAATTCACACCAATGTTGACCAGTTATTGCCGGGAGAGTTATTTTAAACAAACCACATAAATTATCAATAACAATTTTTTGATTATAAGGTAGGTTATCAAAATTTGTGGGTAATAACCATTGATAATGCTTTAGGATAGATTATCAAATAACCAGTTGACAACCATCTATTATCCTACAATTATTAGCCAATTATTGTTTTTAAAAAATTAATTCTGATGTTTAAAGATTGATAATCTACCTGGATGACGATCGGGTCATCCAGGTAGGTTATTAGATTTTGAAATTTCAATACCATGCGGTTATATAAAAAAGAACCGAATGGTAGGTTATCAATAAATTTCTTGATAACCGGTACAAATCTCAATAACCGGCCAACACTGGTTGACGCATCCGGAGAGTCCGAGTTCTTTGCCGCGCACGGATTCTGTACCCTAATTCTTCGCCCGCCTTGGCCAGAGCAGAACAGAGCAACGGGACTGCTTGCTGGGCGCAACAAGACGTCGGGCCAGGAAGAAGAAAAAGAAGAAGAAGTGGTTCTGCAGTTGCTGGGCGAGGAGGGACGAGGACGAGGAGCGGAAGAGGTTGGCAGGAGATTATTTCTTGGCTGCAAGGTACCGTGGTTCTTTCGTTTTCTTAACGTACTTTTGTATTCTCTTCAGCAGGAGGTGAGGAGCTAAATGATCGATCTCTGGTCGCGAAATTTGCGTGAAGCAAGCTCTTGCGGGTGTCGTGTTGGTTGAGTTTTATTCACGGGGTAGCCAGAAATTGGTTCTTCTCCTTGAAGATATTCGGTGGGGTTGAGGAGTTGTAGCTAGGAAGGACTGAGTTTCACACAAGGGTTTTGGTCAAGTGGCGGTTCTGTTGAGCTTCCAGTCTGGGCGCTGGACGGTTGCTCTGGTATGCGAGAAGGAGAGATCTGCGTGCAGCCAACTGGTTAGGGTTACAAAGACTATTACTTCGTATTTGATTGAGTAGAACTTAGGATGGCGACTCCTGAAGTGCAAACCGCTTTGGGATCTGAGGTGGAGATTGACATGGACATCTCTGACGATGATTTGAAGAAGGAAGAGGATGCCGTCACGCCCGAAGCAGGCATGGCAGCGGATGATACTACTGCAGCAGTACCTGTTTCCACAGATAGTATCCTATTTCTTTACTAGGGTTGAACATTATGGGGTTGTTGAGCAGAACCTGTTGTCTGTCTCCACTTACAGAGATTGACAGAACTTTGCAGTGCCAATGTTGTATGACCTTTGCTTTTGTTGTCATAAGTTGAGTCTGCTGGCTATGCAGTCCCCATGGTTCTTGATCTTCATGTAGGGTTTTTGCAATTTGTGCATGGTATGACTGGTGAAGGCACTCTGCTATCTGTGAGGAACTTTTTCCTATCAGGTTTCTTGGAAAAAGATTATTTCCGGAAGCGGAAGCAGCTCTTGGACTTGGAAAAAAGCCCCTCTGTGCATATCACATACCATCACCTCACCAGGTATCATCCTGATTACCTTTTTTTGAAGGGTCTTTTGGTCAGGACTGATGTTTCCTGTTGCTTCTAGAAATTGTGAAAGAAACTCATGAAGCAGATTTGTTTAATATTTCTTGCTCAATGTTTTGAGCAGATTTATTATTTACTAATCTATTCCCACTGTTGGGAGTAATAGCAGCTAGAAAAAAACTGCCATTTATGACAAAGGTGATGGTCTGATTCTTTGTGAGTAACACTCTAAAGTTGATGAGTATACTCATTCTTGTTGTATCTGTTTGTTTGGCTGTAACTCACACAATTTTACCTTACATAGATATTCAACATGTCATGTGGGTGTCTGTCTCTCTCCTAGGACATGAGCAGGACCATTAGCTGTGGGGGCTCCTGGTGGTAACAAAGGAAGGGGGTTGGATGATCACAGGGAGAGCAAGAAGAGGCTGCAGGAAGCAGTGCGGCAGTGGGCAGAGTGGCATGGACGTCACTATGTCACTGTAGGCTCCTCACTTGATAGAGAGAGAGACAGAGAGAAACCATCATTTCAAGACATAGAACATGCCTGTTACTTGTAAAGCAGATGAAGAAGTAGGTGTCATCAGTTAATAAAATGAATGGACTTATGACAATCACATATACATGCAAGGAGGATATCAACTTATGAAGTAACTTGAGAACATAGTCAAGCAGGTGCCTTTTGCACAATTTCGTTAAGAGCTTGGAAGAAAAAGTCATTAGGATGGTCCTAGATTCCTGTTTGTGTATGGCAGGTATCTAGTTTTACTTCTTGAAGTTGATCATGTTACTGGATGGCAGGATTCAAGTAAAGAAGCAGTGGAGAGTGGTGATGAACAGTATTTTCCTGCTTTGCAAATTGGTCCCACAAACAGCATCTCCAGTGTGGTAAGGATGTGATTCACTCATGCCATTGTTGCTTTTTACACATTGAAAATTGAGTTTATGTGTGCATTATTTTCTGCAACTTTGTTGCTAATGGTTGCATATGAGGAGAAATGAACCATTTATCTTTCAAAGTGGTGTTAAATACAGAACTAATTAGTTAGGACATACAAGTACATAGAACAGTGAAGTATTTGGAATGAGTAGCTGACATTGGAGTCTGGATCAGTCCTTTTGGCTGGACAGGCCCTCAAAGCAAGCTCGTACACAACAGGCAGAAGGAGCAATACTTGATACAATGACTAGCAATCAAGAGAGGGATACAGAGGTGCCACTATATGACCGGGCAATCCCTTCTGCACTTTCTTCACAAGATTCTCGTGACGATGGGTGAGAAGCTTGAAGCCAGGGCCGAATAATTCGATGCTCTTGATTGCATAAGCTTTCAGATTCTGTGATCATGTGCTATTATCACTAAGCACAAGCTTTGAATGTTGGAATCTATCAGGTACATAGAACTAGCTCCTGAGGAAGCAGCACGGTGCTTTAATTGTGGATCCTACAGCCATGGTCTCAAAGACTGCCATAGACCTCGAGATACTGTTGCTATCAGCTTTGCCCGTAGAACTCATGCCCTGAGGAAGGGCTTACAATCAGTGCCCCGAAGTGCTTCCCGATATTACCAGTCCACTCCTGGAGGCAAATTTGAAAAGCTAAAGCCTGGTGTTTTGGGAACTGAAACTCGACAACTATTAGGCATTGGGGTATGTGTCTTCACTCAAATTGTGTTCCTGAGAAAGGTGCTCTACAGGGTCATCATTCTCCGTTCCAGGCCTTTAAGTTAGATTTTTCTCATATCAAGGGATGAAATTGAAGGACAATTATGGTATTCCTGCTGATACCTCCACTGTCTCCTTACTCCTTGGATTATCAATCAGAGTTGTATGTCCTTTCCACAGGTTGACACCTGTAAGCACCTTCTAATGGCTGCAAAGAGCTCAATTTGATTGCCAAATTCTTTCAGATCCAGATATAGATGATTAGTTGTCCTGGCCACATCAATTTATGAGTGTTGCCTATTATATGTGCAGTTAGATGCACCAGTCAGATTTGAAACACTAAACTGGTGGATATTTCACATGTAAGCTTAAGCAATGGAGAAGTGTTCTATGAGGATAGGTTAAACTTCAGAGTGGCTCTCTGCATGTGAAGGCTACCTCCTTATACTAATCTCCTTCTCTCTCTGTCTACATCCTTCGTTTTTATTTTTGTGCAGACCCTTTCCTCCCCCTTCTACTGGAAGGACTTTCTTCATAAGTCTTTTTGTATAGATGCAGTGAATAGTTTGCACCCTAGAGTTGTACAGAGTTTTGTGAGATTTAGTGGTTAAGTGACATTGTTGCATATTGGTGACATAGAAGTTCTGATTGTAATTTGTCCTTAATCTATGGTCCTAATATGGATAATGTGAGTTGCAGGAGAATGACCCCCCTCCTTGGTTACATCGAATGCGGGAGCTTGGTTACCCTCCTGGCTATCTTGGTTTGTCATCTCTACTGCCTCACTTATCTCAAGCCCTACAAGCCCTATTTTTGCTTGAATGGAAAAGCATCAAGATCCAATTGAGTGTTTTTTCTGGTTTGCTAATCATGGATTCATTTCTGCAAAGGGGCATTGCACTGATTAAAGTTTTGCCTTGAATGGGCAACAGTGACAGAGGATGAGGCATCTGGACTTGAGATACTTGGCTTTGACATGGACAAGGAAAAGCAAACTGAAGATATTGGGGCTGAGGAGGGTGAAATTGTTGACTACTTGGAGCCTGTAGCCAGAGAACCCTCTCCAGCAAAGAAGTTGGCAGTTGAGTTCCCTGGGATCAATGCCCCAATCCCTGAGAATGCAGATGAGCGGCTTTGGAGACAACCTCTTCTTATACACTCTTCACAGCATGAAAGAGGCAATTGGTATCATCACTCAATTTCTGTTCAAGGGGTTTCGCCCAATGAGAGTGCAGTTCCTGGATCTTCATTAGCACGTCTGAGGAGTTACAGAGATCCTGAGGTGACATGGAATGAGTATCAGGAGACTGAGACATCAGATGATGCTCCACCAGGTACTGTCTCAAGCAAACCAATTGTAGTTCCACGGTCTGGTAAGTGGACTGCAGATGGAGATGGAGGCCACACAACTGACTTGGTGTTTACTGAGGATACCTCACTGTTGGGGACACCCAGAATAGGAGGAGATTATATAAGAGACAGATCAACACCGTATTTGGACCCACCATTGGGTCTCTCTCTTACTAGTCCCTCCCAGGTCTCTCCAACTGGCAGTGGTTATGGGGAGGATTTTCAGCCATCACCATCACAGGATCTTCCTTCTCCTATACGCGTTACCAGGTGTAGCTCCTTGACATATGTACCCTTAGAGGGTCGACAACTTTGTGAGAATGTTAATTCCATGTCATGCAGCCAGCAATCTTGTCAAGCCTCAGAAATTGGTTTTGAGACTCCACCAAATGATGCATGGGCCCAGGCTCAGGCAGCTCTTGTTGCTCTGCATTCAACCCAGACCAGTGAAGCTACAACTGAATCTCACAGTGAAGGAAACTAAACCTTATCTTTCTGTTGGTCCTTGCAGTGGTGTCAAACGATTCTTTTTATTGCTAGAGAGAGAGGTGGAGAGAAAGGCAAGGCTTTCTTTTGCCGCAGGCTTGTAGAAACGGTAATTGGAAATGTCCCTGTCATAGAGAAATAGAGATTTTGTGTACTTATAGGACTCTGGTTGCCCTACGGTTGTGGCCTTGTACCCACCCAGCTTGGACAGAGCAAGTGAGAGAAGGGAGTTGTATCTTATGCCAAGGGAGTTGTATTCATGCTTCACTGGTGAGTGTATTCTGCTTCTAGGGTGATTCTTAATGATCCGTTTAACATTGACATTGACAGCATTAGTTTAGATGAACCAGATACTGCCAATGCAGATATTGCCACTGTAGTGTTTATGAAGTAGGAATCTTGTTATAACCTCACTATGGCTATCCTGCCGATGCCAATTTTGAGGAAGTCCTCTTGATCCCCATGCAGCATTCAGATTATGTGATTGCAAGAGGAGGATCACTGATTGGATTTGGGCATCCATTATGACAACCTAGAATTGAATTTCTTTACTTTTCTGGTATACAATAGGCATGGATTATTGAGCTACAACATTTGCATGCAGCACTCTGATTATCTTGCCAAATCTTCTGATTCAATCTAAATGCACCATACCTTGCCAACACAATTAGAAGAAGATGCAAAGCCCTTCATGTTCTTCAGGCAATCCTAATCCTTGTTTGGGAGGATGCCTGTTCTTGCTGGCTTTCAAGTTGAGAATTTCCTCTGAAATCTTGATGCCTGTTCCTTCATTTGTTGTAGGTTTCTTGTTAAGTATGGGGGTACTTGTCCTTCCTAAAGCAATTTGCAAGTCCTGGGCTCCAGATTCTGTAGTTCCAGAAGCAGCTTTGAAGTGTCTTCACCATTGTATTGATCTTGACCTGTGTTATGGTGAGAGGAATACTGGTGCTTGAGTATCTGTATTGCCATTCTTATTGAGTTCCTGAATGGCAATGTCTACTTTGGCTGGAGCTGGGCCTTGGGCTTTGGAGGGTTGATTGCAGATTTCAGTACAGCTTCTGCGCTTGCAACTACTGAAGACGGCTCATCTAGTACTCAAGGGTGGGGGGGGGGCTTGGAGCTTCATGAATTGATTGAGGAGAGGTGGTTCTCTGAGCTGCATGAATATATTACTGGAGTGTGCTATTCCCAGAAAAGCTGCACCATTTTCAAGGCCTGATGGAGCCCTATTTTTCACTTGGTCAGTTTCAAAAGAACTGGAAAGTTGTACCTAGTGATCCAAGCTTCAAGGGAGAGCATGGGAACAAGACCTTTGTGGATGTTCTTGAGGCAGACACATCCATTCCAAAGAGACGTCTCCAATTCAATCGTGTTAAACAAATGATACCCCCAAACATGTTATGGAGCCAAATGGTTCATTCTTCCTATGCTCTAGTGATGGATCTTTGTTACTAGGAAATGAGTAAGTGAGTCCATGGTTGACATGATTCTGGGTACCCCGAGAGTGGGGGAGAAAAACAACCTGGCTGATTCTGGAAGAAGCTGAACACAGTGAAAGGTTTTGGAAGCTTAGAGCTCTTCCATAATATGGTCAATCTACCTGATACCTCAAATCAAAGGTTTACAACTGTCTGCCGGTCATTTCATCTAAAACTGAAATGTTTGAAGCCATTTCACAAACGGCATCTCATAGATAGTTGAAGATCAGTGTATCAAGGGCTTCACAATAAAAGCTTGTGGTTACAAGATCATGAATGGAAAGGAAGTTTGTACCACCCACCAATGCCCCGTGCTTGCTGGATGGTATGTGGATCGGAAATGTATTTTCATTGTTCTCTGGATGTATCCAGAGTCTATAGCTTCAAGCCATTCATGACATTATTACATTATCTTATGCACCCTAAAAATGAATCCTCTGATCTGCACTATCTCAGTCCTTTCCTTTATGACCTACATGGATATGAAAAGGTGCATCAACTTCACCTTTGCCATTACCATTATACAACTATTTTTCCTTAAACACTTCAGTAACATTATTATTTAATTATAGAATTTTTGAATTGACACTACATAAGCTTGGATTGAGAGCATCTCCAACGGCTCCACGGTAAATAGTCACGTCACATCTACACTGGCGTGTCTAATTTAGAGTTGTGAAGGAGATTTTTTTGGCAGTAGACCATTGCCCAATGATTCCACACAAAACATCTCCGCTACAAGTCTAGAAGTCTAGTGCATGCACGCGGTAATGGCAGAGAGTACCAAGATTTTAGCACACCAAGAACACCAACATTATGTGTGAAGAAAATCCCTCTTTGCCTCTTCAAGCATCTGTGTGTTTCTTCCTGAATCGAAATATTCAAAGTTTCGCTTTTTTTGAAGCAATTTGTGCTTGTGTTTCTCTTCATCTTCTATGCCCCAATGCAACCGAATTTGTGCATTTCATTTTTTCTTTGGTTCAATTTGTGCAATTTTTTTTTTCATCTGTCCTGTGGCTCATCGTGACCAAAGTTGTATGCTATTCTTCTCCTCTAGTTTTTTTTCCGGTCATTTTGCATGTTTCATCTTTGTGCATCTATTTGCTATTCATTTTGAACCAAATGGCAGTAGCATTGAGAGCTGAACTTGAGAGAAATATCCAAGCTAGCCTTGCATCAGAGGATGAAGATGATTTTATGGTGGATGTATTTCTTGACCTATTGCAAGAGAGTGTAGATTTGGTTGAACCAAGGAAGCAACATGGGGGATCCAGGCCCGGTCGAGCTACTAATCTTTCTAGAGATAGAGCTCAAGGACATGATAGGATTTGGAATGACTATTTCAGTGCCACACCTGTTTATGATGACAAATTATTTTGACATCCCTATAGGATGAGGAAGAGTTTGTTTTTGAGCATATTGGATAGGGTGGTTGCTCATGATGCATATTTTGTTCAAAGAAAAGATGCTGCAGAAGTTTTTAGTTTGTCAAGTATTCAGAAATGCACAGCTGCTTTGAGGATGTTGGCTTACGGTATTGCTGCAGATGCTATTGACGAGTATTGTAGGCTTGGAGAAAGCACTGCAATGGTTTCCATGAAACAGTTTGTTGTCACCATCAGAGCATGTTTCCAATCTACATACTTGAGACAACCTACTCGTAATGACATTGAACAGCAAATGAGGATCAACGTAGATCAAGGGTTTCCTGGCATGTTTGGGAGCATTGATTGTATGCATTGGGTTTGGAAAAACTGTCCTGTGGCGTGGCAACGTTAGTTCCAAAACAAAGATGGTGATGTAACATCATTTCTGAGGCTATTGCTGACCGATCATTCTGGGTTTGGCATGCCTTCTTTGGCTTGGCTGGAGGTAACAACGACATTCATGTCCTTGACACTTGTTGCTGACTTTCTTAGGGGATGCAACAGATGTTGGTTTTGTTATTAATGGAAACCATTATGCACATTCCATTGACATGTGAATGCTAACATGATTGATGTTCAATCACCCTATTCGTCACTAATTTTCCAACAGTTCCAACAGAGTCGACTTTGGTGTGATTAAGCTACAAACTTCTAATAATGTCCAAGCCCACACCTTTTTGATGCGAAAGAATTTCAAAATTCTGAGGCTTAGAGTTGGAGAAGCTGGAGCCACTACAACTGGAGCAACATAAAAAGCTTTTGGAGCTCCAAAGAGCTTCTGAACCTATTCAGCAACTACTAATTGTCTTGTTTGGCAAAGCTTGAAATGAGTGGCCATGTTGTGTTGTTATTTCACACCCAAAACACACAAAAGGTGAAAATTTTCAATAACTAACAAACCAAAATTCCACCTTCCTTCCCCCAATCCATTTCTTCACACCCCAAAACCACAGAAAAAAACCAAAGTTTTCTTAAAACTAAATCAAAGTCCCAACCTTCCTTCCTCCAATGAATTTCCTCACACCCCAAACACATGAAAAACCAAAATCAAATGGAACAAATAATCACTAACTTGTTGGATCCTCAATGCTTGCAACCCTAGCTACTAGCAAAAAAAACTAGCATTTACCACATGAATACATGAGATTTTGTAAGTGCAAGCAACCCTAATGTTCTCCCTTAGATGCACTGCAACAACTTGACCACAAATTCAATTAGGGCAAGGTCACACTTTGCTGAATCATTCAAAGTTTTGCAAATTGTTAAAATCAGAAGAAAGATAGAAGAACCTTGATTGTTTGAAGAGATAAAAACACATGTATGGAACTCAAAATACAAAGCTTTGAATTGAGTTGCAACAATTAAATAAAAAAACCAAAACAAAATTGTCGTGTTCATTCTTGTACGTTTTTCTACATGAGTTCGTATTCAATTGGAATGTCCGTCTCAAGAGATGGGCCTTGAATAGCTTCACGACCGACACTGGTGTTATCAAAATCTTCACCAAAATCCTCTACACGAACTTCATTATGAAGAGATGAATGAGTTGTAGGTGCGGCTGGGACAAGAAATGGTTTGACTGCTGGTGCGATTGGTTGAGGCATTGGTTCACGGGCTTCACGCACATGAGATGCAACGTTTGGCTGCACATCTTCATTCAACCGACGTCGCAACTTACGCATTTCTTCAACTCTTCGTAATTGCACATACTCTACTGCTTTGTCACCTTCAAGTGAACCAACAGAAATCGTGAACAAAGCAAGGGCCGCTTGGTTTTCTAAAAGCCTTTTTCAACGTTGTGGCATGAACTTGCTATCGAAGTGCCTCCTCCCTTGCTTTTGCATTCCGATCTCCTTCTTTGACAGATTTGTTTCCAATTGGTCTTCCTCAAGTGTTAGCACTCATATGCCTGTTCTCCACCGCTCTGATTGTGCTATAATCGACATCCACAGACTCAGCCATGTTAGGTCGTTTCATTGGGGTGATCTTCTTCACTTCGTCTCGATTATCAGACAACCGAGGAAGCTCTCTCAATATTAGCCAATAATGCAAGAAAGAAAAAGATTGGTTCTTTCCTTGCTTCACTCTATACAAATCCAAAGCTTTTTGTAATGTGTCTTCTTGCGATGTTCCTCACTCATTCAACGCAACCACAGATGCAAAAACTCCAACAAATTTTGACACATCATGCTTAATCTTACACCACGAAGCTTTCCAAGCTTCGTGCTGGGCTATCACCATTGCCCACAGGTTTGTTTACTACATAGTGAGCAGTCACACGATCCCAAAATGTGCTTGATTTCTAGTTGTTGCCAACATGAACGTCTTGCAAAACATGAAGAAATGACCTTGCAAGTTGTTTCTTTTCGTCTGCGTTGAAATTTTTCCCCTTCCTTTGTCTGCTCAAAGCAAGTATTGTGCTTGGGGGCTCAAAGGAAGCCATGGCTGGAGATGCTCTAATCCAAAGCTTTCCACAAGGTTTTAGAACTATTCATGTCCCATAGCAAACCATGGAGGAGGGTTACTTATACACTAATCATGTTAACACATATGCACATTTAATATCACCAAGTGTTTCATCTACTTACCCAATTGCATAGTGTGAAATGGAAGTACAATGTTTTACAAGATACAAGATAGGTTACCTTATGCATCCCCAAACTTTTTGATAGATTCAATTACAAGTCCAAAGATGAAAATAGTGAAAGGATAAGGAGTCAGGGTGCGTTCCTTGACTCATAGCACTTCAAGGGTAGAGAGACGTGCTAGAGTTTCGGGATGAAACTAGGACAAACGACAAGTTATTTAATTATTCGTACAAACTTGCACAAACCAAACAATAAATTCGTTAATGTATAGTCGGAATATTTTTTATGCACTGATGAGTCACGAACAACCACGGACTCATAAGACTCATCACGGCCCAAACTTGGGGGAAGCCATCACCTTCCCCCTTATAGTATACTATATACCTAGTCACGGTATTAACATCCAAATGTTATTTTGTTCTAGTATTCCCAAATGGAAGTCCCAAATTTCTCAAAATTGGAACTCCCACAACTTTGAAGGCCCATAATTTTGTGTGCAAATCTTCGATTGAGGTGACGTTTGAAACAAACTTATAGCCTTCGTCAAGAGCTTTTTAACGATATGTAACACGCCACTTGCACACAAGGAAGTCAAGGCAATTCCCAACTTTTAATGGTCGGGAGTTGGCCATAACTTGTATTTTAATTACCCAAATTGGTCATGTGAACCCATTTTGGACATCTACATTCCAAGAGTTTTCTAACAATATAAAGAACTCTTCAATCCAATAGGTTTTGACCTTTGCAATTTCTCTTTGAAAATTTTGGGAATCCATCGGGACTTCAACTCTCAAAGTGAAAATTCACTTGGGAGTGTGAAAATTTATTTCCTCACACTCTCCCATACTCCCACACTCCCAGGAGCATAAAATGTGACTCCTGAGCTTCCCTTTTGGCCCACACTTTCGCAAGCCTTTGCTTTGATCATGAACCTAAGGCTAAAATTATCACATTACTAAGGTGTAACTAGTATTTTTTAAGGACAAAATTTAGCATTTTTTAAAAAAAAATAGCCATTCTACCTTGTATTGTTAATTTAAAATAAAAACCATGTATATAGAAAAACATGGATGGGAACCCATCCACAAAAAGTACAAGGCAAATAAAGCACGAAAACACAAATCACTAAAAAACATAATAGACAAGACATCACTAATACACAAATAAAATAAAAGATCATAAATTTTTAAAAATCATTTATCATAAATCAATTAGTGACAAAGGTGCACTAATTACAATGTGTGGAAGATGTAAATAATGTTTATCAAGCATGGCAACATGTTGGAGAATCACAATGGTTGGAGGATTATGGACACACAATGCCAATAATAAGAAATAAGCATGATAGGAACTAAAGAAGACTGTTGATGATAAGTTATAATGGCATGAACACAAGTAATTAAAAAAAATTGAAACAAGAATCTCCCTTGGTAATCATGCATTTTACAATTTTTCTTCACAACAATTAGGTCATGTCACACATCATTAGCTTCCATTTTTTGAAGAGAGTTCCTTGCCATCATTTCCTTTCTTTTTGTTTAGTTTGTCACCTTGTTATTCATTGAAAAGAACATTAATTGAATTTGACATTATGTTTGTGCTTTAATAGTTAAAAGATGTTTGAGTTTGAATGTTGAAGACAAACAAAGATACAATAAAAGAACTATTTGGAATTATTGAATGAAAAATTTGATAATGAACATGAATCAAATTTGATGTTATTAATGCAATAAAACATGATACAAACAACGCATGTTACAAATTAAGCTTGAGATATGAAAGTTGAATACAATTATCAAAACTTGTGTTGACAAGGTTTTAAAATGATGTTTTCAATACCTCTATTTATATTATCCCATGGAACTTTTTAAAAATTCATCAAACTTTTTAAAAGTCCTACCAACTAAACTTTCTAAACACTTCCATTGACTAGGATTTTTAAAAGTTTCTATCAATCCTTTTGGAGGCTTTCATTAACAATGTTTTTTAGAAAAAAAAAAGCATATAATCTTTAAGTCTTTCTAAATTTTTAGAAAAAAATGTTTAGTTTTTGAAAACCAAGGTTCTTATTTTATATTTTGTTAATGAATTATTAATGATCGAAAGTGGATCAAAGCTCCAAGTTCCAATGGCTTATCATTGGTGATAGGAAGTGGATGTGGTGAATGCATGTTATGGTGTAGACAAAAAATTGTCACAATTTGACAATTTTCAATACCTATGGAACTTTGATATATCATGATGGATGTTTGGAAAACATTTTGTAACTAAAAATTTCAATTCATGATGGTTTCCATCCCAATATATGATTGTATCATGAAATTGGAGCAAATATGGACAAATTAATAATTAATTCAAGTACATTTTCACTTTGCAACCACCATGTCACAATGTTGCAATTGTGAAAAAGGACTATGAAGGATTAGATTTAATGTTAGTTATCCACAATATTTTGCACATGTAAAAAAACAACCATGAAGAAAAGTCTCTTCACTAAAATTTTCAATTTCTTTTCAAGTTATGAAGTTCATACCATATTTTTTAAAACATTTGTTAATACATTATATTATAACATAATGATCTTTTTAAGTTATAAAATGTTCTTCCATTGAAGATGTAAATGGGTTAAATGTTGTTTTTATCATTTTACATAAACACAATGGATTTTCAAAATTAACAAAAATGGTATTTTTTTAATCTAAAAAGGAAACTAAATCATTGTTTATAAAATTATTGGTGTATTTTTACACAATAATACAACTACCAATCAATTGCATATTGATGGGTTTAATAACATATTTTATGTTTGAAGCTCAAATTAATTATATGTGATCTCTAGAAAATTTCACAGTGAGTGAAATTTTACATGTTACTACTTTTAATACTATATGTGGTCCCAATTTTCACTAAAATTGTCTACACCATACCATGCATCTACTTAATGTTCCAATGGCTAGTCATAAGTGTCACCATTATATTCAAATGTTTATTATGTGAGTGAAAATTGCAACTTGTTATTGCTTCAATCAAATGTGTAAGTTTTTAACCTATGTAAGTTTTGATCTCTTTCATATATCATAATACCTCGGTTGGTTAAGCACTAATTATTTATTTTTTTGCAATTGTCAATTTTTTGAAAAAAAGGTGTTTGCCATGCTAAAAATCTGAATTCAAAGCTCTCAAACACAATAACAATTGAAATAAAAAGTTTCATTTCATCTTTGTAAAAAAATAAAAACGACATTTAACCCAACTACATCTTTAATGAGAGGACCTTTACAACTTAAAAAGGTCATAATCATCAACATTATCATAACATAATATACTATTGAACCTTAAGTGTTCTTTGGAGGGATTTAAATTGAGGTTCAAAGAGCCTATAAGTTTTTGCAAAATGTTAAAACACATTGGATTTCAATGTTGTTCTATCTAAACAAATCTTGGCAAAATATAAGTCATTACTTTTGTACAAGTTTGATGACCAAGCAACCAACTCCACATCAAACTCTAATTTTGGGGCTCTGATTTGATGTTGAAACTTTTTTGGGTTTGAGTTGTGTTTTGCCCTTATTTGAATATATGCAAGTTTACTCAAAGTTCATTCATTCTCATGATCTTTTCATTTGTGTTTTCATAAATGGAATCAAAGCTTGTGAAAGGGATTTGTACAAAATGTATGTAAATCTAATTATGAATTATGGACATGCAAATGAATTTTTTCAATTCTTCCTTGCTATTGTGAATCACATTTATGATTACACATGGCTTGGAATTCTTAAATTTAACTATAGTGTGAAATATGTGAGATTTTAATTTTTTCTCACTCATATGTGATTTATAAACACCTATTAATTGTGTGTTTGAATTTTATTTCTAAGCTTAATTCACTAAATGCAATTGACTCCATGAAGTAACAATGCACTATTGTCACTTCTAGGTTGATTTAAGAATTGGAGCGCAGATTTCCAACTCAGGAGATTATGAATGTTACTAAGGTGATTTACTCATAATTTTGGGTGTAGCTTAAAACTAAGCAACATCATTTTTTTGGCAATGTTGAACAATTTGAAAGCACATTATTGCTTTGGGAAAGATATTGGCTTGATTAGAATGTTCATCATGCCCTTGTTTGATGAAACATTGTTGGTGGAACATTCATTTTTTTCAAGTTCACTATGTTCGTCAATTATCACATAACCATCCTCTAAAAGGTAATCCTTGCATTGAAATTTGGTGCAACTTGGCCAACAACCAACTCCTTTCTCATAAGCTATATGAATGGCTAAAACTCATTGAATTATCAACAACCATAGTTATGGGTATTGTAGAAGATGGAAGATGCTTATCAAATCTAGGTTTCATGAAAAATAACTTTACAAATATGTTGACAACACATTCCGATTTAGCTTTCAAGATGTTTGTTAAAAAATTCATTATTTTTAAACAAGTTTCCTTTTGTTGCAACAATGAGTGCTGAGAATGTTGCAAAGTCCTAACATGGAGTAGAGGCATAGTTGGAACATCAACAAAGCTCTAAACCCTAACCATTTTCCTTTATGCAATTTGTGTTATTTTTTTCACTTGAAATGTTGCATTGCTTGATTTATTTCAGTCAAAATTTCTCTTTTATTTTTTTATTGCTACGAGGTTTGTCCATAGTATGCAATTTCAATTTTTGCAAATTAAGCTTCAATTGCACCTTTTTTATTCTTGTTTTGTTATGTTTTGTTTTTTCCAAGCAATCTCCTTGTAATGCAATAGCCAAGTTTTCAAGATTGTAGTTCAGTTCCCCTAGGAGATTTACAATAGCTAGTTGTTATTTTACTAATTTTTGCATGTGGTTGCAATGTGTGTCCCCTTTGAACTACAACTAGTTGCTAACTTTTGTACATGGAGATGCACTTAGATGCCAATTTGTTGTGCATTGAACTCCACTTGATTGCCAATTTGCATACATACAATTGCATGTGGTTGCCTCCCAACTTTATACTCTAAACATGAGTCCTCTCAACTTTATATTTTGAATTTGAGCATTTGAGTTTGTAGCTTGTTTTCAGCCATGCCTTAACATACATAGCCATCTTCACAACCACTAAAACTTTTAGGTTGAAAATTTGAAATACTGAGCTGCCTTAAAGTAACCACTTGTGCCACACACCAAATTGGAAGAAAATAAACCCTGGTTGCAACCTTGGTAACTCAAAGGAAGTGTACCCTTTTGGATTGGCAGCCCAGCCATAGAAGGCATAGTGCAGTGTGGGAGTGGTTCTTTGATTTTATTATAACCTTTATGTTCTGAGGCTTTGAAAAATCTCAAAGAACCGGCAGGTCGCAGGAAAGAGCTGGCAAAGAACTGGTGGTTCAGAGGGTGGATTCTTTAATTGGTTATTTGGTTTCTTCTAAGCCATAGTTGATAGGCCAAAATTTTTGTTTTCTGATTTTCCGAGAGCCACCGGTCAAGGGGACCATACACCCAGAATTTAACCGCCGGTTCTTTCTCTGATAAAAGGAGAGAACCACCCAACAGGGGTCTAGTGCAACTCAAGTGGGCAAATACATTTGGAACTTGCTTGTGTTTCACCATTATTGTTCTGGGGGTAGGCTACAACCAGTCCTTGCAAAAGTGTTTGTTAGAAACTCAAGCTGGTGTACACTGGCAGAGTACTGGCAACCATTTTGGTGCTTGTTTTTTAAATAAGGCTAGAGAGAACCAATTGGTGGCTACTAGGGTTACTACCTTAGTTAGGGCTAGTGGGTTGTTAGGAGTTAGAGAGTAAAAACAGCAATGAAGCCAACCACCATGGTTAGCCAGGGGGATTAGAACCAGGTAAGTAGGACAATTAGTGGCTACTAAGTAAAGTAGATGCATGTAGAGGAGCAGAGGGTTACTACATAAGTAAAGGGTTAGTGGGTTGGTAGTAGCAAGATAGTAAAGACCACCATGGTTGTTAGTTGTTACCTAATGAACTACAACCCAATGGAAAATTGTTTCCTATCCATCCTCCATTCATCTCTCATGGTGTGGTTGTGGCTGATGGTTCACTCTACCCGGGGGAGTAGGTACTCTGACCCATCCAGGTACAAAGGAAGAGCTTTGTGGTGGCATTTTATGGGAGTTGTACATGTGAAAGTTTTGTGTGTTGCTTCTCAAAAGGACATGATTCAAATCGGCACCAATCACTCATACACACCCTTTTGAGACCAGTTCAAATTTGTCATTAAACTTGATGTGCAATCAATCCGTAGTCCGCCCCCCTTCACACTATGGTGAGAGACTTTGACAATGAAATGTTGAAAGCCCTCAAAACACATGCAAAGGTTGTCAAATGGAAATCCAGAAATCATTTATGTGTGGACATGGGTTGTCAAATGTAATGTAAAGTGAATGAAATTAAATTTTTATTGAAGTATCAACATATTATAGCCATATATATATATAATGTAGCCAAAAAAGGTAACTAATTAATTTTTATTTTTAACTTGACATTTTGACCAATCATGGTCTTTTTGAGCTCACGGTCTAACAAATGTCCAATCCACTTCTTTAAAAAACTATTTAAAAAAATTTATTAAAAAAACCTGAGTTTGGACCATCAAAATCTTACCAATCATGGGTTTTTGAACTCGTGCTCTTAATGGGCTTGTTGCTGCTAGGCCCACTTCATATATGTGGGCATGAAACATAATCATCCATGTTGATTTTTCATTTAATGTTGTTTTTTCATCCATTTACATTTTTCCTTGTTCCCTTGGTCTTTCAACTTTGTGTAAAGTGAAATTGAATTCCTAAAATGGTTTTCCTCCAATTCATCGAGATTCTATTTTGGTGATAATCATGGGCTTTTAGGCTTTAAGGTAAAAAGGGCTTTACATCTGATTTTCTATGAAAATGAGGATTTGTGTAGGGCACTTGTGTAGATGGCTTCTTCTCAACTAGGCCAATGCCCATCATAAAACTACAAAATGCCATGTACACTGTATCGTGAATGAAGTACACCCTTCAAATTATGTGAGGAATCAAAAGGCTCAATGAAAAAACATTTGACTACTCTTGTATTGTCCAATTTTTAGGGTTTAGGGTTTATGGGTGGGACTGGGGAAACAATGGGTAAACGATATGCACCCATTACTCCCCTTTCCATCAGTTAGGTTAGGCTAAAGAAGGTTGAAAATGGTGACAAATCATTCTTTAAAGAAAAGTTTCATGCAAGCAATGAGAAGTCTTGACAAATATGTAGGAAGGCCCAGTTTTTTTTTTCTTTTGGGTTTGGTGAAGGGCAAGAGGAGGAGGAGGAGGAGGAGAGGGACCTTCATTTGTTTTTTTTCCTGTTCCCAATGTGTTCTCATCGAGTTTTCAAGGGGTTCTCTTTAAGTTCCCCAATAGCACTGCACTTTTATCCCATATGCTTTGGCCAAAGTTGAACTTCTTTCGTATATATAAACTGTAAAGGGGGCCAAAAGGGAAACACCTTTGTTCTTCTATATTTGGGGGAGTGCCTGCCTGGGGGATGTTTAAAAGAAAATTGTGATAGGCCAATCAAAATGGCTTCTTAAAAAAAGATTTATTTATTTTGGTTGCACCCTCAACTAATTATTAGAAGCAACAAATTGGTACCCTAATTTTAACACTATGTTGCATGTGCTGAACACTGGTAGAGCACCAAATAGGAGATTGTGGGTGGAGCTGCTCTTATCAACAACTCACATGTACACCTGATCTCTAATCTTTTCCCTTAGAAATTTGGGAAAAAGGACACAAAGAAGCCCATTCAAAGTAAAGACACAGCTCAGTACAAGCAGTCCAAATTTGATCTCTAAAGTGTTCAGAAAACCAGACTCCAAAAATTTGAAGGCTGTGCACCAATGCTGAAAATGCAGATTGCAAGTTGCAACAGATGTAAGAGCATCTCCAGCCCCCACAGAGTCTGGGTTCACCAGAGGCACATACACCTCTTACCATGGTTGGTAAAAAAGCATGCTACAAGAGAATGTGGTTTTTCTCAGACAAAAAGAAGCTCGCTACTCATGACTCATGTTTGAGGTAAACTTTGTGGCTTTATTCATTACAATGCGTAATGTGTGATGTTTATTATGGCATATTTATTTATTTATTTATTTATTACATTAAAATGACAATTTGATAGAAGATAATGGCACGTATAGTGACACATGTAACATGTCCCATTACCGAATGTCAAAATGTCATTTTAATGTAATACATGCCACCATAAATGCATAGACTCTAAGACATTCCAGAAACCTTTGCACAAGAGAGCTGATATAAAATATATGACTTTGTTTCAGTATGGAGTCACAACAATATGCTTGGTAGTAGGTACCTACCATAATACCTTGGCAGCTTTGACGTGAATTATATTATTTCAGAAATGTTGGAATTTTCAAGAAATTGTCTTTTTTTTTTAGGAATTTTTTCCTCCAAAGAAATTTTTTTGGGGAAGGAAAATAGAGAAATTTTCCTTCCCCAAAAAAAATTTCTTTGGAGGAAAAAATTCCTTCATGGAAATTTCAAAAAAATAAAATTATTCACAACCGAAGAAAATGCATTGAATATGCAAGCAGAAGATGATAAATCTCAATCATGACATTTTTAAAATTATTGAAAAACTTCAACCTAGTTGGAACTGCCAATTTTATCTGCACAGTTTGCTGCTCACAACAAAACCCGGAAACACATACTTTTCCAAACAAACACACAAAAGACCAAAAGAAAGTCCAAAATTGCTGACACTAATGGGTGACCCAAGCAGCCCCCAGTTTGGACTTTGGAGGGGGGGGGGGAAGATGAACTCCTTCAGCTCACAGCCTATTAAAACCACCTTAGTAAACTAGTAGGTTTGGCACTAAATAATTAAGAGGAAAACAAATTCAGGACTTTTGAGAAATTACTAAGATTACTTCACAAGTAAAATGTATATATTAATAAAACTTTAGTGGTTATGTTGAATTTTTTTGAAAAAAATTATATTTGAATTTAGTTCCAGTTGTGTGGAGAATATTATGATAATAATGGTCCCAAATCCAAATCATTTTTGATTTGGATTATAGATCAGATGCTCATTGGCAGCCAATTTTTATTATTATTTTTGGAGTTTAAGCATAAAGATTAAAATACCCACTGACAACAAAGTTGTGAGCAAAAAACCCAAACACTTTTGACTTGGATTAGAGATGAAATTAGATGCCCATTGACAGCTGAAGTTCCTTTCCTGGACTGTAGAAACAAAGTTGGAAATACCCATTGATAGCAAAGTTGTGAGCAAAAACTCTTTTGCAAATGGAGCAGGAATTTAGTCCAGGGATTTAAGTTATTTCCTTCATTTAAAGCCAGATATATATATATATATATATATGGGAAAATTTTCTCATTCTAAATTTTCCATCACAGATTAGCCTAGTTCTGTGCAAAAAAAAAGCTTTTAAATGTTTCGTTTTTCGTAAAGCCCACTCTGAAAAACTAAACTCTATGCTCACCCCCAAGACATGGAGACCAAATTACACATTGTAACATATAACCCTCCAAATAATACACTAGGAAAAATCTCAGAGGTCTTTACAATCTAGAATAACCAGTCTAGAACAAGCTTAAAGGCATCAAGATTGTTGGCAAAAACTAGTTTCAAAATGTTGAAATTCTTACCTGCATGTTGTAAGGACTTTCTCTAACTATGAAGAAAATCAAAAAAATTCCCAGAAAAACCCAATTGATATGTTTTTAAAAAAGGACAAAATTTGTTAATAAAAACACAGACTGGTACAGAGCATTGTGCCCCGTTCACACTGCCCACACAAAGTGCTCATGGGAGGAAACCTGCACCTCCCTCCCTCCCTCCCTCGCTCGCTCGCTTGGCACAAATGGCCTCTCCGAGCACCCCGGCATGGTTGAAATCCACACACATGTCGCTGCAGCACCACACTTATGGGTAAAAGAAGCAAGTACAGAACACAACACAGGGAGGGAGGGACAGAGGGAGATACACACACACAACACATGTAAAGTACACAAAAGCTCTTGAGTGTTTTGTTTATTCAAGACATTCCTCATCACGAGAAATGGAAACTTGGGGTACAATACAAAAGATGGATGGGTCCAACTTGGGAAGCACAGCAGCAGCAGCAACAGTACTAAAAACCATTGGGAAATAAATATTAATAGAATCAGGACTAAAAAACCATTGGGGAATTGATGATCATCAACAGCTACATTGCAACGACGCACAAGGAGAATGTGGATGGGGCCGGCAGGCGGACCTTATATGACATCTTCACACCGGTCTTAATATCGGACCTTGAGAGGAAGAGAGAGAGAGAGAGAGAGAGAGATTGGATTCCCTTTAGTTATATTCTGAGCTGACGGCCGAGTGCGTAGGACTCGGAGTGGGGCTTATGAACAGGCCGTCGTAGATGACAGCAGCAACTGCAGCGCCGATGAAAGGGCCGACCCAATACACCCACTGGTTGGTCCAGTTCCAAGCAATCAAGGCAGGGCCGAAGCTACGAGCCGGGTTCAAGGAACCGCCGCTGAAGGGTGCTGCAACTAAGATCCCTGCCAGAACTGTGAAGCCGATTGCAAGAGGCGCAATCACTCCCAAGGAGCCTTTCGCGGGGTCCACTGCAGTGGCAAACACCACAAACACAAGTGTGAAAGTGAGAACGGCTTCTATCAGTACAGCTCCCCATGCTGTCTCGTCAGCTCCGATTGCGTGAACCGCAACAACTTCACCCGTGCTTACTATCTGTAGTACCCAAGCTCCAGCAACTGCACCAAGGAGCTGTGCGATCCAGTAGAGTACTAGTCTGATGATGGTTATCTTCCCCGCCAATGCAAGTCCCAATGACACCGCCGGATTGACATGACCACCTGAGATGTTGGCCGTCGCTGCTACCAGCACAACAATCGCTAACCCATGCGCCAGCGCTATGAGTACCAGACCCGCAGCGTCGGTATCTCCCACATGGAGCTTGCCGTATGATAACACGGAGCCCACACCGATGAAGACGAAGAGGAACAGGGATATGAACTCCGCTAACGCTCCTTTCAGCGCGTCTGGCGCTGCAAATTCCTCGGGTTCACCTACTGCAATCTGCCCCATCTTTTCCTCCTTCACAACAAAAACACAACCCAAAACAATCACAACAACAGAACTTCCCGCGAATTCTACTGTCGGCAAACAAGACTTCCGCGAGCGAGCGAGCGAGCAAGCGACAGAGATACAGAGAGAATCGCGCGCGCGCGCCCACACACACACACCGTGAAGCTGCGATCCCGCGACGGAGTATTATAGCAAGGTGGGAGGCAAATTCCGCACACGGAATGTGAGGTTAGCTTTGGGGGGAGTCGCGGAAATGAATAGTGGAAGACGCGCGGAAACGAACCGTGGAAGACGGTGTGCGGAAACGAACGGTGGAAATGTGCGGAATCTCCTCTGCGTATAATGCTTTGTTACTAAGCAAGTGCGTGTGCAAACAAAGTGGGCCCAAAATAGGGCCAAAAAAAAAAATCAACCCCAGATTCTTCCATTTAATTTAATTTTTACCACAAGTAGGGAGGCTACCTATGTGGGACATTTATTTATTTATTTATTTATACCCCAAATTGGCTCCCAAATAGACACTCAGGTACCTCACGTAGCTTGGGAAATTGACCCTTTTGGGACTAATTCTACCTTGGACATTTTTAAAAAAAAATCTCTCCCTTCATCCCTCAAGAGCTACCTACCTAGAAAAATGTTTTGTTGGCCTTGCCCACCAAGGCAAGGATATTGTGTTTCGACTCATTATAGAGTATAGCAGCTTAAGGGATTTTTTGCCCTTAGGTAATAATAATAGATCTATTTTGAAATGAGGATTTTTTGCACCTATTTTGAAATGAGGTTTATTTTTATTTATTTTTTCAATATGGTACAGAATTTACTTGTGAGGAATACACAAAAGAGAGGTGTATAAAAATGTAACCCATTTAATTAGAGTTCAAACATTTATGAGTCGGATAATGCCCCCCATGAACAAGGCATTCCCAAAATAAGTGCCTGCCCGAGGCAGAGCTGAAGCTTTTAAAATTTAAATGGTTTGAAAAAACATTGCAAAACGGACTCACTTGGTCCCTTTGGATGATTTATGTTCGTAAAAATGATGAAATGAATTTCTAATAGACCCGCAACCACGTTTATGAACAGTATTGTTTCATGAATTTTGGATGACTCACAAAAGTTTCATCCGTTGGCTAGTACTGTATTAGTAATGTGTAATTCTATAGCCTTTTACATTAATATTTGGCAAAGTAGCCATTTTCACCAATTTCCATTGGTTTTTCATTTTGCAAAAAATTATCCAAATTAACTTGAGAAATTTATTTACCTTCACACTATGGAGGTATACAATAATTTGAGTTTTTTTTACATTTTTATCATTAACAAAGTTCATAAAATTTGGTTCAACTATCATTTTCTCCACATGCACTCTAATGTTATGTCTTTCGTAAGAAGGGTTTGCAATTGTGATGTTGTAGAGAATCATCTTCACTAATTTTTAGGGGGTTGCAAAAGTTGGGGGCTTTGATTATCATACTCACATTTCTAATTTAACCCTTTTGGTGTTGAATAATTTATCATTAAAATCGAAATTGGTTTTTCAAACTAGTGTCATGCAAGTTTTTTCTTTGACATATCTTTGGGTAAGGTTGTATATATATATATATTTTTTATTTTTATTTATTTATTTTCTCATCGAGTAAGGTCAAAAAAATTCATAAGGTTAAGGTCCAAGTACCTCTATCATATACCCCTTCTTAGGATAAAAGAATGGAAATTTTCTATTTGAAATATATCCTTGCCACACACTTACCATTCTTAACATGTGCACTTTTATCACATGTTAACAATCCTCAATTTTATTGAATATGGTTTGCCCAAATTTTCTCACCTATGTAGGTGGACCAAAGGGAGTGACATTATATTTTCATATAGAAACTTATATTTTGTGGAGCTTCCAAAGTTTCATTTGTTTTGTTTTTTTTTCTTGTCATGGGCCAATCAAATTGACTGATTGTAACAATAATCATAATCATAATAAGAATTGGGAAGGCACCCCTATTTAATTAATAAAACTAACAAACTCTAGGGTTTCAATCATATATACTCTAATTCTTTTTACCTTGATGCCAAAAATACCTAACTTTGAGTACAAGTATTTTTATATATATCCAAGGTTATGAATAGAATATAAAGTTTCAAATCTATATATTTTTGGGTATGCACTTCATTAAGGTATGTCGTTTTAAGATAAATAAGTTAGAGTTAACAATATGCCCTGTGAATATATCCATGTAAAAGATATACTTGCACAACATTGGCTCAAACCGATTGAACATTCACCCTCGATGCATTGAGATAAAAAAAAAATTCACGTTTCAATGAATATTTCAACTTTTCTATTCTCTACTATTTGGATTATTCACGTCAATATGCATGTGTCAAATACAATACTTCCTACTTCAAGGACATGTCAAAACTTAACCAAGCACTTTTCCCTAAATAAACCTAACCAAGCACTTTACACCAAATAAACCTAAGCCCAAATGGGTGAATGCTTAAATGTTAGAAGGATTTTTTCACAATAAAAAAATATTTTTTTCCTCAAAGGGATAGAATATGTCATGTACCCACTGGGTATCACAAAAACCCATGTCACATAAACCATCATTCATTTGCATTGTCGCAAATCGTTGAGGTTTAACACTTATGCACAATAACATGACAAATAATTGTCCAAGCCACATTGGGTCTATGTGCACTAAAGGGTATGCGATTTTAAGTAGCATGAAATCGAGCTTGGATGAGCGTTGGTATGTTCAGGGTACCATACCTGGACAGGTATTAAATCGACGTATGCAATTTGTCTCCCTGTAGAATATGAGTTATGCTGAGCTCGTTTGCTTAAAAAGCTCTTTTGAATTGCAACACGTGATGCATGCATGCATGCCTTGCTTGCCACAACCCTGTAGCAAGGGCCCCATCATGTGCAACAACAGCAGCCTCAGACTCATAATCCTAATAGCATTAGCCCCCGCTCTCCAGTGGCTAATCAAGTGGAGCCACCTTGCAATCACGGACTTTTGTTACCAATAAACCTTTAAAGCATGGGCCTGCAACATCCACCAAAAGCTTCTTTCCTGAAAAACAATTTGCTAGGTTTGTTGTTGTCACTCACCCGACCAAAAACTCTTGTGCTGTGGCATTGGATCAATCTCAATAATGGCTATCTGAAGTATTGTTCTCATGGACCTTTTCAGTTGAAGCTTGTGACAATGTTATTTATTTTGATCAGTGTACGGGAAGGGCTAGTCCACAAAATGGTTTGTTGTTTGAGGGCATGGAGACTAACTAGAGCTGCAGCCCAAATTTCCATGCCCCCCAACAACATAACCTCGCATGTGACTCGTCCTTCACCACCATCTTTTTTAAAAAAAACCCTCAACCCTAAATGGACAAATGTTCATGAGCTTCTTCTTTGTTTGCATTTTGATAATAGAGTTATCCGTACAGTGACGCAATGACAGGGTGAGAATGGTCAGTTTCAGCATATTAGGGCGTTCGAGCATAATATTATGGCATCAAACCCATAACTGGGAATGAAAATTTTACAAAACGAAATAACTGGGACCATATCTAGTTTTTCCACCAATTTTGGTGGTAAAGTGAGTTTCATCCTGTCTTTCCTCTTTCCTGAGCGCCTGCAATCCTGCTACATGTATTTTCACTGCTATTTTCTGTGCAATTAGTCTCGAACCTTCTGCATTAAACGCTGAGTTTCAGCATTTCATAGTGAGATTTAATAAAATTTCATTATTTTTGCTGATGCCACATACTGAGAGAGGGATACGGGGTGAAAGCAGGCCCAAAGACAGGAGAAGGACATGAGGTAATATCAAGCTCAAATTAGTTTTATATCACTTTCAATATAAGGCATATACTTGCCACATACCAGCCAAAAATCGTTCTTGGGCCCAAGACCAACCTTGTATGAAAGTGTAAGGTAATGCCACCGCCATGGTGAAAATTGACAATATTTGCTTTTTAAAAAATTACCATGATACCCTGTGGGTACCCACTAAGTAAATGCTGGGTATCACAGTAAAAAAAAAACTAAGATCGGCATTTTGAAAAGTGAAATCATACGGGTTTGTGAGTGTTTGTTTCACTTTTTGAAATGCCCACTTGCATCTCTCATCTAGTAAATTCATGATTCATGCCTTCAACTACACTAGCGATAATCGTGGAGGTTCTCTTTATAACTTTTTTAAAAGGACCAATACCAAGACCGGGCTGGTATGAAAAATTTAACAAATACTCAATACCAGGACTAGGTTGGTAGGTTCAAAAGTTGATACAAGATCAACATTGGAAAGGACCTTATGTCAACATGAACCAAGGCATTCAGAAAACGTGTGTTCTGCTCAAATGAAAACCCCGGAAGTTCATGATGAAGCTCAAAAGACTCACCCAACTATCAATCAACATGAATATGGAAGCTAGAGCAAAGGCCTAAACCTTCAAATGAGGTAGGAATTCTATTGGGAACCTTTACAATGCCCTATATATTATCAACATTGTTAATGGTAAGCAACTTCTTTGCCAATAAAATAAAATAAAAATTAAATAGTCTGCCACTTATGGGATGCCATCTTGGTCATGTTAGAACCAAATTAGTTGAATTGGTGGACAATACGAGTAAAAATTCAAATTATAAAACCCTAAACAACAATGATTTTTTCGAGAAGTTCTTCATCCAGAAAAATGGGAATTTGCTTTTGGGCAAATGGGTTTTTCTAGTGTAAATTTGACTATTTTTTTGTTATTTTATTTGAAAACTTCACAAAAAGAAATTTATATCAAAAATTAAAAAAAAAAAAAAAAAACCCTAGAAATAATGTGAATAATTGTCCTAACAATAATAGAACATCTGTGATCCCAAATTAGATGGTTGCATGTGTGGGGCCACAATACCAAAAAGCAATAAGGGTGAAATCCTACTTAACCTGTAATAATTCTTGACCAACCACAAAATGCTTTACCTTACACATAAAACCTTGAACACGACAAATTACAATTGCTTGACATTGCATTTGATCAATTGTTATGGGTATTATACTCAATGAAACCTTAGGAATTTTTAATCAAGAAAAACCAAGTGCACTAGAAGAAGAAGAAAATTTCAATTCAATTCAATTAAGAATGGAACCTTAGTCATTGGTATACTATACCACAACCCAAAAAATCAAACAGACATAAGTCATTAAAATTTGATAAAGTTTGTGATTGGGGTGATGGGCGGAAAGACAAAAGATGGGCATGATGAGGCAATGACAACACCGACCAAAGTGCAAACCCTGTATATGGATAGGATGAGGCCAACTCGTCATGGTTTCAAAGTTGATTAAAAGAATGCCCAAATCAACAATTTGCATATTTGCTCGATGCACATGAAATCTGGCTTATCAACAAATAAATGTAACAAGTGTCTCCCACAAGAAAATCATGTTTTTTTTTTTCACAATTTTTTTTAATTTTTCTGTTTTTTTAAATTATTTACTTATTTATTTTCAATTTTGTGATGTAGCCACACAGAGGTGCTCATCTACAAGAGGAATTAGTCAAGTTTCACTACACTCCAAAGAGAAAATGGTAAAAAAAACTTTACAAATCTTCCTATATTTTGGAACACATGGTCTAAAATATCACAAATTCAGACCCCTTTCCTCAAAATATGGCAACATTGGTGTGTTTTTTCCCCAATAAAAAACTTTTTGCCCTTTTGCCCAGGATTTTTATAATTGCTATGGTGCCAAAATTTGCCCGAAAAAATTATAATTAAAATTAAAACCGTGAAAAGGTATTGAGATGAATGCCCAAAAGGTCTCATCACAAACCAAGGGGACAACACGACCCACCATCCATCTGTGCCCCATCCATTCTCATCCTGTTGTGACTCAGTTGTGGATGAACCCCAACCAAGTTGATGCGGGGTTTCACTAACCACGGTGAACCAGCACCTACAACAATACCTTCACCTCTTTGAGAGAGTTAACCGTCATGGTTAGCTGGGGAACTGAAACTTGATGAAAATGTTTAGGGTTTAACTTACATCCATTATGTTGCTGTGCTGGTCGCTGTTGGTTTGCTTAGCCCCAAGTGAACCAGCGCCCAACGGTGCACCATCCACTGGATGCCCATTATAACTCAGTTGTGGATGAACCTAAACTCAGTTAATATCTTGTTCCATCTTGGTAACCCTGGTAACCCATTCTGTAATAAGTAGGTCCTATTTACACTAGATAGGTAAGGAAAAGAGGTGACTACTAAAGGAAGTAGGTACGTTTGTCCATAGGTAAGGGCCACTTTTACTAACAACCTACTTGTGGGTTGTGAGTAGATAGGTGTTAAGAAAAGCAACTGAGTTAAACTACCATGGTAAGCTTTAGGGAAATGGAACCTGAATGAAAGCGTTTCCTAAAGCCAAACCTTAACTTGAGTTGGCCAAAATTGTTTTCGGAAGCTTGCCATCTCTAAATTGGCCATGGTTTGGGTATTACCACATCAACTATATTTTTTTGATCCCCTAACCTAACACTTAACAAATTCAACAATCAAGTAGGATACAAGGGAAAATCTGGGAAAAGTTAGGGCAAGTTACCTACATGTTCTCTAACACACTTGCTTTTGAAGATCAAACAAGGCAAATTTTTCATGTTCTTGATAAGAAGAACTAACTCTCTTTCTTTGTACTTTATATCTTGGATGAATCTTCCTAGGGATGATGGCCACTTTTTGTTTTATATCTTCCTATCGATGATCACCACTTTGGCTAAAAGAAAAGAAAATTCTTGAAGCAGACACTGGAGACATTAGATGCACATGCCATGACATGCTAAGGTCTCCATTTGAATAAGCCATTTCTGAAGAGTTGAACAAAATGTTTGTCCAAAAAGGATTAGTTTTTCCTATCGTACTTTGCACCAAGTTTCTTGTCAATATTGTTTTGAAAACTTGCTTGAACCAACCATTTGGATCTAGTTTCAACTCTAGTAACATGGGCTGTTTTGGACACATAGAAGGAAGGATGAGGCCTTATGGGATCATACCAACCTTGAAGAATATCTGTAGTGTATTTGAAGGGCGAATTGTTTTAGATTCACAAGACTTGCAAAAAAACTAGTTTGTGAGAACCATGGGATGAGGGCATTTTCCATTGGAAGATCCCTAGTTTCAATGATATTTTTTGGGTGGAAGCCATGCTTTTTCAAAACACACTTACCTTTGTAATTGTAATAGCTAGCTAGTACATCATCATTTTGGATTATGCTTTGATATGGTTTGTAAGACCACCAAAAAATTTCAAAAGCAAAATCTTTGACTATGTGATCCAAAGCAAAAAGATTTCTACCACCAACTAAAGCTAATGACCCAATAAGTATAATAAGTACCCTACCATAGAAAAGTACCTACCATGGAGTGCCAAGCAAACAAGCCATAGAAAAATAGTCATCAAAGAGGACACATTCAAGGAGGACATCCAATTCAACACTTGTTCTAGAGGTTTCACAAGCTTTCTCTTAATTGCTTCTCTTGCTACACTAATAATGGACACTCTTTCTTAAGAATCAAGGTTAGATTCACATGATGACTTATGATTTACAACTGTTTTTTTTTTTTGGGGTGGCGAATTTTTGGCGAATTTTCAACCAAAAATATAAAAGAGGAAATATTTTATTGCAAGTTCCCTGTTTGAAAAAAGCGAGAAAAAAATTAGCAATTTTTTAAGGAATTTTTTTTCAATTTTGAGAAAATTTTGTTACATTTGGATCCTGCAGTAACCCCACTTTTAGATACCAGCTCAAACAGATTTCTTTCAAACATGTAGCCAATTAATGCTAAATCCTTTTTGGGATGATGGCTGACAATGCTACATTAGAAAGCTGACAAAAAACCACAGCTTATTACAACTAGCCTTTTTCTATAGGCAAGATTTTATAAAAGAAAAGTTGAAATTCAAAAATACAAAATGGGTTTTTTGGGGTATTTGCATAGCCAGAATTTGATTTTAAAATTTTAATAATAAAAATCACCAGATTTTTTTATATTTAGTTCCAGTATGTAGGTAGCCAAACATAAATACAGTAAGAAAGATGCTTTAAATTTTATTTTTTTTTAAAAAGTATATCTTATTTACAGACAAATTTGGGTAATAAATCTTCTTCCTACAATACACAGAGAGAGGATGATTGTGGTTTTGTGGTACATCACAAAATTGACCAAAAACAAAAAGCAAATTGCTTACAACCACCACTAAAGTGGCAATTTCATAAAATTTCCCACCCAAATTTGGGTTGTTCTTATCTGGCTTCTCTGACATCAAGATTAGATGAAAGCTACAAATCTGTTGAAAAATATTTAATGTCTGGATTAGACTTGTGTATAAACATTTGGGACAACAACCCACAAAATGCCAAATGCAATAGAAAGAGTCCAAAACATAAGGATAGGAGCCACACATCAAAGGCAAAATGTAGGCAAAATTTAGGCAAAATGAGGTGTCATTTGTTTGGCCCATCTTAAAAGCCTTCACTCACTTGTACATTGCACCCTATCTTTTGTTGACAACACAACCCCATTGTTAGTTGGCAGTACTGCACTGGAGAGAGAGATAGAGAGAAAGAAAGAGAGAGAGAGAGAGAGCATCATGTCCCTTTTTGTCTTTGGTGCTTTTTATTTTCTTTCCTAACTTTAGGTTTTCTTTGGTCATTTTGTCCAATCTAATGCTTTTGGTCATTTTGTCCAACCTAATATGCTTTTGGTCATTTTGTCCACTCTCATGCTTTCGGTCATTTTGTCCAAATCTCATACTATCTATAAAATTGATTTTGAAGTATCCTATGGTACACATTAAGCACATTGATGTTTTCTTGTCGGTAGTGCCAATTAAAAAGGGTACTTTCTCTCCCCCCCCAAAATAAGAAGTGTTAAGGTAGATATCACCTACAACTAATTACAATAAACATATTGAATAAATTATAGTTTTCATTTTTATTTTATTTTCTACTCATTTTTCCCTCAAAAGACCTTAAAGTTCTTTTAAGAGGACTTAAAACTCAACAAACCTGAGTTGAAACTTTTTTTTCTTTTTTTTTTCCCCCACCCAAAAAGTTATGAATTTTGTAAAGAGTTGTAATAGGCTCTCCTTTATATTGTCACTAGGCTCCCCTATGAATGGTGGGTGTAACACCCCCCCCCCCCCCCCCCCCCCCCCCCCCACCCAAACAATCACAACAAACACAAATAAAACAAAATCAAATAAAAACAAACCTATTATACAGACAACAAAAAGAACACTAAGTAAACATATAG
>Ga0116227_10003688_pt1 | contig 33902 bp, 37 predicted proteins | sample S1TSphgellanicum_FD_89693 | JGI IMG/M metagenome (GOLD analysis project Ga0116227, IMG submission 89693) | Host-associated microbial communities from peat moss isolated from Minnesota, USA - S1T2_Fb - Sphagnum magellanicum MG | ecosystem: Host-associated > Plants > Peat moss > Unclassified... | reverse complement strand
CTTTGATTTTTTTTCATCACTTTGGATTTTAAGATGATGGGTGGTCGGTCCACAAGTTGCACAAGACAAGTTGATTTCTCAATTTTGGCAACAACAACATTGCATGCCGACTAGGAGCAATGCATCACAATGGTGTAATGTGTAATAGACGCTATGGCACCAAGGAAGAGACATCGTTTTTTAGGTTTTAGGGTTTAGGGTTTAGGTTCAAAATTGCATTTTATTCAACAATTTATGCACGTACATATATGGTATGGAATGATTTTTCCCCTTAAAAATTTCTTGGGTTTCTTTGTATTTGTTGGCTTGCTTTTTTAAATGTTAGCTTGTCAAAATAACCTTCGAGTTGATTAATATTGTCAAGTAATCAAGACTAGCAATTAAAAGTTCATAAGAACAACCAAAAAAAAAATCATCAAATAAACAATACTTAAAAACCTATCTTAAATTTTTTTTTAATTAGTTAAAATAATGCTACCAAAACTAAAATTAGATTCAAAATGTGACCCAAAAAGAAATTGAAAATATTGTTTTTGATTTTTTTTCGCCTTTTTTTTCCAGAAAAATGAGAATATTATTGTGACAAAATATTCCCCTCCATGGATTTATTGACGAATCTTTAACAAATTATTTTCATTTTCAATTTTTCAATTTTTATTTATTTTTCAATTTTGTGATGTAAAAAAGGTGACAATCGTCCATAAGCTAATTTAGCCAAATTTGGTTAGTTACAAAATATGAAATGAAAAATGCTTAAACACCATTATATCTTTTTTGGCTACCTACTTGAGCCATGTTTAGAATTTTGGCAATTTTTTAAAATTCTTTTTGAATTTTTCTCTCAATTTTCGTCGATTTGTTTCCCCAAAAAAATCATTGAATTTGCAACAAAAAAAATTCACAAAATGCCCGTTCCACATTTACTGAAGTTGATTTTAGCTTTTACCATTGAGTTTTTTTACCTGGTAAAAAAAACTTTGCGAGCTAAAGACAGGTTCGGGGAAGGTAAAAACAGGTTCGGAAACAAGTTAACCAGGTTAGGGGAGAGGTTAGGATGTGGTTCGGAGTAGCCATGGGCATGAAAGAGAAGTTTCAACGCGTGTGTAGTAGTGGGAAAAAGAGAGCGTTGTCGACAGCAGTCTCTGCAGGTACGTGTGAAACTGCGTGTTGTTTTTTTTTTCTTTTTTTGGCGAAATATACGAAAATTTTTGCGAAATTAGTCGAATTAACATTAGAAAAACCAAATTTTTCCAAATTTTATTTTGCCAATTTCTTTTTCGAAAAATGGCGAAAGAAAAAACACTGGAGCTTCTCTCTGGAGGTGCCCTACCTACGTGTGTGTGTGCCTGCAAGCGTTCCTTTTGTTTCTTGCGCTGCGAGGATGTGTCGTTGCGGCGTTCGTTTGTGTGTTTTTTCTTTCTCCTTCTTCTCTCATTGCTGTTGTCTCTCGGTGTGTTGGCCAACGCGCTTGCGGCACTCGCCATTGTCAGTCAGTCAATCAGGCTTCAAGAGAAAGAGGTGGACAAGGTAGACACCGCACAAAAACGCCCTGCTGCTGTTGCAATCCATCATTATTTAGTCTCTCTGTGCTGTTTTTTTTTTTGTTAATGAAGTTGTAGTAATCTCCAAACTATTATGTCACGGTAATTAGAGCAAAGCAAGTTGCAGAGTTTTTTTTGTGTTTTATCATTTCGACTGCCAATTTTGCTCAAGAAGGCACCAAACAAAAAAAAAAGAAAAGAGAGACGGGAGTTTCAAGGACTTGCGGAACCTTCGAAAGCACTTGATAGGATAAAAACATAATTTCTTCTTTCTTTCTTTCTTTCGTTCTTTTCTTTTTTTGTTTTGAAGCGAGCGGATCGCCAAACTCCTTGAAAAAGTAGTACTATTGCACACATTCAACTTGAGCGAGTCATTGTTTTTTGTAGTATTTCAGAACAAGGCAATAGAATTCGAGGATTGAGGATGTGCAAATTGTGCAAGAATAAGTAGAGAGATAAGAGTGTTTTGTAGTATTTCAGAGCTAGGCAATAGAATTCGTAGATTGACGATCTGCCAAACTGCGCAAGAGAGATAGAGGGAGAACGAGAGACAGAGTGAGATAGAGAGAGAAGGAGAAAAAGAGATTTACAGAATAACTAGTCAACTCCTCACGGTCTTCTCTTAAGTTTTGTCGTCGGATTTACAAAACGGAGCAACAGAATTTTACAAAGCGGTTCATCTCTTCGACTCTTTTAGCACGAGCTTATTGGATTTCTTATCGTCGATTCTCTATTCTTGCATCATCTATCTCAGAAACAGTTGTTGAGGAGGAGGACGACGAGGAGACTGTTAGTGCAGAAGCTTTAGAAATTTCTTGTGAATTTTTGTGGAGGTACTGAGATTTCGAAACCACGAGGCCTTGAGTACTCTCGTCGTCTTTCTCATACTTGATACGTTCTGAATGCTCGCTTCAACATTTGGCTTCGCGCGGACGGAGGTTTCTATCGGAATTCCATCGCGTTGCCTTCGTTTATTGCAGCTTCGCTTTCTTCTCTGTTTCCAAGCTTCGGAGCATAGTTGGGCGGGGATTGGAAGCCTGAACGAACGAGGAGAACTGTACCGGGGGTAAGGAAGGAAGATGGGATCATCATGGCTGCGGAAGGTGACAAGTCCGTTCCGGCGAATCTGGGATGCTATGGTGTCCAGGCTGCGTCCCCGCAGACACAAGCGTGGTAAGCTCAAAACTCTTGTCTCACCAACATACTGCACCATAATTCCTTGATTAGTGTAGGGGATAGACATTCACGAGGTAGAGAAGATGAGGAGGAGAAGGAGTCGAAGCGTCGAAGCGTTTCCTAAGATGCTCACAATACAACTGTCGCCGATGTGCAAAAAATTCTTGTCTAGAACTCATTCCTCTACGATGTACCTGCTTTATCTCAGACTGAAAATCCTGATGCTCCTGCCAGGCTTTGACAGACACATGCTTCCTCGCTATCTCACAGTGCTTGTGTCTCCCCTGTTTTCCTTGAATCACTGCTGCTGTCTGTCTCTTTGCCCACTAGCTGTCCAGCTTGATCGAGTCTATCAGACATCGATTCTCTTGTCAAACTCTCCGACTTTGTGTTATCTGCAATACCTTATCTGTGGCCTCTCTGAATTGTCACTGATGAAAGTTTAAAGAGATAAGAAACCTCTTAGCTGTTGTCAGGCAAGGCAAATCAAGCAGTCTAGTTCTTTTTTCCTGAGTCATCCTGCAGCAATTTGTTCGTATTATTAAATGGGTTGCGATGCTGTAGCTAATGAATTGTTCTGGATTTTTTGGCAGCAAATGGGATTTCAAAACTTTATAGTGATGTGCGCTCCTGCGGCTATGATGATGTGCATGTGATGTGGTCCATGCTACAGCATTCACACTTCCCTTCAGATCCACCAAAGAGACATCGCCTCACCAGAAGTTTGGGTTAAGAAATGGCAGAACACGTAGCTCTAGCCTCAAAACTGGACAAGACAAAACTCCAACGTGTACCATATTATCTTGTTGTGAAAACAAAATAGTGCAGACAGAAGGGATAGTTTGCAAAGGATCTCTTCAGCGTTGAGGTTGTTCTTTTTGCTGAGGTGGTAGAGCCATTCCTCAAGGGGATGAATTCGGTTTTCGCTGCAGTTATGCAGTACAAATGAGGTCTGATAGAGCCTGGCTCCCTTCAGAGTCATTGTTAGAAGCCACAATCCCCTGTGACAGGAAGCCTGATACCCGCAAAATGTTGAGATGGTAGGAAAAACAGGTACATCTTCAGGATGTAGCACAAGACCCTGTGTACAACCGTGATGTGCGTTCAAAGGCTGAATAATATGTTGGAGTTTTTCAGACAATATTTGTCTGCAATTGATTACTATCATGCATTTGCATTCACATAGAAACTGTTATAGACATTGAGAGGTTTGACCTGCATACAGTACTTCTAATGATTCCACAGAAAGATTTTATGTGTCATGTCAAAGAATTGAGCAAATTGTGTTTAATGTCATATGTTTTTGTTCTATCTGAGACAATAGAAATTGGTCACGATGTGATACAGGATATGGAGTCTACCTAAGGTGGAGGTGGAGATCAGAAAGGTCTGATGCAGGTACATCACTCCCACCCAAACTGAGTGCCTTTGAGGCTAAAGTCAACTTCAACATTGATTTTGGCAGACTTCAACAGTGCTTCTGGCAGGTTTACTGATGTACATATAAACTTGTTCGGTCTGATCAGAAACATGCAACTGAAGTGATCTCGTCTAAAATTTGACCATTGACTTCAAGATTGTGGGATTGAGCTTGCACAAGATGAGAAAAAAACAGAAAACGAAAATTATGAAGACCTAAACAGCTGCGAAGCATGGTTACAGATGAACACAACCCAATAGTCCTCTGCAAGATTTGATAGGGAGAAGAGAGTGTTGAAGTGCTACGTGTTCTGAAGGCTGAAGGCTGGCAATGTTTCCTGCACTGAAATGTCTGCAGAAACAGCAAAGCGGTGGGGATGCAAAGCCTATCTTCAAGCGATGTCCCTGTACTACCTGCCATTCCTGCAGTGGCACAAGCCATTGCTGTATCCACTGGTTTAAACCGCAACCAATTAGCCTTGAGGGTGTGAAGCTTCTGACAATGGACCTGGGTCCTATTCTTATGGTGTTAAGGTTTCATGTATTTGGGCTGCAAAAGAGCGATTGAAACATTGCGATAAGAAAGGCTACTAGATTTGAGCAGACACTAAGTTCTTTGAAACAAATCCCTAACACTTAAACGACCTTTCATGAACCGTAGAAGAGTACGTCTCTGTTTGAGAACTAGCTGAAGGAGAAAGTTGCTGTAAATTTGCTAGTATTCATTACATGGGAAATGTCAGCAACCTCTACCACAACTTGGATTGAAAATCTCAAAGCTCGGTTCACGGTATCTTGCTCTAAGGACTGTTCATTGTGTAACTTTAGGTCTCTCGATACGGTTGCCAAACAACTGAGAAGACGTTCTGCACTCGATAGCCCCTCGGTTTCTGACCACACCAATATCCAAGACAAATGGACTACTACTACAAGTCGTATCCAAAGATGCAGCACCAAAAGGTGCGTCGATTCGCACAACTGAAACCTATAATCATGTGCGCAATTTGATTTTGATATGGTAGGGGGTGCCCATGGGGAAGGACGTGATATCAAAACCCTAAAAAACACAACAGTTTTGTCTTTGAGCTAAAGTTCTGTTTCTTCACACTCTAGAAAACAACTCTTTAAAGAGAGGCTCTTCAGAGCTTGTAGGGGTGCCCAATTGCTGCTTTTTCAGTCAATAAAATCACTTTAACTTTTGAGAATCTAAAATGGGGGCTCTGGAACATGATTTGTTCCTTTGCCCCTTTGTGACCCACCCACTTTGGGTTTTGTCCTTGGGGCTCCCACTTGGGTCCTCCCTCTGTCTTTGCTCCTTCTTTTTTTTTGTTCCCCCTTGGCTGGGTGTTTTGTTTACTGGTATTTGCCAGGGTTTCATCATCTTTTGCTTAGAATAAAGTGTCAAGATATGCAAAATAATAACATTACCCTCAGGATACAAACAACCGCACTGTTCCTTGGGGTTGTGCTCATTGGTTGCCTAAATTTGTTTCACATGCCTAGTCAGCTAACCCAAAAGCGAAGGCTCTGGGTTGCCACCAATTGGTGTATCCCGATGGGGTTACGATTGCCGGTAGCCTACTGGAACTTTTGTTATTGTCTAAGGAATAACGGGTGTGGATAGCGTCTTTTATTCTTTTGAAAGACTACTGTAATCTGATAAGGTTCATGGATGTGATATCTGTGAAGGATTAGGTTGGCTTTTGAGTCCAAATTTAACAATTCTCGTAAGGTTCATGGAAGTGATACCTTGTGAAGGATTAGGTTGGCTTTTGAGTCGTAATTGAACAATTCCCAGTAAGGTTCATGGAAGTGATACCTTGTGAAGGATTAGGTTGGCTCTCGAGTCCAAATTTAACAATTCTCGTAAGGTTCATGGAAGTGATACCTTGTGAAGGATTAGGTTGGCTTTTGAGTCCAAATTTAACAATCCCCAGTAAGGTTCATGGAAGTGATACCTTGTGAAGGATTAGGTTGGCTTTGAGTCCAAATTTAACAACTCCCAGGTTAAATATAGCCTCTTATGGACCTCACTCAAGAATGTGAAGAGATTACCCACTCACAACTCCCGGTGATGTTCTGTTATGCATGGTACTATCAAGTGACTTGCTCATTTTAATTAGTTGTGAGGACCAGTGTTGTGCAGGTATCTAGATTTACACATACCAGACTGGTCCTGGTATGTCTAGTATCATGGAAGGCGGGGTATGAATATGGTCTGGGTATGTCATTAAAATGATCAAATTTGGTATCAATCTTGTATCAATCTTCTTCTTCTTTTTTAAGTTGATACCAGCGGATATCAACCTTAGTCCTGATATGTTTTCATGACAATTGGAAAAACTCCAAACCTTAAACAATGCTTCACAATGAATCAATAAAGACAAACAAGTCCAGACAATTTTGGTCAGATTGTCATTTATTCCCACTTCACCCACTCACAATGAAGATAGTTGGGGGGTCATGGCAGCAGCTCACAAACTGGGCATGTAATTCTTTGGAAGCATAGATCACAATTGATTTTTTTGCAAAAACAGCAAGAGACTCTTTTCAAGAGTGCACAACCCTTTTCAGTTCATTCAATTTTTTAGAAGAGCTTTACTGATTTTCTTGAGCACCGTTTGATGTTATCATTGTGAAACACAGCTCCCAAAAGAAAGATCTTCACTTTGAAGCTCCAATCTCCCTCCTCATCACTCAGGTACCACACTTTGCCGCCTCCCACCCCTTGCTCATTTACTCATCACCTAAACCTAAAGTGCCATACTCAAGATCCAGGTGTGCATATATAGATTGAAGCTCCAAGTATGAAACACAATACCAGGGACCTAGATAAAAACACTCCAAAAGACCCTAAATCCTAAGTATGAACTCACATCTTTTGAACAAACAAGATGTTAAGACTACACACGTGCTTACATATGCATACACGGCCCCAGGTAAAAAATGTACACTTCATCCACTGCTACAAAAAGTGGATGTGTGATCCCTTCACCCATCAGTGACACATTTTGGCAGGCCATGTAAGAAGGGTACCTGCATTTTATAGCATTTGTGAAGAGATGGTATCGAGTGTGTATAGTTGCGGGTGAGCATACCCTATTATATATGTGAACATGTTCTGCTGCTAATCGCCAGTTTGGTCCAGGTACACAATTGCTGTCTATCCAGTGGAGTTTTTACCCGACAGTTGACCATCATGGAGAATATTTCACTTGTGATGCAATACACTCCTTGTTATGTCATGAGGACCCTCGGATTTCATACTCCTGGTCAAGACCAATATAGCAATCCGAGACCAGGTGCAATTTCATTGGCTGGAAAGAAAACAAACAAACAAACAAACAAACATTGGGAATCATTTAAATCCTGCATAAAAAAAACCACACCATAAATGTACAGCAGGATTTTGCACAGCTCAATTCTTGCACACAGTGATGGAACAGTTTTGGTGTGTAGTACATAATCTCTGAGCACCTGAAAATTGCAGCAAAAAAATTGCACCGGCCACCTACATGTAAGAAAATGCATTGACATTGACAGAGAGTTGCACCTGATGAGGAATGACAGATTCAGGCAAAACCAGTGTTGAGTTCAGGTGGTCCAAGAAGCTGACACGTTTGAGTGCATAGAGTTCCCTCGTCTGCGGATTGCCAATGACTAGCCACCACCCTTCATCCTTGACCTGTTTCATCAAAAGCCACAAAACCAACCATTGGGATGTTGCAAAGTACATGACTGTGTATGGGTGCAGATATCATTCACTGCTCAATGACTCAGCTGTCATGTAGTCTCTTGGTATGGCTTTCCATCTTTCACCATTCCCACATCTGGACAAGCAGGATAACAGAGTATTCATTTGAAAGCTTGAAGTTCCTTGATTACTGTGAAACTGGGTGTGAAGGATTGCAGATTCTTGACACAGGAGCAAGCAAGTTGGAAAGGTACAAAGACTTGGGCTGTCCAACTACTGACAGGTATTATAACATAACCCAGACATTGACATGATGGAGAAGACAGACAGAGACAGACCTTTGGGAAATGAGGAACATAGGCTCTAGCATTTGAGCTCCTTTTTAACGTTTGTCTCCGGAGCTGGATGTGCAGAACAGAGCCACTCCCTTCACCCTTTGTGCTTTGAGAAAACTTCCAAGTCAATTCCATATGTGGCAGGCGCATCCATACCTGCAACTCCCATAACAAACAGCAGCCCTGATAAGGTATGCTGCTCAAAAGCTCAGAAGCAGAGCACGGATGTAGGTGCAGATGAGGGCAAACGTCACGATGATGACCCACTATCAAACTTCCAAGAAGAATCAAAGCAGCAGGCATACAAACTGACCTACTGTGGAGTAGAGGTTTTGAGACACGCACCTGCATGAAGTCAGTAACTTGAGAGGGCACAAAAATAGATTTCAAAATTCCTCGGATGCGGTCAGCTGTAAAGGACAGCAACTGATGCAGATTGCTAATACCATGGTGTCGAAGAGCAGTCAGAGTTGACCCCTCTACATGTGGTAGCATCTTCAATCCCAAGTGCTCACCTTCGTCCCACCATAAGCCCTGGTTGCCGCACAAAGTGTTTCCATCCACATTGTAAAGGCAGATAGATTACCAGTCAATCTCATGTCTGAAACTCAAGTGAGGGAAGAAAGGCACAGATAGAATCAAACTGGAAATGATCAACATGCAGTTGGAAGATCAGAGAGCTTTGGAAGACAAAGGTGTCCATAGCAGGAACCCAATACCCATACAAACACAAATTCTCATGTACCTGCATAATCATCTGAAGGAGGTGCATAGTGGAGAGTGCAGTTTGAAGCCAGCCACCATTGGCAGCCACATCCACCATAGCTTGCAACACGCGAATGCTTTGATCTAGCACTGACTTGGTATCTGTCACATAATCACTGATTGGCAGTTCCATCCTTGTAAAGTGTGCCTACGCATGCATTGACCACCACATACACAATATCCTGAGTTCATAAGAACATGGGTGCTGGCACTCTCTCTCTCACATATACATAATAATATCCAACAAGAAAAGAGCAAATGGCTCAAAATACACCAAAATAATGAAGATACACCCAATCAGCACACCTATGTGAGAACAGAGTTTGTGTTTTTGGAGATTGCAAACCACCTGGAGTAACAGATTTGTTTTCACATGTGGATCATCAAGCGAGCGTGTATCCACAGCCCAGCGCACCTGTTTGGCTAAGCCTTCATTGAGTTTGTCCTGCAACAGCACCAATGGATATTTCATTCTCACAAGCTATACATGAGTTTTAAGGCACAGAAGAACAGTCATTTGGAAAAAATGTCAAATTCACAATCAATACATGACCCATTTGCAATTGCATCTGACCACAGCATTTGGATCACAGAGAGGGGATCATCAGACCAAATTCCAGCAAGTACACAGCAACCAAAGTCAAATTCAGATGGGATTTGTTGTGCTCTTTCTCATCATGCCTAGGAAAAATTCAGAGGGCTAGTCCTGAAGTTCAGGTAGACCTCATTGTGACGAACTGGTAACTCATCGTACTCTGCAGCCCCACACAGCACATGTAGAAGTGCCTGCCAATCAACAACAAAACCAATGGCACAGATCAGGCATCAGAACATGTGAAGCAAGACAGGTGTCTCACAAATTGGTGATTCTTCCATTTTGGAACTGCAATGTAAGCTCTCAGGATAAAAAGATCTTTGCCTCCAGTGAAGTGTCAGCACGTATGTTGGAACTGAATAGAGAAACAGTGGCATAGCTCAAGTAATATTGGGATGCAACAGTGCCCATCACAAGTGGCTCCACTGTATTGTCCTCATTCACTCGCACACATCCTGCATCCTCCAATGCTTGCAAGGTGCTATTCACCAAACTGCCAAACACAATGTCCACGAACATGCAAAGAATGATGACTGAGACAAAGAGGAAAAATCGCATACAGACTGTCAGTCCAACAACTCAGAGAGAGAAAGCCAGCAAACAGTAAACAGAACAAATGAGACCAGAGAAGGAAAAATCTGATGACAGTGCATAGTTCATAGCACTGAATGCTACAAGGACTGCAAAGTGTTTCACTGTTCATCTCCAGGAACCCACATCACAAAAACAACGCAAAGAGCACACAACAGAGAACCAGATATGGAGTAGTACCTGGAAAGAAAAAGATTGATTGCAGCACTGCTTGTCTCTTCCAGATCATAGTAGCTGGGATTCATAACCTGCAGATTTCCTCAAAGGTCAATACTTCCTCAGGATGAAAGCTCCAGCATGAAACCAACATTGTTATCATGCAAATAACTGGACTCCCCCAACATACCAAGCGACGAAAGAGATATGTCCAGGTCAGATAGTCGATTGCATCTTGTTTGCTTGCAATTGTACCAGCGGCAACTTCTGCATTTAAATGATCATGAAGATGTTGAGCCAGACTGCTTTCCACAGGGAACGGCTCATACAGGAACTGTTCCAAACACCCAACAACCATAAGACTACAAAAAGTTGTTCCCCAAAAGTTTGTACTTGAAGGCACAATGAAAACAACCACCACCACATATATCTTCTACATTCAGACACCCATGGCAGTCACCAAGGACCAGAAATGCCTGCCTTCTTGTAGAAACTCTTCTTTGGTTCATGAACAAGTATAACAGCTTTGCCATGCTGATCAAACTGAGGCCGACCAGCACGACCCATCATCTGAAGAACATCTGTGATCGGAAAATCTACATAGCGCTTTGACTTGCCATCATAGAACTCTGTACCCTGTTCCACACACAACCCACAAACATTTGCACATTCTCATTCAGGTTGAAGGGATCCAAGAGGTCAAGAAGCATAGCTACAGATGGCAAATATCCTCAGTGCCTAACAACAAAAATCTAGCAGAAAACAAAAGAAGTAGTTTTTCCAGAAAGCACCAACACCGTCACCATGATTAGGTACAAACAACAAGTACCTTGATGACAACAAGATGCGCTGGAAGATTCACTCCCCATGCCAATGTGCTTGTGCAAACCAATATCTGTTACATAAACAGACTCCAAGTGATGAAACCTTATATGATTGAAGGCATGGCTCATTTTCTTCCTAACTCTAGTGGTAAAACACCACATAACATTGCTGAATTTAACAAAGTGATGACTCCCAACTAATACCTGAATCTTAGTGTTTGTAAAGAGCTCCTCAACCAAAGATCGGTCCCTGTCGTTCAGGCCAGCATGATGGAGCCCGATTCCAAACTGCAACGTGTGCTTGAGGTTCTCATCTATCACCTGTGATGTAATCATCTCCATCTCTTCCTCTGTCATGTTCAGGAATTGCCGTGGCCTCTCATCTGCTGCTGCATACTGCATTCCCAAGAACCCTGGGTTAGGTAAACACAAGTTGGAAACTTTCCACTGCACAAAGTCAACCCTGGTGTGGCTTCAAGAAGTTCCACACCACAGAGAGAGAGAGAGAGAGAGAGAGAGAGAGAGAGAGAAACAGAAAACAAACACAGCCACCAGTTTCGTGAACTCAATTTCCTTGCCACCAATAGCCTGATATGACAAGCTTAATGGTGATGTTGTCATCATCAGTCATCGTGTCACCCAGTGACCAATGAATGATGACAAAAAACAAACCTTCCTGAAAATAAAGACAAAACAAAAAAATAAGAATTTGCCAAAGGAAGAAATGACCTGGATAAGATCCAGAGCAGTAAGCCGAGTCTGGCGACGTGATGAGACAAAGATGAGCACTGGTTTGAAAGGTGAATGTGTTGTTATGGCTGCATACGTTGGCTTGTTCATACTGTTCATTCGTGGACAATAGAACTTCCCTGGGTAACCCTGCTACCAAATGCAGCAGTATCAATCTGGTGTGTCAACACACTCTGGTTACTGAAAGACAACAAGTTAGTTTGGTTTCTAAAAGACTGCGAGGTTGAATTTGAACCTGATCGGGCCTCTTATCGAAACTGGATTACTCAGATACCCTGGAGCTTTGACCAGAAAAACAATTACAGAAGGGAGTTGTCAGTGTTTCACTACTTTGCAACAGATGTGAGAGAGTACTACATGAGGAACTGAAAGAAGTTACACCTACCTGGATGTGTACTTCAAGTGGCACAGGACGCACACTAGGCTTGAAGTTGTAAAGCCCAACCTCCTCAATCCCAAGCCAGTTTGCTAAGTCCCTGGCCAAAACACCACACAAGCATTCCAAAGTCAATTAATGACAGCTTGTTCATTGTTCAGAACCATTGGGTCAGAAAGAAATGAAGCGGTTTTGAAGTGGAAATACTGTTCCAGTTTGCTTTTATCACCACTGGGAGCAGCATCAAAACTGGACCATCATGCCAATTGAAGACCCGTACCGTGCATTAGCAAGTGCTGTTGATAGGCCTACAAATCGCACAGGAAGCTCTGTTTGAGAGGATATGTAACGCATCCGTGAGACTATCACCTGTTTGCAGAACAAAAGAAAGTCAATCAGGTGAATCCAGCTTATCAATGGTGAGCACGCAAAGTGGCAACATAGATACGGGTGTTTATTGGCAGACCAATTTTACCTCTAAAATGGGTCCACGATCAGCTCCAAGAAGATGAATCTCATCAATCACCATCAAACCTACCTGATGGGCCATGTGTCCACAAGTGGGTAAGTAGAAAGAGAACCAAGTAAAAGAATGGGAATTACAAAAGATGCTGAAACCATATTGGAGGATAGATGTGTCATCTCCAGAAACATTTGAGTTCCTGAGGCTTGAGCATGCAAAGTAGAGAATGAAAGAGAGCAATGAAGATAAGCTCTCAGATCTTAAAACAGAACTGGGAGCTGTTGTGGCCATAGCTCAGAGATATTACCTTTGTAACATAGCTGCGGTTGTGCCAATTACGGCTGATACCATCCCACTTCTCAGGTGTTGATATGATAATATCAGCAGCAAGAAGTGCCCTCATATCCGGGGTGAAGTCGCCAGTCAACTCTACCTGTCAAACTCCACACATACTCATTAGCTTTCTGCAACTGTACCCATTGTGGATGTTACAGATGCATCACTTTCTAAAGATCTTATGACTGTATTCTTCAATCAACAACTAAACAAAATGAAAGAAACTTAGGAGAACAACAACATCATAATGCTACAAAAAGTTCAAGGAAATGGCATATCAGTTCACCAGCATGTTTCTCATTACAATCTCTGACTGTATCTGTAGTTAGAGAATTATGAGCTCTGCAATTCTACAGAAAAGATCTTGTCAATTTGTGTCTACGAGTATTGGGTTTTACCATTTTCTTGCCCAAAGTGCGAACAAGACCTTTTCCCCACCCATCCATTCTTTCTCTAACAAGTGCCTTCAGAGGCGCAATGTATATAATCTGCAACAACACACATGATCACAACATAGCTTCACTTTCACATATGTAACTCATCTTTGCCATCACATCAGGACTGTTGGAGCTTCCAACAAAACAAAGACAAAATACTTGAGAGACAAACCCAACACTGTACATCTCTGCTCCATTGGGAACATGGACATTCCAACAAAACAAAGACAAAGATTTGAGACAAACCCAACACTATACATCTCTCTGCCACATCAGGACCATGAAGATTCCAACAAAACAAAGACCAAAGATTTGAGACAAGCCCAAACACTGTATATGCATGTAGATTGTCTGAGATTGACCCACCAGTGTAACAGAAAATCCAATCTCAAGAATGATCAGTAGTAATACACAGTAATTACTATTTACCTTCATGTCAGGTTGTGTGTTGAAGAGACGCATCATTGCCAATTCTGCTGAGATGGTTTTCCCACTCCCTGTTGGAGCGCCCAGCAGCACATTGTTGTCAGTGTGGTAGAGTGTGTGAAAGGCCTGGCACATCCCATTCCCAATCCTTAACAATATCAGTATCTAGAAATGGTAGATACCACACTCCCTCTTCATCATCACCCATGTTTGCCGAATGGATGTTCCAGAATCAGATCATCCTCAATTCATTCACCTTTGACTGTTGATGCTACGAAAAAGAGAGCTGGCAAAAAGTCCATGCACCTGAGTTTGGATTGGGTTGAAGTGAGAGAAACTATAAAGCTTTTCAAACTCCTTGTTGCCTAGAGTTGTCACCGAAAGTGGCTGCAAGTCAAGCAACTCTGTATGTGGCGGATGTACCTGTTTTCTCCCATCCCAGCAAAATGCAAAACATAGAGTTGAAATATCATCAATGTGGCTTGGAGAGAAAGGGGAGCGACAAGTCAAGTGACAAAGGGCATGGGATAGAGGTCACAGACACAGATATTTGTCATGAAATTTCTCGGCACTACAGAATCATAGAAAATTATATACCTCAGGCAAGATAAGATGCTGAAAAGAAACAGTGTGTAGAGCTTCAGCTTGTAGCCAGGTATCAGAAACAGCACGAATGTAATACTGGCTTGGTAGTGGCTCAAAAATTGGAATAGTGAATGTCAGTGTTTGACTCCCTTCTGCCACCATCTTTCTAGTCAGGATAAAGAGCTCTGAATGGTAGATATGCTCATTCTCTGAATCCTGTTTCAACCCAATCACTCCAAAAGCATCAAGCAAGTGCTCCTGATCTTGTTTTGCATGTAATCATGCAAAAGCTATACATTCACAACATCCCTTTTATCTCCTTGATCTCTTACCAAAAGAAACTAAGGATTTCAGCTCCACTTTTAGACTTCTAGCATTAGTGGGGATAAAGTGTCTTGAAAATTGCCCTAACCTGTGCTTGGTAGGAACAGTTGCCAAGAACAAGAGAAAGACAGACTCACCAAAAAAGAGACAGAAAGAGGATAAACAGGAGGATTGACATTGTGTGGGATACAGAAAACAAGAGAATCACCTCCACCCATATCCACCACCGATCAGTTGTGCCATGTATTTTGTCCTTCCACACAAAATCTGGGGTGATCGTCAACACAACCTGTTGAAGAAAGCCACCCACCCAGCTTGTTATTGATGAGCAGAAACACTTTCATTGTAGTGGAACCTATCTCTGTTTTCCTGTAAGGAAAAATTGGTCCCTGATTTTTGGTGTATACAAATGTTATATACCTGAAGAACTGTACGTGTGATGGGGCTGACATTGGCTGAGAGGATGACCTGTGGAAAATGCTGCAGACACTGTACTACAAGCTGCACTCAAACAGCAGTTCCACACTAGTGAGAGGTGGCAGTGTAAACTAAACCAATGATGTGCAAAACTCAGAACCCGAAGCCCATTGTACAGAATCTCTGGGCTAAATTTCTCTGTTGCACTTCCGGAAGTACCAGGAATACTCAGTCATGATGTTGGCTAGCACCCAAGAGACATCTAGGACACAAAAGCTCAAACATTTCTCAAAAATATAAACCATGGAATGCACATAAGAACTACCCATGTGCCTAAATTTCTGTACTAGGCATAAATAAGATGTATTACCTTCCCACCATTTGGATGGCGAATCAAGGCACCAATCTCCTTCTCATCCATGTCATACAACCGCTCTAAACCAGCATCTCTGTCTTCCAGTTTATGCAAAATCTGTGACCAACAGTAGATCATGAGACAGTAAATCTGTGACCTGACCCAAAGCATTGGCTAGGGGATCACTGGTTTTGATTGTTATCGAAATCACTTAAATTGTCTTTTTGGCAAAGGCCATCAAGACTAATAGCAAGCTTATAAGACATGCTTTTCATCAAATGTAACCAAAAGAAGCATCTTACATCCGGAGAGAGAATGGAATCAAATTGACGCAAGGGATGCTGATGAGGCCAAACACGCCGATCGACAGCTTTGCAATAGTCAAGTAGAAGGGCTGTCATGGAAACCCAACTGCGGCGCAAGCAAATCTCAAATAGCGCTCGCATTATGCGACCCAAACTGGCACTGATATATGAGCTGTCTGCTATCAGTGAAAACCCATCCAAAAATCCTCGTGATAAATACACCTATTACAACAGACATCCAGGTACAGATCAAGGTGTGTTGTCAGGCTCACTTCCACAATATAGAGGTGGTTGATCCTTGAAACCCCACTCAAAGCTTAGAACAGGCTCATAGATCTTCCTTCAAACTAATTACATTATGAGACAGGTGCAAAACCTTCTCCTACATATGCAAGGCACATTTGAACTTGTGGTCGTGATGGCATCTGTAATGCCTCCACACATGTAAGTCCACTGTAAACTGAACCATGGAGGGCTCCAAAATACCTGAATGAGAATATTGATTTTTCCATACTTGTCTTCAGGGCCTCCTCGAACCTCCAGCGGACATGATTTCCGTACTACATTTGCCAGTTCTTGTTGCTCCTCTTCCCGAACCATGATATTCTCAAACTCTGATGAATGTGCCACCAGATCAATTAGCTGCATTGACCAAAACACATAGTAGCACCCGTGTGAGGATTTATGGCTAACAGATCAAAGTGAGAGCATGGAAGAGAAAATCAAAAGCTTGATATCCAGCAACAATTGTTCACAAATCTAGCACAAACTCTGTACCTCACTCTCATTCATGTGACGCTTGAGCATCTCATTGTAAGTTTCAACGCTGGTGTACTGGATGTAGAAATGACTCGCCACTCGCCCCAGATCAGTCACATACAAGTTGCCACTCTTCTCATCAAACCGCAACATTTTTGCCTTGTCCAGTGCCCGAGCTGCATTTGTAATGAGTTCCTTGCGCTTCACTGTCAAGCCTGGGTCCATCACAACCTGCAAACAGTTGATTCAAAAGATGCAACACAATGAACACACAAAAAAGTATGTCCCCAAGAAACACAAACTTAAGGTTTTCCATGTTGAAGCATGTGATTTCCATCACAATCATGAGATAAGCTGGTCTGCAATGACACCTGTTGAGCACCAGCAACAATTCAGCTTCTCCATACAAATCCTACTGCCTCCATGAGGAGACAAAGCATGCACTTCAAATAGCAAGTAGTAGTAGTGTGTGTGTTTTACCTCCTCCCAGGACATGCCATATACAAGCGGATTTTTCAACATACGGACAAAGAGGTATGTGTAACCCAACCATGTACTCGCTTCCCGCACATTTGTCACTGTACCCAGAACCACTTCTGCATTCAAGTTGTCCTTCAGGGAACTCACAAACTGCACACATACACAAATCATATATTCTCAAGCACCACAACATTGACTTCTGCATAAAGCTATAATCAGAAGACAGGAACTGAAATCAGCAGCATTAGTCCAACTGGGTACTCTTAGATTCAGTCATTTCTAACAGCGAAACATGTCTGAAATGACATACCTGGCTCTCAATTGGCAATTGATGAGTAAGCAGCCGCAGATAGTGAGAAAGCTTGTCATGGGTTGTGATGATAATGCCCTCTCCACTAGTATCATACTGTGGTCGCCCTGCTCTTCCAAAAATCTGCCATGTGCCAAGCAAACAACTGAAACAAGTTGTATGCAGGGTAAAAAGTCTTTACAGATCAAGGGTCTTCTCCTGGAAAATTGTTCTCCATTTCTGTGCTCTTTTGAAGCTCCTGACTTTCCATTCTTAGTAGCTCAAACTATGTACATTCTGAAGACAAAAGTGGGAAGTCCAGATGACCTGCATGACGTCAAGCATGCCAAGTTCCCTCCAGCCACCAGCCTTTGGATCATAGAGCTGTGTTCCCTGAAAATACATTGCAACCACATTCTCTCTCTTAGTTTTACAGTTGACTATGTTGCATTGGAACATGGCCAAAGAAAAAGGACTGATGCAATGATCAATGTCCACTGAACCCAATAGGGAAATTGAATCAGTGAAGCAATCAAAACACAATGCATCTAAGAAGACCCATCATCTGGCAACATACACAACCCAAAATTACTGACTGTGTCCTGATAACAGAAAGTGGAGAAAAATGAAACCTTAATCACAACCATATGTGCTGGCAAGTTTACTCCCCATGCAAGTGTTGCTGTGCACACAAGGACCTGCAAAGAAAAGTTGGGAAGGAAACAAGTGTCAATTGCCTGCATCTTTCTGACATGTCAACCACAAGAGAAAAAATTTCATCATATACACACTCTAAAGCACAACCACAAAGGGATAAACAGCAGAGACAACAGAATGCAAACAACATGGTGCACTCAAACTCACAACAGTCTAACAATTTAGCACACCTTGAGAAGTCCCTCAGAGAAGAGTCGCTCAGTGAGATTCCTATCTGATCTCAGCATGCCTGCATGATGCACACCAAACCCTGATTCAAAGAGCTCACCCAACTCCCGATTTCTGGACCTTGAAACCTCCTTCTGCAGATCATGTTACAAACAGACAATAGACCACACTTCCTATGAGAAATTCCAACTTCTCCAAAAATCACCCAAGCATGTTTCTCATCTGCATTTCATGGGCTAACCATGGAAACAGGAAAGACCCACCTTCATCATTCCATACTGTGGCATATTTGTGAGATCATTGAAATGCCCTTGCTCAGCATTCCGTTGAGCAATTTCCACCTGCAAAAAGACGAAGTGTACTGTTTTAAGCCCAGTTCTGCAACACTCTAAAACCAAAGACAAAAAATACCAAAGGAGACTTGGAGACAGCAAGCAGTACCAGGATACGAGCTGTCTTGACTGTGTCCTTGCGGGAATGCACAAAAACCATAGCCTGTTGCCCACGCTTGACAGCATCCAGTACCTGTCATCACCAGTTTCTACAGTCAAAATTGTTTTACTAGCCCACCTTCTGACTCTTTGCACATCCTTTTAATGACAAAACAACAGCACTCAGTAGAGACAAGACTGGAAAAAGCAGAGAATAACAAATCCAAGCTTACCTTGTTGTAGCAAACATCATTGATCAGCTGGTTGCGTAGAACAAAATTGGGTTCACTCACACCAATATACTGTTGTGAAAGTGGGACAGGTCGATAACTCGCATCAAAGTAGAACAGTCCTTTGTCTGGATTTACTCTTAAGAAATGGGCAACCTGGGCATTGGCACAAAGCATGACCAAAATGAAGAACTCAATGAAACTCAACCTTGTACCAAACACTTCTCACACCATTGCACACCAACACACAACCAAAGAACCTGATACCCACCTCTAGATAATTTGGAAGTGTTGCCGAAAGACCAACTATGCGAATCATGCTTTGGGTTGATTCCACCTGCAGAAATCGAGAAGTCAATCACTAGAAACAGAGTACTACAGCTTCATCAACTGCCAATAGATCATGCAAAAACAGTACTACAGATGATTGCAAGGCACATAGGTACTACAGATTCAAAGTGGTAATGTGGAACCTGTCAGGAATCATGAAACCTGTAAATGTATTGTACTGGCAGCTTGGTAAGTAGAATCCCTCACACTGAGAAACTGAGCATGAGCAGTTTGTACAGCTCAGAATGGCAGCAAGTATAAACTCCACAAGCAAGTTGGATGGTCAAAGGAGTTTTGTGGGGGGAGGCGTAGGCAATCAAGAAAACTTGTGTACCTGACGAAGAGTGCGGGCAACAAGAGTTTCAATGACAGGACCCCGATCATCATTGAGAAGGTGCACCTCATCAATTATAAGCAGCTTGACGAGAGTGGCAAGTGCCATATCATTGCTCTTGCGAGTTATTACATCCCATTTCTCTGGTGTTGTCACAATCATCTGCTTTGCCCACACCTCTGACAAACCACCTTAGCACATGCCCCACAAACACTACCATGCAAGGAAGAGACTTAGAATGAAGTGACTAAAAAGGATAGATAACCTGAGTCTCTTCAAGCTCGCGCTTTGTTAGCTGCATATCACCAGTAAGCTCCTTGACAACCACACCCAATGGTGCTAGCCTACGACCGAATGCAGATGTCATCTCTGCTGCAAGAGCCTGCCTATCACAGAAAGTTCAGCATAATTTCATGTACCCAATACGAACCACAAGCATGAACACATTGGTGATGCAAATGACATTTGAGGCACTGATGCTGCACCAAACTCAAATATTTTTGTTAGCCAATTGGCTCTGCAATCTGTGAATTAGATCATCAGTCAATCCTCTGAGAATACAATTAGAATATGGAGCAAAAGGTGGGGAAGAGGAAGGTACCTTCATAGGTGCTACATACACAATCTTGAACTCATCTTTCTGCAGTACTCCATATTTGAGATGCTGTCCTATCTGCAGCGCCCCCCCCACACACAACCCAAGCACCCATTTCTCCTATTAGTCAAAAGAAGAAGATGGAGCCATGCTCAGATCACTACAATTCTTACACATGCAAGTTAAGAGAAGATGACCCAAGTGACTGTTGATCAAAGAATCCAATTCTCTCATATTGAATTTCACCAGGACATGTATGTGTGTGCATTTTTTGACTACTTCCTATGTGAGTATACATGAATGAATACCTCGTGAAGAACTGTGATCATGGCAATGTTTGTTTTGCCAGCTCCTGTTGGTGCACATACCTGGTCACCCAATTCACAAAATCAACTTTGTGAAGAGTACAAACTCAATGGAGACTGTTTCAACAGTCGCCATGTCCTCACCAGTCACACCATAGGCTTGAGATGGAATCTGCCTAACTACCCACCAAAGAAGGATATTAGAATCACATACGAGGATGTTCTCGTTGCTACCCCAAGCAGTTGAAAAGATACGGCTCTGAATGCGGTTCAGTGTCTTGTACCCTTCAAATGCCAATTGTACAAAGTCTTCCAACTCCGATATTTTTACCTGCTCAACCAAACACCCAACTGTTACAACCACAGCAGCACAGTGCCCCATTCTTGTCTTTCACAGTCTTTCACAGAATTTCATCATCACAAATGCAACGGACTGTATTGAAGTAAGCTACACCCAAAACTCATTGCCACTGCATTCTGCAGCCCAATGAAGGCGTGAGGTGTGTTCATCATACCAGATTTTCACCAGGCTTCAATGCAGCAGTTGGGGTTGCAGGCACACGGACTTCCTCATAACCTTTGAAAACTCTGCGGATAGAGCCTTGAGGAAGAGCTGCACCAGTGACCAATGTATCATCCCCTCTACCCACAAGGCTGTTGATCAGACCAGTGCCCCTTTCACTGGCCGTCACTAAAGCAGAAAAGCCTCCCACACCCGCTAACCAATCCAGCTCTGGATCTCCCTCCCCATTAAGACCAGCACGTCTTGCTTGCCTCTTCTCATCTTTCCGCCGAAGCTTGTCAATTTGCTTTTCTGAGTCTGTTTGCACACTGACCTGAAATGTCGGATATAGAAATACACCCTCCCAATGAATCACAGCAGCAAAGAACAGCATTTTGTTCTTCACAGTGGGTCTGCCACAGCTACTGCTATGCTGTAGCTTGCAAAACTGCAAAACTAGAAAGAAGGATAATGCAAGGAGTCAACCTGTGTTCCATAACTAGGCATGCGAGGATGCGGATTTGGACCAGATTTCTCAGCTTTCAGGGCTGCAGTTGCCTTTCGGACCAATTCCACAAGCTCCTTGCGATGCTGCAGACAGAGTTACAACCACAAAAAAGGTCAGAGAATGGATTTTTTTAAAGGCAGAGAGTTGAATTTCTGGTATTCAGTACTTGACTGAACTACCCATTTTGAGTGGACTGCACTTTGGAACTGGTACAGACCTAATATCCACATTGGACACAAAAGAATCCTGGAAACATTAGTGTGCATCTGTACAATTGAATTCTGGACAGAAATTTGTGTTTCCTGCAAAAGGCATAGAGTGAACCCAAAGGATTTTGTTTTACCTTCAGGAGCTCCTGGATGAATTCAAAACCACCATCACCGACAAGATCAAACAACTCCCCTGCAATCTATGTGTAGGAAACGACAGATTATCAGAACAGGACAGAGGGGTTGTGCTGCAGAAAGTGGAGGGACTAACATTCTCTTTCCGATGCCAAGTTCTGATCACGTATCATTGGTCAAAGCACCTGCAGAGCTGATGATCTAGTTCCCCACATTCATGCACAGTAATGCTGCTCCCACAAGACCATAACCATCGTTTGCATAGCAGGCTCCACTTTTACTGATTTGCACTAAGTCTAGAAGGACCACATACCTCATCACCTGAACGGTCAGATTCCAGAACATGACACACAGCTATTGCCAGATCGTCACCTGACAACTGGCCTGCTTGATCACATCCTCTCCTAAGCCATCTCAAGCCAAACTCTTCTTCATTCGAGTCCTGCCAGCGATCTTCTGAAGCGCTGTAACTGTTTTTTGCCGAGTTTTTCAACACATCAAAACTATTGAGCAAATGAGTGGCAGTCAGGCTGTTGGCACTGTCAATTGCTTCACCCCACTCACCATTGTCATCATCGTCATCATCATCTAAAGTCATTCCATTCAGATCATTCCAACTCTCTGATGGGACTTGGAAGTCTAAATCTGCACCAAACTCAACCAGGGAGCTACCTGCTGCCTCTGTTACCCCTTCCAAGGCATTCCTGTCAGTTGCCCCAAATTTCCAGCTGTATAATCGATGAGCCAATGTTGCAACTTTCAATAGCTTGTCATCCGGAAATGTCTGACCAAACACTTTTGCCAGCTGCTCCCTGCGGATAATGCAATCCGTGATACAGTGTTAGTGACACCCACAGTTCCTTGCACAGCTGCTTACAATGCTTGATGCTGAGATAGCAATTGCTCAAACATTTGTGTACCTTTTCCCAAACAATGCAGGCCCTTTGACAGGACTTTCCAGGTCATGGAGAATGTTGTAGACCAGGGCTCCTGATTGTTGCAACTCTTCTGATGAGAGCTCACCATCTAGCAACTCTGAAACACCATTCAAGAACTCTTTGTATGTCTGTCGAATCTCCACAGGAGCTACAGGACCCACCACAGAACACACCAAATCCCTCACTCATCATCAAATCAAAGCAGGATCTCTTGATGAAGTATTCATTGCTCAGTTTGTTTTGGAAAACAACACAACATGGAAAGCAATGGGTGGTGCTCATACCTTTGTCCCAAGAAGGTACTAGACTTTGTGCCAAATCAGAGGCACCAACACCTGCAGCTTCTGACCTGCTTGCAATCAATCCCATAAATGGGTTACGAGAAACATTCACAAGCCTTGCTTGCTTTATATGGATTAAAACAACAGAATGATGAAATAGGGTGGTTCTGTAATCCCCACCTGGATGCTCGTATTTGCTCAAGGATTGATTTTCTTGCAAGGTACAATTGATCAATGTCCAAAACATTGCCAGGATTGGCCAATGCACGTAATGTTGTGCTCAGTCGTGGTGTATACTGCACCTGTTTCACATCCCCAAACACCCCACTTTCCACCATATCATCACCAAAAATTCCAGAAGCACAAGTGTCTAGCCAAATCAAAAGCAGATCACCATTGAAAGAAAACACTGCAGCAAATTGCAAGCAACAATGATTTCCTGGTCGCATAAACAGACCAGCTAAAACCCTAAACCCTAACCTGACCTAAAATGTAAACCTAGTTGTTGTAATACTGTGAAACAAGCAAAACAAAATGAGACAAAGCGGATATCAGAAATCCAGGCACTCTTACACTCGCTGATTAATGTACATAAAATATCTCTTTTTAATCAAAGTCTCTGTTGAATGAATCAAGACAAGGTCTCTCTCCATGCATAGCAACCCCCCCAACAATCCAAAGTTCCAATACAAAAGAAAAATTGTGCAATTTTTTTGCTATCATCAGACCACTATGTTTTTCAAAAAGAACCAAAAACAAATCCTTATATTATTACTTAGCACACTCAAAACAAGTTCACAAATTCCAATACAAGACGAAAGAATTGGGCAGTTTTGAGAGTACCTGTACCATTGCCATTACTGTGACTGCAAAGGCTCAAGCCTCACAACTCCAGCACCAGCAATTCCACATGTGAAGAAGAAGCTAACACCCAAACTGTTGATGCTGACCTCCTACCCAACAATAACAACAAAATCAGCATCATCATCATCATCATCATCATCAACACAACAAAATCAAGATCAAGATCCACATTGCACTTCACCTCACCCCAATCAAAAATCCCAAGCAAAGTACCAGTCAAAAAAATAGGTAGGTAACAATTGATGCAACCCAAGTGGGTGATATTGGATACCTAATTTTGTGATTGTTGTTGTTTGTTGTGAAGACGCTCCACAGAATTGCACTTCACCCTAACCCAAAACTCTCGAGTTATAAAATCAGGCCCCAACAAGAGATGATCCAACCAAATGGGTGATTCCCAACATCACCCGAATTTGTGATTGTTGTTGTTTGTTGTGAAGACACTCCACAGAATTGCACTTCACCCTCCCCCAAAACTGTCGATTTATAGAATCAGGCCCAACAAGAGATGATCCAACCAAATGCGTGATTCCCAATAGCGCTCGAATTTGTGATTGTTGTTGTTGGGCATCCAGAATGCCCTGAAATGGGGGGGGCTAGAACTTGCAACCCATCAGCTAAAAATTCGTCCTAAGAAATAGGGGAGCAAGAATCTAATAAGAAATGTTTGAAAGAGTACCCAACAAGCGATCCAAACTTTCTGGGAAAAAGAAAGGGTTGATGTTTTAGGGTTCCCATGATCAGACTCCCGCACGAGAAGGAGATCTTCCCGCGATCTTCCACAAACCCTGGCAGGCAGAGGAATCCCAGACTTTCTGCTCGGCCGCGCCACTGTAGCTCCTCCTTCCCGCACTGCTCAGGAACTGCGGCGCTCCTTTCAGCACTCTGCCTCAGTGTCTCACAAGTCTCACAGTTCACCTTCGTGCTCACCTGCCCAGTTCTTGAGGTGCTCATCCTCCATAGCCATTCTTGGAACTGCACACACAGTACACGCACCGTGTTTCTCAATTTTTTTTATTTTATTTGATGTTTTCCTCTTTCTCAGCAGCATGGAACCATCTCACAAGCCAAGTTTCTTCTCTCACATGACGATGGCTTCAGGTTCTTCACTTCACTTGCCCATTGTGCCTAACATAGCACCTCCGCCTCCTCCTCCACCCAAATCCAAGAGAGATTGGAAAGATGATTCTACAGCATTATTGATGGATCTATTTGAGGAGAAATTTTTTGCCAATAGCATGAATAGCTTGACACAACAACAATGGCAGGAAATTTTAATCAAGATTGAAGAGGCATTTCCATTGACACCTCCACGTACTTGGGCTCAAGTTCAGTCCAAAGTACACAAGATGCGCAAAAAATTTAACGAGTTCAAACAGGAGCATGGAGAATCTGATGTGGGTCGATGCAAATGGCCATGGTTTGAGAGGTGTTTAATGATTTGGGGCAAGACTGCCAAGGCTTGCAACACTGCTGGAGGTGGCATGGACAATGGTGTTCCAACTGATTCTGTGGGTGCATCTGCACAGGAGCCATTCAACTTGAGGGACATTGAAGAACATGATGCTCCTCCTTCTCCAGACAGACAAGTTCCTCCATTTGCAGGCAACTCTTCTCAAGTCAGTAAGACTCCTCCACCCACAAGGAGGTCAACAGCTTGCAAGAAGCCAGGGGTGGATGGTAAGCCAAACAAAAGACTTAAGAGGTATAGTGATGAATCTATTGGACTTGCAGAGGCATTGTCCAAATTTGCAGATTCTTATGCAAAGATTGAGGTCATGAGAATTGAAGTACAAAAAGAACTTGCTTTGAAAACTATGGAAAATCAACTTGCTATGGTTCGGATCTTTGCAGAAATTATGCATGGTAGAGGTAGTGGAAGTGGTGGAGGTGGTGGTGGTGGTGGTGGTGTTGGTGATGGCAATGGTAGCAAGGACTAGAAAATGTGGCATTCCATAGACATTTCATTTTGCATTTTGCACATTCCATCTGTGAACTTCTTGTGTCATTCCAATTTGTACATTCCATTTTCACATTCCATTTTGCAAAATTTCATATGGCATACTGAACCCAATTGTTTTTTGGTCTTGTTTTATCAAATATTGAGTTTTTTTTGTCAAAACATCTAACCATGCTTTGAATCTTGCGCACCATCACATGAATTGAGAACCTTGTCAAAACATGTTGAGCATTCTTGTCACAACCAAAGCCCCATTGCAAATTCAACCATTTCGGAGATTGGTTGGAGAATGTTTAAATTTATAACTAGATTGTAATCATAATTAGATGAACTACAAATGTTGGTTGTGAATGATTGATAATATCTCTTGCACAATCAACATGAATCTTACGTAAAGCTACTCTCCATAATAACCACTACAACATTAACTAATAAAGTTCAAATTGTGATAGTAACACATTTTGTAAACCACCGCACATGCAACAATTTGAGCTTATAAGGGAGATGGGATAGATTAGATTACACACATAAAACAACCACATACAAAATGAGAGAAAACTACTTAGTTTTTTGAAGTTGAATAAAGGATTTGTGAAGGAAAAGATGTTCGGACACAAATGTGTTTTGTCATTTTGTAACCAATGACAACTTATCCAATGTAACCACATCAATGCCACCCATCTACAAATCACAATTGACAATACAAGTGTCAAACGTTCAAAAGAAAAAATGCAAGTTTCAAACAAAATGCAAAACATACAATTACCATTTGAAATTCTACATGGATAATATGGTATATAAGACACTAGGAGAAAGTAGAAAAGAAACATGAAAGGCGCAACAATTGCCTACACCCAAGGCTTAACTATGAGTCCTAGAGAAAGCTTCTAAAGGCATAGTAGTTGAGCCTTCTCATCAATGCATCTATACCCTTGAATTAGTTTTGTTTATTGTTCCATTCGTTAATCACTAAACAACAAAACCCAAGTTTATATGGGATGCACACCCAATTGTAAACAAACATGTTTGAAAGAAAGGACTACCGAAGAAAGAGTAGGTGTGTTGTACATACCCTTGCAACCAAATAGTCACCACAAAATTGAGTTCATGAATAGCAAAATCCACAACTTTCAAGTTATTAATTTTTCCAAAATCATTTTGACCATAACAAAACCTTCATTTGGCATGTGGTGACTATCTACACAATAGCATAATGTCATTATCGTAAAGATGTTTTGGAAAATGGAAGCATATTACTTTATCATATGTGTTTATGCTTTCACTATCAAGAAGCAATAGATTTTACTTAGTGTCGTTAAGTGTTGTGCACTTTATTGGTGCACTCCACATCTGAAGACCTTCGATACATGGCTACTGGGTGAGTGCAACAACAAAACCACTACTTCATCCAAGAAGTTGCAACCTCTTTTATCCATGATAATTTTAAAATTAACATTTTCTAATCATACATTGAAATCCTCTTTGCATAAGAAAACTCCATTGTTCAAACTTCTCGAAATGGAAAATAGGTATTGTTTTCACAAATAAACGTATTCAGAAAACCCTCAAAACCAAAAAGATTGAGTGTGATATGGGAGTTCAAGGGATGTGGACTAACTATTACACGTTTAAGATGCCACCATCTTTGGCAATCAATACACCATTACAATTATTCCAACTCTATTAATCTTGATATATGTTTTCATTTATTGTAATTAGGAATTAGTGGTTGTGAATCAATATATTTCTTGTTTATGATTTTTCTACTTGTACATGGCATGGTCCTTCCCCCATTTCATCTATGGAATAAAGATATATTTTATAGCAAAAATTGTCAACAAAATAAGTGACTATAGAAATCTATTGTTTCTTAATAAGAAAGCCACCCAAGTTGACCACATTCATTGTTCCTTGAATAACTCAATTCAATTGGCTTCTTCAACCACCTCAATGTTTGGATAATTATGCTCTAGTATAAAACAAAGCCCAATATCCATTAAGTTGTGTTCCAAATTAGTTGTTAAAACATCAACATCTACCAAATTAACATCTCAATTATAGTATGAACAAAATTCACTTCAATTTAATTCGATTGCAATGAAAGAAATTCAAAACTTTAGGTGAAAGATCAATGACAAAAATAGAGTTTTAAATATATAATTAGACCTTAAAAAATAAGATATAATCTAAACAAAATTCCATGAAACATTGATTAACCTAACTAACATGTGTCAATCCTCAACTTCATTAAAGCGCTCCACCTTTGTAATTAGTAAAGCATAAGTTTTGTGATTTGCATCACAAATTTCATCGCCCACAACAATGTTTGTTAAATAAATGTGTGTTTTCCAACTACAATGTGACAATAACCACTCAAATAATAATGCAAAATATAATTATGAACAATTTTTTCCCTTATTTACCAATAGCATATGCCTTGTCCCTCACTAATGCCAAATCATGATGTTGTTTAGGAGGTTAAACCAAATTTTCATTCTTATCTCATTGCAACCTCCATTCTTGGCTAATGGCCTTAAATCTTGTGTCCATGTTTCATCAAGTGGAACATTAACATACAATATGTGATCAAATAATGACTCCTCCACCCTTGAAGTCATTCAAATTCCTAAAAGTTCTTAGTTAGTACATGGTTGTTTTGAAAATGTCCACAATTATTAGTCCTCATAATACCATGTTGCTTCCAAACTACAACATACCCATCCATAACATGTTGCAAAATTGAAAAATATATTGTAATTAAAAAATAAATTGAAAAGGATTATCCATGTCCAAGATGCCTACATCCTCCATAGCTTTGAAAAAACCTTTGAAATAGAACATGACTTGCCCTCATAAATGTTGCCATCATGTTTCAATGTGTTGTACCAATTATGACATTCTTGAATAGTTGGATCTTCTAGTGTTTTTTAGTCATGTTCATTTCAAACAACTTGACAACCCACCAAACATAACGTTGCATGGTAGTTTGTGAAATAGACAAATTTCACCTAATTTCTTGTTGAACATATTGTTAAGTAAGGATTTCTTGTTCCAAAACAAATAACCTCTATGTGCTCTTTGATTTGATTCAAAAACATGGAAGGTGTAAAAGGTAATCCCCTTGATGGTGGTGAGATGGTTGAGTATGTGTGAGGAATGTTGGAGGAAGGGGTGCCTTTGAAAAATATGTCACAAGCATTGAATATCAATGACCCTTGTCAATTGAAGCAATTGACGACAAAAGCTACATGGATCAATTTATAATATTCCATAAAATGAATTTAAAGGAATTATGCATAATCATACAAAACATGTTGCTAATGAATGAAAATGAAGTAAAATGGGATATTAGACAAATGAAGTGGCTTTCATCATCCCTACTTACAAGTCCCATGACCACAAGTGGATACCATTATTTGGATAATCCTTGGATACCATTATGTTCAATTGACAATGTAAGCATGAACAAATGTGGCATTGTCAATATGATGTTACAACCCCTATGGCTTTGTGGCATATAGATTGTATGCCTTCCATCTTTCTATATTGTCGAAGATTTTAATCAATACTTATATTCATAAGTCAATTTCTTTCCCCCATTTTTCTTTGATTTCCCAAGGTTTTTAATATGTGCTTTTCTTGGAAATATGGATTTAACTGATGGATTTTCCCATTGTTGTAGCATACTACAAGTTGGTGACGTTTGATTTTTGTGTGCATGTTAATTAATGATGTATCACATTATTTATTGCGAGTGAAAGTTGTATTTGATAAAAGAAAAAAAACATTGTTTGTTGGGTGTTAAGAATCCATATTTAAATTAGGGCTTCTATTGTGCATAAGTAGTGATTTTGTAAGAGAACACCAATACTTTATGAGATCAATAAGACAATGGACAATGAAATAGAACAAAAAGTTTACATGAGAATGTTGATTACTTTTAAATGTTCATTCCTAGTATATAACTAGGTGCAAAAAACCTCGCAAACTCATTGTATTACCGAGGCTTCTACATGTTTTGCTTTTAATTTAAACACCTTTATTATATATGATGCCATAATTGGCTCTAAAAGGGTTTTTTCACATGCAACAATGATTGTTTCATGGGTTACCTTAACATGTTAGACATTTCCTTTGCATGCACAAAAATAGCTTCCAAGATGACAACATTTTCTTATACATTTCCCAAGCTCCAAATGCCAATGATGAACCTTTTTTAATGCATCCCCTTGTATTTTCAATGTTACAATAATTTGTTCATTTGCAACCTTTAATTGCAAAACTTGAATCTATTATCTTAATATGATTACAATTGTATCAATTCTATTGAGGAAAAATGCAATCCTAAATGGATGACATTTGAATGGACCAAAGAAAAACTAAATAATCACATCCTAAGTAAATTGAATAAATTGACTTATACCTTTTGAACCACTTTTAATAGTTCATTGTGAAGATGATTTACTTCAAACAAAGTTACCTTGTGTTAATTCTCCATTGTGTACACACTTGATGTAATTAACTTTATAATTTTAATTATTTAAGAAAGCCACCCTACCAATCCCTTAATAGCAAGATCCATGCTTTCAAATCCCTAACCCTCAAAGAAGTTTCTACATTAATCACAAGAACTTTCCGTTGAACATCATAATGATTGTAGAAATAAAATCAACAAATTAACAACATTCAACTTTAACACAACAATTATTGTGTCAGCACCAACCAAACAAAAAACAAACTTGAAAAACATGTCCCTCAATCCTTCATGTCCCAGGCCTTAATATTTTTGGATTTGTACAAACATCAAGTCCTTGGCCTTGAAATCCTCATATTCTAGTTGGCCTTCAAACTTTAAACTATTGCGCTTTTAAAAAAATCCTATCCTAGGACATCAAGTCCTTGGGGTTTTGCAAGCCAATGTACCCATGCTTAGATCCTTGCCTTCTTAGATAATTATAATTTGGATGTTTTGGGCCTCAAACTTAACACACATGTATTAGTCTAGGACAAATGAGATTAGTATGGCATTTTTTGTATTTCATATACCAACCCCATAGGGACCTATGATAACATTGTACTAGTTTTATGTCAATTTCAACATCAAATATATATAATCTTTAAAATAATTCCTAGTTTGTATTTAATTTGAATTTTAAATTTTTGTTTCATCCCCACCAAAATCTCAAATTAAGAATCAACTAGGGTTTAATTTTAAGTTTTAAAATGGACTTAAGGTACCCTAGCTATGTTATGGAATCATGGTTATATAAAATTTGTATGGGGTACAACATTTGAATTTTTGGGATTAGTTTTCAAATGCTTATTTTTAAGGTTTAGGTTTAAGGATTAATTTTTAGTTGTTTATGTTTAGGGTTTGGTTTTAAGGGTTTTTTTTAATAAAATTAGGGTATAAATATAATTTATTTTTTAAAGATTTGGGTTGTATTGGTTTATTTTTCATTTTTTTGGTGAATTGGGGTTTTGGAGGTTTTTTAAATACATAGTTCTAGATTTGGGCCATATGGTTTTTTAAATGTTATTTTGTAAGATTTATGTTTTAATTGTTAATTTTTAGTTGTCAATTTAGGTTTTTTTTTGGGTTTGGGGTTTTGTTTTTGTTTTTTTTTAGGTGTATAAATTGTTGCGTTGTGTTTGTGGTATAGTCATAAAAGTTTAAGTGGGAAAGCAAATTATTTTGGTTTTTTTATGGCATGTGGGAAATCAAGAATTTTTTTTGGCATATGAGTGGGTTGTTATGGTAAACTTTTGGCATATGAAAAATCAACAAAATTTCAAGTGGGTATATGCATTTAAAAGTGGGTTTGGGAACTTTTTGGCATGTGTGGAAAGTTTACATGTGGAGTCTCCATTTCCAAAGTGTTTTTTTGGGTCATTTTCACAAATTGTTTTTTCAAGTTTTTCTTCAAGTTATGAAAGCTTTGGTTCATCTTCAAGCTATAATGAATAATTAATTGAGAAACATAAATAAAAGACAACATTTGTTTTAACATTATAATGCTTATTGTCAACTTTTTTGAGTTTTTCAATATTGGAAAGATGGAGGAGGGTGTTGGGAGTTCAATGGATTTTAAGGTTGGTTTTCAAAAGATGTTGTGGATGATGTAATCAATTCCAACATTGTTCAAGATGGTGGTGAACTTAAATTCTTTAAAGGAATTTAAGGAATTGACATCACTTGTAATCCCCATAATCATAAGTGATGTAATATCTACAAGTGAAGTTCATATTATTGTTGAACATCCATCAAAATTGAGCCCTACATAACACCTTTTAAGTAGATGTGTTTTTTCCTCTCACCATAGAGGTTTTTGGGTGTCTTCACCAATAGTCCAAACAACTTTCTTCATTAATGTGCTAACATGGAGTGGATAACAAAGGGCACCAGAGGGTTTCTTTTATTGATATTGCATTCCTTTTATAAATTAAGAATGTTGATGGCCTTATAGAAAGCACATGCCACTTCCATTTCGAAAAGGGTTGTTACTAAAAGGGAGGGTTTTTCTAGGCTTGGAATTTTATCCAGTTTACCTACCCTTTGATATGCTTCATGTGACTACTAGAGGTTTCAGTACTTAGTGGTTCCCTTACCTTTTGTGGTTCACCTTTTTTGGGTTGTTTGCCTACCTCAACTTTGGTCCTTGCCCTTTGTTCAATTTTTTTTCGTTTTCTTGGGCGCTTTCTTTTTATGAAGTTTGGTAGGGTTTCATCACATTTAAAGATTCATTTTGTATTTTAAACATGACAACATACTTCAAGAGAAGGCACTTTAACTAGAAAGATTCCAAAATTCCCAATTTGCATTGGGTTAATTCAGAACACCCTTGGTCAAAATTCGTAAGCCCTATAACACCTTGACCCACAAATTGTGGTTAAATGGTAAGAAAAAAACTTATTCCATGAATAATATTGTGGTTTTTGATCACCATGGTCTTTTCATTTATTTGGATCTTGGTTATCCAAGGTAATTCCATGATGTGTCTGTATTATGATGGTTTAAGCTCTATCAAGATTAACACCAATTTTTTGTTCAGACGTGATTATTTTGAATATTTTTTAGATGATCTAGGTTACTTGAGGGAAGACACGTTCATCATGCATATGATTGGTAGGCGCGAGGTAGTTCTTATTACTAACCAACCTATTATCATAAATATAATAAAATGCATGATCGTTATAGAATCAAAATGGAATCAGGAATAGGAAGAATGAAATTCAAGTGGAATAATTGATGAAAAGGTTTGATGAAACAAAACACAAATAACAACTTTGTTCAAAGCTACAACTTTTCTAACTAGCTTCCTTTGTGTAAAAAACACATGGACTTCATAATTGAAATCATTGGAAAACAAACGCCATGCCCAACTAACTATGTTTGGGATGGAGACTTTTAGTTATAGGTCCAAAAATGCTTTCACTATTTCTTTAAACTTTACATCAATTATCATTTCAAGATCCTTAACTTTTTTTAAGGTTGTTAATTTTGGCCTTGTTCTTTTTCTCAACATTCAAATCATGTTTTATAACTAACATATCATTTTCAATGCATGATTATAACTTTGTAGCTTGAAGAACTTCTCACATCTCAAACTAAACCTTCATTGTTACAACATTTTTATTTTCGACATAGGTTTTTATAAGGGAGTAAAATCCAAGTTTGGTCATGTTGAAGAAGTAGGAAGGGCATTAGTTACATCTAGGTCAATGAAATTTCAATTAAAAGATGAACCACTAGTGAGTACCTGTGACCTTTGGGCACTATGAAGTCCCTCGGTTTCTTTAAACTTGGTTCATGTTTTAGTTTTTTTTAGAAACTATTTTCTTTTTTCTTTTTTTTAAAAATGTGTTTTTTGTTATTATTATTATTTTGTATAATAAAAATAAAATGTTTCTTTTTCACTTTTATATTTTTGTTTATTTGGATGCAAGTTTGAAGTTTGGAGAAAGAAGATACACCTCATTTTTTTTCAAGTAGGGTT
>Ga0116227_10003687_pt1 | contig 33908 bp, 27 predicted proteins | sample S1TSphgellanicum_FD_89693 | JGI IMG/M metagenome (GOLD analysis project Ga0116227, IMG submission 89693) | Host-associated microbial communities from peat moss isolated from Minnesota, USA - S1T2_Fb - Sphagnum magellanicum MG | ecosystem: Host-associated > Plants > Peat moss > Unclassified... | reverse complement strand
TTTTTTAAAATTTTTTTTCGGGGGTTGATATTAAATCTATTAAAAGTTTTTTTTAAAAAAAAAGGGTGGGGAAAAAGGGAAAAGGGGGGGGGGGTGTAAGGGTATGGGGACAAAGGAGAATGAGAAACATCAGGCGGAGGAGGAGAAGGAGCAGCAGCAGCAGCAGAAGGAGCTAGATATAATAGACGATCAATTAGGCTCTCATGATCGGAAGTTGGCAAGTCCCAGTGCTGCTATGGATGTCGTTTTGGACCAAGAAGAAGAAGAAGAAGCAGCAGCAGCTGGAAAGGTAGGAGACGGAATGATCCAAATTCTTTCAGATGTCTCTGTGAAGCAGCCGTCTGAGTCCTCGGATACAGACAAGCAAATTGATCCAAGTTGTGCACAAGAGATTGGAAGGCAGCAATCTCATGTCCACGATGACCCAAAGAATTCTGCTGCTGTTGCTGTGATCATCATACCTACGGATTGGTCCAAGAAGCAGCAATCTGGTTCAGAGGCACTGGAGAATCATGAGAGTAATGTTGTTTTCAAGGCACATTTAGAAGCTCCGGGAGGCTCAGCCTCCTTGTTGCCGTTGCCTCCTCCAACCACCACCTCTCTCTTGGAGGCTCAGAAAGTTCCAGCAGGTGGAGGAGGAGGAGGAGGAGGAGGAGGAGGTGGTGGTGGTGATGAGAGTTTGAAAGAGGTTGTTTCAGGCACCTCTAGAGAAGAAGATGAGCACCCCCCAGAACTGACGATCCTGTCATCTCCAGGATCAGATACAGACAACTCCTTGCATCCCCATAATTTCTTAGCTTCACACTTGAGTTTCCTGACACCCATGAAGGAGGTATCTGTGAATAATGGAGGAGACGAAAAAGCAGCTACAGGAGAAGAAGCCACCGCTTCACTGCGACATGTTCTCTCTGATCCTATCACGTGATTTCCACTTTCCCCTCTCTATTGGATTGGTGCTGGCATTTGCATTTTGCTTTCCAAGGAACAACTGTGTGACGATCTCTTTTTGCATCATCAGCACAGGCAAAATTGTTTCTTTGGATGTATTATTCTGTGAATTTTGAATGCTATGTGGTCTGATCAGCACCTTGGGTTGTGTCAAATTTTGCTGCAGGGGAACATTTATGGATGATGCCATGGTAGCAAGGTGCGGACATACATATGGGAGTGCAACCCTTATTGCAGTATTAGAGACGGTACCCACCACCACTTTGATTCTGGAATGTGCAATCGTGTGCTCACCTTTTGAAATTGTACTTCAAAATTTGGGCTTCTTGGGAACTAGAGAGTCTCATCAGCAGGACATGCTCTGATCTTGCCCCTTGGTTTGATGTACCTGCCACAGCAGACCTTGGTAGGTTTTAACCCTGAACTGCTGTGAAATCAGAGATGATTCATGTGTTTGGGATGCAGGGCAAGTGCATTCACTGTGGGACATCTGTTCCTGCTGACTCTCTTGTCCCAAACTTTGGTTAGTTGTCTACTGTTCTCAACTCTGCCATCATCCATTTCCTAGCACTTTGAAATTGTGGGAGATCATGGAGCACTCTTTTGTATACAGGAGTACTGAGTTTACCACCATCCCATAGCTAAATGTCGAGTCTTTTGCTGATGCCAAGTGCCTCCAATGTGGTGGCCATTTCAAACTGGATTTTTAACCTCGTGCACATCAGTTCAGTTATCGTGACAAATTGGGTGCCTTTCACCTCTGCAGCACTTCGGGCAGCAGTACATGCATTTAAGCAAGAGGACCATGTGTGTGAGTTCACTTCAATGAAGGCAGCCAAAAGGAAGAGGGAGCAACCTGAGCAGCAGACTGAAGGTTCAGATGGAAAGACGCTGGCTCTGGTACATTTGTCTTCATATACCATTTTGCTTTGTGTGGGCTGTAATATGCCATTTGTTGGTCATGAATATCATATCAAGTGTACACACAATTACTATCATTGGTGCCAGTTCTGAACAACAAGGGGTTATATTCTTAGTGTCTTCTATGGTCTCAAGTGTGTGACTTGGGATTACTTGGTCTCTCTACTGCAGGATTTACATGTTGCTGGAGAACAAGCATCTTCATTAGATGGTTCACGGCCAAGGGGAGTTCAGTTCCCCTTTGCAGTAGGTGATCAAGTCCTCATTAAGGTACTTCAAATTTCTCCCTTCTGCAATGCTCATTTTCCTTTCTGAAAGTTTTTCAAAATAACTGTTTGGCTTCATATTGTTTCTGAAATTCACCAATAAAGTTGCAAATGGAAGCTAAGGCACCAAATTGGGCATCAGTTGTTTCTTTGCACTTCATTGAACGAAGCCTCTTTTTTTCTTTTATTGTTCAGGGTAATAAGCGAACTCCAGAGCGTTTTGTGGGGAAGGAGGCGATCATCACTACACAGTGCTTGAATGGATGGTACGAACTTCCTCTGGACATCTTCAACCCTCAACACTTCTAAAAGGGTTCCACTGGTGTTCGCTGGATCACATCTGTAAGAAGATGAGAAGCTAAGTAAGCAAAGCTGTGTTGTGATTGTGGTGAGGCCTGTCCAGGAATGATGAATTATCATTTGGCTGCAGGTATTTGGTGCAGACATTAGACCAGGGTGAGAGTGTTCGACTCCAGTATCGGTCCCTTCAAAAACTTGGAGGTCAGAATGTGACATCCATGCCTTTCCATTTGTGTCATGCATCTCATGAAATTCCCAGTAACCATAGATGAGAACTGATGCTTTTTGGGCTTTCTTCTGCTGTCAGTGGTGATGATTACCACTCCTCTGCATGACAACCATGAAAAGACACCCCCCCAACCAAAAACCTGAACTCCTTGATCTTCCCTTAACATTTAATTTTCAGCTGCTTTTGGGTGTTGTGCTGATTGATGGGCACAGCTTCCAACAAACATTGGGTCATATCCTCTCTTACATGCCCATGAGCTAATGTAGGACAGACTTTTAATTGTGGACATTGTAGAAAGCTGCTTTAATTTTGGAACAAATTTTGTGCAGAGAAAGATCCACAGCCAGATTTGGAAGCAGGCAAATCACCAGACCATGTGGGCTCTGGAGAAAGACCCAGAAAATCTTGTTACCCAAAAGAGGCAGTCCCCTCCTTGTTACCCACAACTGAAGAACATCCTGAAGGCTGTGCAAAGGAGGCATCACCTACTATGACTGTTGTATTTCCAATTATGCCTGTGAAGGGTACAAGGACCGAGCTCCATAAAAAAGCTCGAAAAGGAGATTTAACTCGATCCATTGATACAGCAGCAGCCAGCAGCATGCCTGGTGTGGGAGCTTCCGATACTTTATCTCCAGACATGCAGGTCTTCTACATACATCTCAAAACTTCTACACCCAACCATGGGCCTAATGAGATATTGTAGAGAGGCTAAGTCTTGGACCTTTCCATTATGTTCCTTAGGTGTATCATCTCTTTATTTCACTCACTCACTCACTGATAATAATGGCCTCATAACCTTGTTTCTATGACCCTGATAGAGTGACGTGAAAATGGCTAATATAAGCAAAGTGAGAGAGGAGACAGAAGTTGTGGAAGTGGTGGAGGATGATCCATATGATATGAAGCCAGTTTGGACAGCTCCTCCCTTGTCTGAGAAAGCAGAGGCTCTCATAGATAAGACAAATGGTGGCAGTAATGTTGACAAATTGCTTGATCTTCCCCAAGTGTGGGAGGGTTTGAAAGAGCCTCAGGGTCTTCAGAAACCCAAAGGTATAGCAGTTCATAGATTTTTCTCTGTCCTTTTTGGGTTCTGGTATTGATTTGGGGAGGGATGCTTGAAGGAGACTTCAACCATCAACTTGGAGTCATGTTTTCTGTTTTCATCTGCTCATGTTCTGCTGCTCTTTGAAGTTCATCTTGTTGTAAAGGATCATTGACATCTGGACAATCTTCTGTATGAGGACTAAGGTTTTTCTTGTCTTCTATATCTCATGCTGGCAATGAGCTTTGCTCAACCAGGGTGGGTTCACTCTATTGATTTCACAATCTCCCACAAATCTGGGATATAATGTATAAAGCAGGACAGAAGAACGAAAGATATAATAATACCCCACTTTCTCATTTTTGTCATCTCTCCATAATGGAGGGGGATGATACATGCTGGAAGTTAACATTTTCAGCCTATGCAGAGGGCTCAGAGGTTGGAAGTGGTCCCATAATTGTGCCAGATATTGAGGTTGGGGATACCTTCACAATCCGGTCTAAACGGAGTGTGTTAGCAAATAGAGGGCCTTCTATGAGCCTGAGCATGGAGTCCGATCCATATCGCAAGGTGACTTTTCCACTTTTGAGTGCCCTTAATGCCATTTCTATTTCTCAGTGCCATTTGATTTGCAGTCTTCTGGAGTGGCAGGTTCAGTGGTTTTCAATGCCATTTCATGGTGGAATTGGTAACAACTGCATATTTCTGTGTAGAAAAGTATTCTGTAAATGTTCAAAAACCCTAAAAATTTATGAAATACTGGTTGCTTAGTTTTACTGTAGGGGAAATGTATAATTGAACTACTTGATTAGGATCCTTGCAGGTGTACAGCTCTGGCTCACGAAGACGGGGGAGCGTGGGTGAAGCAGTAGTGCAGGAGCAGTTGGCACCAATTTCTGTTGCCAGGAAACCGCTTACAAAATGCCCTACACAGGTGGGTGAGAAAGCAGGGCTGAAATGGGTTGGACCAACTGGAGAGAAGCAGATTCACAAGACTGTTAGCATACCAAATATGAATGACATTCTGGCAATCATGCAAAAAGATATTCTAGGTCTTGAGAAGCAAATTCCTTGGAATTGCTTAGTAAAGTCATGGAAGATGCGTCGTGCAAATTGGCGAAAAGCAGTCAAGGAGAGCTGTACAGTGCTGGTGTGTGAATCCTTGTCACGTGACTTTGTTTTCCTGCCCCATCATATGCTTCATTCAGATAGGAGTTTGACCATGCTTGTTGAGGGCTCTTTTCTGCTGCAATGTGTGCTGTTTTGGGTACCACTCTATTGCAAGCAGTCTTCGTTACTCTTCCTGCACTTCTGAGTCCACACTAGTGGGTTGCATTGTGGTTATGAGCTTTTGTTGGTATTTATCATGCAGGAGCTTGGAACAATTGTGAAGACATTTCGAAGTGGTCTTCTCTTGACAGGGGCTGGAGGCATATCAGATGAAGAGTGGGAAAAACGAATGGGGTTTGCCATGGAGTCAGGAGATGTTGAACTGCTAGTGTCTTTGTGGGGACGACTCTATGATGATGTCTTCAAGTGGGTGCAGTCCAAGTCCAAGCAAACTCATGAGACTGTCATAGACACAAATTTAGTTGAAACATTTGCAGAACTACGCAAGCAATTCCCTCAACTCCAGGTAGCAGGATTGTCCCCTGCCAGAATTACCACTGCGGCCACATTGGCTGCAGCTGATGCTATTGCAGAGCACCATATCAACGCCAATGTAATATCTCGGTCTCTCATCCTCTCATTGAACTCATAAACTGTTCTGCTTCTAAGGATGGTAAATTTAGAAAGACAATTTGCTACTTTAGTTGTTTATTGGGGATTGATGCCATCATTGATCTGCTGATCCATCCAGAGGTATCATTGGGTCATGGTCGACAGGCATTGCTGGCTGTTCCAATGAAACTGCTACAGCAACACAGCCGTGAGGACCTTTTTGCACTTCGAGAAGCTCTGGAAAGAGAGAAGCGACATCTTGCTGCCAAGCTTGCACAGCTCGAAGAAAATGAGACCTTGAACAGGGAGAAAGAGGATTTGGTTGCTGGCTTTCTTGCAACAGCACCACCTTCTAGTAGTCTAGACATGAGTGCACCACCTACATTGGACGCCATGCTACCCATGCCCAGAAACTTTGTAGGAGGAGAGCAAGGAATACAAGGGGATGAGATGGATGAGGGTGAAAGTGATGCTGTGGACAGCACTCATGATGCTGATGGAGAAGCTACTGACATGTCTGATTCTGACTAAATTCTTCACGGAGGTACAGTGTATAGCAATGCTCCAGAAAGCACAGAGATCATTGTGCTGATTGGTGGAGATGATGAAAAATCTCACTCCATGGGGTGAAATTGCCTCAATACAAAAGTTTGATATATGTAGTATGACAATGGTGGTATATGGACTTAGATAGCTATATATAGCTGCCTTCACATTCAAGATCTTCTTTACTATCTGAGGTCCCAATATTGAATTATGTAAAACAATACGGCAAAGGATTTGGTTGATTTCGGTTTTAGGCATTCTGTAGTTTCTTTGATGAATTGAATGGAAGCATGGCTGCTCATTGAGTAGACACTGCTATACATCTCAATTTGCCCAAGTGGAGTTAGGGTAGATTAAGCCTATCACCATGCACTTTTAAGAACTGAAAACCTAAGTTAATGTACACTACTTTTTTGGAATTTGTACCATGTTCAGAGAAGAAAGGTGCCATATATTGCATTTTTTGGCATGCAACCATTGTAGAGTTGGGGCTACCAAGGAAGTGATACACAAGTCTACCAAGAGCATAACAACTAGTCTTCATAAATCATGCCACAACTGTAGAAAGAATTCACCTTGTACCCCTTCTTGCTCTTATGTTCTTGGTATTCTGCAAGGAATACTTTAGTCAAATGCACAACATTTCTGATCTAAACCAATGTTATGCTTATTTTCTTTGCTACCTAACAAAGCTCCTAAAATACATGGTCCCTACTTGAAGTGGGAGCTCCATGAAACATAGGCCCAATTTTGCTTGAGGAGGTTTTTTCTGTTTTCAAAAACATTGATGAACATTCTATTACATTAGGGAATGCCTTTTCGCTTGGCTTTCACAAACAAGTGAACTTGGGCTAGCTATTGCTAATGCCTCAGCAAGGTTATCATTGTCCTCAAAACCACACGATAGCCTCGAGAAGAAACCTTCCCTCACATTTCATCTGTTAATGATATTCATAATCTAATAATGGGCAAACATTATCAACCCAACATCTTGCATTATCTATTGAACTCAACACAACACTTTTGGACTATTGCAACATTCATGCTCTCTCTTTTCCATCAATAACATCCACTACTTCCCAAGATAGTTCAACCACAAGCAATGTATCTCTTTAATGCATAACCTAATGACTAGGTATTGGAGGTCATTTGTGATTTGTTTTACTTTAAATGGTGTTGTGGTGCTTATGGTTATTCACAATACATGTGAGGACTTAGATCTGCAAAAGAGTAGCACCTTTTGTGCTTGTGTTACACATAAAATCAACTAAGTTGTGCAAACACTTTTGAAATAACTAGTAGCTACAAGCTCAAAGATTTACTACATATAACTTACACTTATTTCTTGTTTTCACTCAAAAGACACCTTTAGCAATGCAATCTAGCATAGTTGTTGAAGACAAAGGGGAGCAAACTCTTTTGTAATGTAAAGACTATTGTTGTTCCCTATACCAAATCCATATGAAGTGTCCTTTAACAATGAATTTCACCATGTGCACACATGACGACTAGCCACACAAGAAGGCGAAGCCTCAAGTTTCACGTGTGGTTACTAGCCTCAATGAGGAGTTATATCAAAATTTCCTAGTTAAAAATTAATGAATACAATTGGGGCATCTATCTTCAATATTGATTGAGCTTTCAAACATAACACTGCTAGATGGCCTTGCTAAAAGTTCACAATTCCTTTGATAAAGAAACTCGTGACGAAGGTTTAAAGATCCATGCATTGTTCAACGAAATGAAGTTCGACATGAGAGCTTCCCTTTCCAAGATCAATATGGAAGCCAATTATAGGCAAGGCATCGGGAACCTAGTGACCAAGATGTGATTCAAATTCTCTTCTAGTTTTGTTTTAAAATGATGACTATCTAAATATTTTCATTTGGAAGATTTTTTTTAGTGATGATATTATTAAATAGTCTATAACATTTTTCAACCTTGTCATTTATGAAGTCCAAGCTAAAAAATAGGAATTGAATAATCATCTAGATTTGGTTATCGATATGCTTGCATATGACCATTATTCCATGGATGCATTCCCATTTAGAGATACCATCAAATATTACCTATGGTTCTAGTGTGGGCAATTTGATTATGTCTTGATATCCATTTGGGATTTGTTGAACCTTGCCATATGATTCATCTTGAATAATTTGCTAAATCCAAGGGTACATTCATTATGGAGGTGCATGGAAAATATTTTTGAAGTAAAAACATATGAAATGTTTTACATTAAGTCTTTCTAATGTGGTAATATTACTACAATAATGACCATAATATTTGAATTAAACATGTTAAATTTGCATTATGTTTGTTAGGTGTCATTGTAGCCATATTATAAATAGATTATAGAATACATAAACTATGGTTCATTTATTAGAAGTATTGTTGTTGGTTCAAGATTTTTAAATAACAAAAAGATAATTAACAATGAATTTCATATAGACCTAAGCATACAAATCTTTTTTAATTAAAGCTAAAAGACTTCAAACCAATTTTTTAACTTTGAACATGTTAAATCACATATTGTGCTATCAAGTTGAAAAGGAGCTTGGCCCACAAAGGGAAGTGATTGGTGTGTTATATGTGTGTCATTACCATGATTATTAAGGTAGAAATGGTGAAGTGGACCAAAAAGAAGGTTTCCATTTAAACCTTTAATCATTCATTCATTTGTTTTAAAAAAAAATCAATACAAAATATTTAATGAAATGGTTTTGTAGTAAATTAAGATATAAAAATCATTATGTACTTAGGGCATCATTAAATAATATTTTAATTTTCTCTTTCTTAGAATATATTTAACAAGTGCATAAACCTAAATTCTCATTGCCCCCCAAAAAAGATTTCATAAATACTTGTCCATTTAAAAAACAAGGTAAAACGTTCTTGAAACAATGTGAAATTCAAAAAATTAATGTACATTATTAACAAAGTGTCTTATATTTGATCATCCAATTAAAATCATTCAATTTACAACAATATTTTGATATGGCTTTGTTGCTACTTTACGTTTACTTTCAAGCAACTTTCACAAACTAATTTTAATCATTTACTTTACTTGCTTACACGCTTCATGCTTATATGAGTGGCATTTGTGAGTTTGATTTGGTAATACACGTGAAAAAGTTCTTAACCACTAATTTCTTATTTGAAATAACATGAGAACTTAAATATTGATATGCATTATCAAAGGAGTTCGAATTCCTTATTAATAGCCGAGTAATGTCTTATTATCTTTGTGTGCAAGTATATGGATTTAGGTTGTTTATAAATATTAGGTTGCTTTTAGGTCATGCTTTTGATGTCAAGCATAAGCACATGTACTAGGTTATGGAATGTAAAACTAGAAGTTCAACAAGTTGTTAGGGAAACTATTTAGGATTTTAGGAATTCATGATGGCCATTAATGTTTGTGAAAGAATTTAAAGTTTTGTAAGGTGACATTGATAGTTGGAAATAATGGGAAGTAGTGGGATTAAGGCAAGGTTAGCTAAAAGACAAGGGCATAAATGTCCATGTATGCTAGTTGATGGTTGTTACATGACAATTGAATTAATAGTCAATTCATGTAAACATGTATTCCCCTTGTGAAGGCAAAAGGGTGACAAGATTCTAATATGACAATCTTTTAATGTTAGAGTCCAAAACACCTTATATTCACAAAAATTGCTTCCTTTAGGTGTGGAAGCACCTTATACTTTAATAGGTGTAGGGTATACCTCCATATTGAGATGGGTGGCCACCTTGTGACATACACATCCATCATTCCCTCATGGTTTATGCATATCAAATTCATGATTGCCTTGTGTTTTATGTTATGTTCAATTGCATAGGTGGGAGACATTATTAAAATGTGTTATTAGATTAAGCCACACTTCACCTAGGCCCCATACTTCAACATTGCTTTTGTTTTAAGGCATTAACCTACACATTATCTTGTGAAAACATAAAAAATGATGTTTAATTTTTAAGAACTCTCAAGTATAGTTTTGGATTTTTCTTCTAGTTTTATCATTATAATTATAGTGGATTTTTGTATACCAATAAATAAGATAATGTCATGTTAAATTAATAAAAATATTAAAAAAAATTGGACACTATAAAAATGTCTTTTTGAATCCTTTAAACTAATTATATAAGGTGTCCAAATTGTACCTTTTTATAAAAGGAATAAAAAGGAATGCATTGAAGTAATGCAATTGATGTCAAAACTTTTACTGGATAAATAATGTTTATATCTATGTTTGCCCATGTTCATTGAATTTAATATAATTCAATCTTTAAAGTTTGCAAAGAAAAAAACTATTTTTTTGGGTAATTTGGTTTTTTTGGGGGTATTTACTAGGCTTAAAATTTGTAACTTGAAATGTAGGTCATCACATGTGGGAAATAATCATGCTAAAAAAACACCAAATTTTTCATGCAAGTTTATTCAAGCATTTTTCACATTTCTAACCAAATTGTTCATACAAGTTTATTCAAGCATTTTTGCATTTCTAACCAAATTGTTCATACAAATTTATTCAAGCGTTTTTTTCATTTTTGGATTTGAACTAAAATTTTATTCACATCAATGTAGACATGTGAAAAATTATTACTAGCACATAAATTATTTTAATTTGGACTATTCAATTTTTCTCAGTTAAATTTGTGTTGTGTAGATGATATTTTAAAAAAATACATTAAATAAAGTATTGATATCCTTCTTCTTCTTTTTGGAACCCCAAATGCAAATGAATTTGAAGATACAACATCATATGGTGAAAAATAAAAGAAAAAATGCAAGGTATATGCAAAGGTTGCATTATTCAAATTGATATAAAAGAATGTTACCCATGGGGTGTTTTTTTTCCTTCAATTTTATGATGTAGCCACACTAACCATTGTCCACAAAAGTGATTACCCAAATTCGGCTACATGTTAGAGAAAAAAGTGGAAAATTTTAAAAATCTTGCTATATTTTGGTGACCTAGTAGAACCTATTATGTGTAGGGCAATTTTATAAATGTTTTCCTCAAAATCTAGTGACTTTGGCACATTTTCTTCACAAAACCCTTTGAACAAGTCACATTAGATTTTTTTTGGTCACCAAGTGGTGAGAATTTTCCCCAAAAGAAAATGTTGTTACCCATATTATAAAGTTTGCTGCAAATTTAATGGTGGTTTTGCATACAAATTTTTTCATTAAATATATATACTCCCATAATATGAAAAAATATATGATTTATTTGTAGTAGCCATAAAATCAGGTGCCCTTGCACTACAAACTTCATAATCTTCTAAATCCAACTGTGGATTTGTGATGTATTTATTGCCAAAATAAAAATAAATTTGTAGTTTTTTAATTTATTGTTGGAATTGAATTCAATGTGAATGAGGTTTCAAGTTTTTTGTGTTTGTGGGTTAATCTCCATTAAAGAGTCTCCATAAGCTCATCTTTGATATGACAAAAAATGGACTAACTTATCACTACACAAATCTACACTCAAAAAAATTAACTCTAACATCCAACCACATCTCTTGCTTTTCATGTGTGTTTTATTTGTGTGAGACTTTGTGAGAGCATGCCTAGTTGTCGCCTCCGTTTTACTCTCTATCCATATTAAGCACATCCAAGGAGCAATGGTAATTCCTCTTACATCTCCACCCTTAAACTTCCAAAAGTGGATTGAATGAAGTATAGACCATTTAAATTGCCTCACTTGGGGCAATCATAATTACTCTTGGCCAATCCAAGAGAATCATTTCCTTATGTCAGCATACTACATGGCTTTGCCAACATTGGTGTATTTACTAGCTAGCAACAATTTTACACCATTTGACTCCTCAAAGGGTTTGTTTCTTGTTGCTATTGGGCATGCTCTCAACGTTGGTATTGTTGAGGGGTTTTTTTGGGTACTAGAGTTATCTATAAAGTCACCCCGTCTTTGGGCCTGCTTTCACCCCCTATCCTTTCTTTCACGAGTATTCGCAAAGTAATTTTTTAAATATCAAATCTTAGGATGAAATGCTGAAACTCAGCATTTAATGCACAAGGTTCGAGACTAATTATAGTAGTCCTACAGGTAGGAGCACTGGCAGTAAAACTATATGTAGCAGCAGTGCAGGCGGTCAGCGAAAGGGAAAGACAGGATGAAACTTAGTTTACCACCAAAATTGCTGGAAAAACTAGTTTCGGTCCCAGTTATGTGACTTGCAAAATGTTCATTCCCAGTTAAGTGTTTGATGCCTTATTATGTCAAAACTGGTGGTTCTCGCCCCTAATTGCGAGACTTTATGGATAACTTTGTTGTTGGGGAAATTTTCTTCATTTAAGAACTAAAAACCAATGTGAACAAGTAAAAATTGTCGTAATTATTACTCCAATTAATAAAGAATTTAATCAAAATTGGGTTTGATTATTAGAACTTGAGATGGATATTATAGAAAAGTTGAACCCAAAACTAAGTTCTCAGTTATATTTTATGTGTGAAGTCAGAGTGGAGATATTGTACCCCCACTATGACTACTGATAATTGACAATATTTGTCGAAACAATAATTATTTTGAAAAATTGGGTCTGATTGAATATTTCTTAATCTCAACAACAAGACAATTGAACTATCATTTTTCTTAAAAATGTTTTTGAAGGCCATTGTGGTAGCCCGATGATTAAAGCTACTTAATAGAGTTTTCATTAAAGTCATCCTATCTGCACCACGTCTTTAGGCCTCCTTTCATCCCCTATCCCGTGTTTGAGTGAGGTCCGCAAAGTAAGGAAGTTTTATTAAATCTGGGTATGAAATGCTGAAACTTAGCGTTTAATGCACAAGGTTCGAGGTACCTGTAGTAGTTGTACAGGTAAAAATATATACAGCAGTAGTGGAGGCGCTCAGGGAAAAAAAGAAAAAAGGGGTCAAAACAGGACAATATATATATAGACCCGGCGGTTCTTTATACAACGCCCAACATTGATAAATACACCGTTTTTCACACACACAAAAGTGGCTTTTGTCCAAAATGGAGAAGAGTAGAACAGGGAAAGGGGAGGAGGAGGAGAAGGAGGGTAGCGATGCGAAGGCAAGCTTGGCAGGAGGGAAGCAGCAACAGCAGCAACCATAACACCAACGGAAGACAAGACGTGAGGCGGCGAGTGCAGGTGCAGCAGAAACTCAAGACTGAGACAGTTTTTTTTCTTTTTCTTTTTTTTCAAAAATTTTTAAAGGAGAAAAGAGAAAAGGTATAACAGATCTTTTGTCTTCCAGGTCGAAGTTGGGCGATGGCGGGAGCAGCACAGTACTTGCAAAATCTTCCATCCCGGGGATGTTTTTCACAGCCGTCCGCTACTAGCACGGTACACAAACGCTTAGATTTCCCTACATTTTCGGCCTCATTCCATTGTTTAGGGGTCCTTCTCCTTGAGCCGTGACACTTTGCTGTACAGCTCTGGTCGGTGGTGAATTCATTGATTGAGAAACAGGCTCGTTTAACATGTGTTTTCTGGGGTTAGGTCTTCTTTCCTGGAATTAATTAATTTTGTGTCTTGATTTTCTTCGAAGCGAAATGATTGTAGCTGCAAAAGTCTTTCTCCTGACTATTTTAGGTCATGAAGTGTTGTTAAGTAGAAAGTTGTCACAAAAATTGTTTGCCACTGGATACTGAATAATGATTTTAGGTCGAACTTTGGCCGAACTTTTTTTAGGTCATGGAGGTGACCTCCTACTCATGGTTTTCTCTTTTGTTTCTGTCTGTTTTCTTTCCCCCATATTTCTGGCCTTCGCGTTTTGTTGAGAAGCAGATTGTGCTTTAAAATGGTTTTGTCAAGCTATTTTATATCAAAAAGCCTAATTGTAGCTGCTGTCATGGAAATAAGATACTCTATATTAGGGCAGCAATCTTAGGGTTATAACATAACTTTGTGTAGTCCATGATGTTGTCATGTTTGGTAATAAACTTTGGCATTCTAAATTTCAGGGTGGAATGAAGGTTTATGTATGCCAACATGACACTGCCCCTCCAGGTTTGTTCCCTCCAGCAATTGGCTGATGCTGTAAAATTGCAATTCTTAATATTATGAGCTTGGCTACTTCATTTTTGTGATGTTTATGGGAGGTAGCTGTTTTTCATATTTCCTCTGTTTCCTTCAGATGAACAGCTGATCAAAACAGATTCCACCAACATCCTTATTCGTGCACTGACACTGAAAAAGGAGAAAGGCAGGACAGAACAGAAAGCAAAAGACAGCAAAGGCAAGGTTGTTGCTGCTGCTGCTGCTTCTACTCCTGAGGAAGGGAAGGGTAAACGGTATTTTTTTTTCAATCCCAATCACTACCAACAAAAGTGTTTCTCATGCCACATCCGTTATTTCCAAGCAAGTGCTTCTTGAATTGAGCTAAGATGGGAAGAAATCACAGAAACATAAGTCATGATGTTTGGGTGATATAATAAGGGAGAGTCTGCAGATAAACATTAATCTTTAGTCCAGATTTGCTCCTTTTGGGTGTTCAAGGTTGGTTATTCTTGGCAATGTTGTTGATGTGGCAGGCCTGCAGAGAGACAGCTTGAGGACAAGCCGGCATTGAAGAGGGCTAACACTGCTAACGGCAGTACTCCTGATAGAAAAGGTGAGGGGATGTGATTCTATCAGTACCGGGAACCCTACCCCTCCATGATCAAGGGACTTGGAGAACTTATCGCATGCATGTACATGTGTGATGTGCGTGGGGGGGTTGGGTGGGGGGCAGAGGGAGGATCAAGTAGACTTTCTGGGAAGAATTTGCAGGTCTGCACTGTGCAACAGCTCAAGGCAATGCTCAAGGAGATGAACCTACCATTGAAGGGAAATAAGGTTCTCTCTTGAAGCATCCATGATGGTTTCTAAACACTCAGTTGCTTTGTAAATGGTTGCTCTTCCATTTGTAAATGCTCATCAGTTACTTTCATGTCACCATGACTTGTGGCTCTTGTGAGGTGGCAAGCATTGTAATGAGTTTGCCTATGTGCAGGAGGAGTTGATTGCACGGCTTCTCAAGGAGCAGAAGCGGTAACTTTCAGGTTTCCATGCCCTTATTAGGTAGCCAGGATATGTCTATTTGTCCACAATGGGCATTTTGCAAAGAAAAGGATGGAGTCTTCCATTAAACTGGAAGTTCCCTCAACCCAACCCTTGAAGTTGGTCAATCTATTTGTTGGTTTCTGATACCCTTTCGATTGATACTGACCTTGTCTTCTTCCTGTTTGCTGGGAATTGGTGCTGTTGGATGGGAAGAACATTTGGTTGATAAAATGAAACTCTCTGAATGACCTGAAACAGAGTGCTTACAAGGAGAATTTGTAAATCTGTTTTTCTTTGGTTCAGAGTTCCAGGTACCAGAGCATGATTCTATACTGCATAAATGGACTTGCAGCTTGTGATCTTATGACAATTTTCCTCACAATGTTCACTTTGTTTGCATGAGGATTTTTTCATATTGAACTGTATTAATAAAGGCACCAATCCAGAATTCAAAGTTGAAGTATGACAGGAGATGACATAAGTCCAAGTTGAATTCCTACAAGTCAGATGTGGAAGACTAGTGACTGACAATGAAGATCCTAACTCGACTACAAACCGCTTGTAACTACTCTTCTAGAGGGAAACTTGAGAGGTGGCTGAACCCTTTGCTACTGCACAACTCAGGATGGAAGATGCTTACTGATTGATTTTCAGGAGGAGCTATCTTACTAAAACTAGCTCGACAAGCCTCCTGATGTGTACAAAGCTAAAGGTACTTTTTTGTTGTACATGCGTAGATTCTTTGATTTAATGATACACTTGATTGAAGTGTCAAAAATTTGCTTCATTACATATGTTGGTGTAAGAGATGTTGCCCATATCTTGGGCTCAAATCTCCTTTGCATTAGAAGGACACCCCATTGACAGCCATAACCACCATAGAGCATGTGGGAGTGTATTGATGACTTTCACCTAGAAATCAAGAGCATGGCAACAGTAGAGCTCTGTATGCATGCACAAATAGAATTGGTTTTTGACACTTTCTCATCTTGCCTCTGCATGTAGAACAAGCAACAAAGCTCTGTCAGGTTAGGATGGCAATGCTCATGCAGGGATCCATGGCAGCTACATTCTTGAGAAAGTCCACATTCAGGAAGTGAACCTTGGTCTCCAGATTACTAAGGCCCTCAGTTTGAGGGCACAGGAATGGGGGTCTTAGCCTGAGTTCTGCTGCTTCAGAACATATTGAGGGCCAAGGGAGAAGCCTTCCCCACAGTATAGCACTAAGCATGAGGTGAACCTTGTCATGAACCTAGACATACATAGATCAAGAGTAGGAGTGGGAGGGTTCTTATGTCTACTCCTTGAGAGTGGGACAGATCTTACGCCTATTTATAGGTGTAAGATCGATCTTTACTCTTTTTTAGGAGGGTTATAAGGTGCCCTTCAAATACACTAAGAAATTTTCTCCAAGTACTTTATGTCACCCTAACTCACAAAGTCTGCATAACTTCACAAATTGAGCCTCCAGCTACACATGATTTGTGAATTGTTTTTTCAAACCAAGCTTGAGGTCCCAAAAACTACTAAGTTTGAGGATGAGGGGCCTACCCCAGTGGCTAAGGGTTGTGGTTTTGTGAGCTGCTAAGCCAGCAGGTTGGGACTTCAAATCCCAACTAGACCTCCTTCTCCTCACCCTACCCTGCTGATTAGGGGCTTGGTTGTCACAATTATCCAAAACAAAACAAAAAACTACTAAGGTTAGGGTTATCAAAAATGCTGACATTGAATGAGTCTTAAACCTACACCAATCCTTAAAATTGTTGTCACCAAGGTTGTATACTTTTCTTGGGTACTTAAAAGAAAACCCAATTCTCCTTAATTAAATATTAGACAAATAAAATGTCTCATTCAGTTTATCAAGAAAAATTATCAATGGCTTCATATGAGAGACATACTAATCACAAACTTGCCCTCTTCATGTATTTGTGTTTTTATAATATTTTAACAATGTGTTTAAAGTTAAATGTTAATATAGTGTTGATACAGTCGTTAACATGATGTTGTGATGACATTGTAACACATTGTGATGATCAATCAACACTTCATTAACATTTAATCTTGAACACATGGTTAAAATGTTGTAAAAACACAAACACATGGAGGGGGCAATTTTGTGATTAGTAGGGGTTTCCAAAAATAATAAGGAGGCATGATCTATTAAGATAAAAAAAATTGCAATCTTCAACCTAGGTCATATTTGGAGCACAAGACTAGGGTATGTAGGCCAGTGATTCAACACTTAGTGCATTTTAACTCTTCCTCTTGTTCATGCATGGCCTTCTGCATATGGGGTCCAAAGATAAGTGTAGAACATTAGAGGGTGCACATGTAGCCCTTTAAAGGACTAAAAAAAGGTTTAAAAATGAAGAAGATCACAAACTTGAAAAATCCCATCAAATACATGGCAGCCTAAGAATGATGTATATTGCCACCTATAACTAAACAATCAAATTCTAACAAATGAATGTTATGTACCCCATCACCAAAATGGATGAAGCATAACATGAACATAATCCTATGTTTAAACATTCACATTTGTATGTGTGGGAGAGATCTAAATTAAAAGAAGGCTTAATATTCAATGGTCATGGGTGTTTGAGGGTTACATGAGCCCTAAACATTTAGATGCACATTGATGTCACCATAGGTCTATGGGTGTGGTGGAATTATTTTTGCAAAACTCATGTTCTGTTCATGTGCACCCTCTTGCACTTTTGTTCTCAAAGGTTTCTTGCTTTTGCTCAATTTTTTTTGCATATTTTTTTTTCCTTCTGACCATGGTTTTCTTTGAGGTTTAATTATTGGTGCCTTTTAGATGCTTAGAGCAACACATCCCTAAGTTTTTCAACTGGTATAAAAGTAAAAAACTTGACAAATTTTGTTTTTGAGCAAAATGCAAACCCATGGCACATTTCGTATTTCCCAAGAATTAAGAGGAGGAATGAAAGTCCCAAGATGAGATTAGGACGAGTTCATTAAGGTGAAATTAATATGCACAAACCAAAAAGGAAAATGGTTAGTGCAAATTGGAGTTAAATTGACACATGGATAAATTATGGGGAACACACATTCACTTGATACATCATAGCCCAAAATTGGTAAGAGTAAACATTGTCCTTTCTATAATGTATTATAAGATGGCACAAGGGCTGCATCAGAATGAAAAAAATAATGGGATTACCAAGTGAAAGTACCAAAATTTCAAAGTTATGAATCTCATTATTTTTAGTAGATAACTTCTTCATATAGAATCCACTTCAAAAAGTATTGAAGACAAAGTTATAGTTTCAAGAACTTTCCATCAATGTGTCACACTTTTCAATTAGAGGTGAATTGACCTTGAAAAGGTCAAAAATTGTTTGGCAAAAACTTATATAAAAAAAAGGCAAACAAGGATATCCTCATTGTAAAAGAAAACCACATTAACAACTATTGGGCCAAAACCTTGAGTGACTTTTCCCAAAGGAATCCAAGGTAGAAGAAAATAAATTCATTTAATAATCCCCAATCTAGCTACATTATAAGGACCAAAATATGTTATTTCATTTTTCAAACAAATAACATGTTTAACACCTTGGAGTTTATTAAAAGTAGTAAAATTTTCATACTCAAATGTAGAGCATTATAAACATTAAAGATAGCCTATGTCCAAATCAATTTACCATTCTCCAAAAGAAAAATCCACACTATGGCTTCCACCTAATGCTAAGACCATTTAATCTAAGTAAACATTAGGTCATTCTCCCAATCCAAATAGACCATAGTGCAATACCCTTAAGCAAATGCCACATTGGATTAAAGTTTTACCTTTAATAACTTTTCAAAAAAACATTAGTCAATTGAAAAGATCCTTTAAAGACCATCCTTACTTAGCTATCCTACAGCCTTTTAATGATAACAACCATCCATTGCTAAATCTTTTGGGCTAAATTAAATTCCCAGCATTGATGAAATTTTGTTTTCACTACCATATCTCCACAAAATGGGCGATTGTTGACCAACAACTAATTTATCCTCTTCCTCCAATAGTTACCAACCATTGTTCTCTCTCATAAAGACCACATAAAACATGTTCTTATGCCAAACCTTTGACCAAACCAACTTGATATTTATTTTGTGAAAACTTCTCCATTTGTCTTACGCTAGCTTCAAGAGACTTGAAACTTTCCTAAACATCCTTCTCTAAGATTGATGAAATACATGAATAATTCAAACCCATCTTCCCATGCCCATGCTTAGGGATCAAATGACAACATCCCATAATATAAGCATATTGGGGAATGTGTTGCCCTTTAAGAATCCTACAAATATGGGCCTTCCTTACCAATATAATAAATTGAAAGTCCTCTAGTTTCACAATGTTCATTAGAAAAGTGAAAGCACACTATAATGTACTTTTATGGAAGTCACAATGGCAATTTTTTTGGTCAACCAATTTTTTTTTGTATATAACTCAAATGCATTTGAAAAATATACCCAAAAAAAAAAACTAAAATCATATTGTAATCTCACAACTTTGAAAAAAATTACATTAAAAATATCAATATCAATCCAAGGTGAACTTTGCAATGTAAGGTACATCTAGGATCACAATCTAAATAACTATTGTTTCATGGAGTTTTTGTTTTTAGTGGAGTTGAAAAATGTGCCTATAATTTTAGACCACCAAAAATTTAAATATCATAACACCCAAAATTTAAAAATTAAAGAAATGTCCCTTTTTTCTTTTAAGATTTAAAATTAAAACTTGATAATCACTGAATCTTGTAAAAGTTCATTTTGACATTTACATTGACTTTGTAGAGACCAAAATTTAGGAAATGTGTTAAAAAAGGTCTAAATTAGGGTGATATGAACTTGAAAATGGAAAAAAATGTTAATTTCAACATCATTTAAATGTTATTATTTGAACACCAACTTCATTAGGCTCAAAAATACATCAGATGTGAACTCTCATATGGATTTTGAACTACCACTTTTTTGGTCCACCCTAGTGTGTTTTCACTCTGAAATAAAATTTGATGTTGACCTCTTACATTGAAAACTTCTATTCCTCTAGCAATTTTAAGAACTACAAATTTTAGGGAACATTTAGGTTTGAATGTGTTATATATTTATAATTTATTCTAAACTTGATTTTATTCTAAAAACATAATTTATTCTAAACTTGATTTTATCCATCATGAACTTATTGTCATGAATGATAACCCTAGTATCATGGCCAACATCATTGCTTACATCATTGTTAGTATCATTCCTAGCATATCACCAACATCATGGATGAATTTCATCCATAAATTTCATTTGGATACAAATGGATGAAATTCATCCATTTTTCATCCATGATGTAGTTAGGAAAGGCTATAAGAGGTTCTTTGAGATATTTTGAAATATTTTGAGATATTTTGAAACATCTTGAATTAGTTTGAAATATTTTTGAAATCTTTCATGATATTTTGATATATTTTTCCTTGAGCTAGGTCTTCAATAATGTATACATAGGAAAAAAATCTCTTCATAGTTACTTTTAGTTTATTCAACACCAATTTAAAGTATGACTTTGCATCACAACTTTGTTTTATTTTTTTCATGTTTTCATAATAAAATTTTGTTTCAACCTATGTCTTGCACACTTTGTGTTCTAGTTTTTTATTTTCATATACCATGACTTGAACTTAAACCTAAACCTATTTTCATCATGGTTGGTTCGTGTCCATCCAAAATCTTATTGTCTTGATAATTTTCTTGCCTATAACACTTATCAACTGACCTTGATCACCTAAATCACTAATCCAAAAGAAGTCCCCAAAAATTTATACAACTTGTTTTTGGCCCATTTCCAATTTAAATTCTCTAACCAACTAGGTTTTTATTTATTCTCTTGACAAAATAATGCCACACTTTTATCCCAATCGATTTAAAATTGAGATGCTACACCAACAACCTTCAAAATTTTCAGCAAATTGATTTTTTCCCATTCTTAATCATAAAAGTTGTATCATCCACATACTAAAAAATTATCTATTGATCATTTGATTATAAAAACATCAATCCTATGCTTTTACTTGGATTCATTTCACCTTTCTCAATTTGGTTGAAAGCATCACCCACTAGTAAAAAACAATTTATGGGCCAACGGTCAACCTTGCTAACGCCTCAAAAAATAAATTTAAAACATCATGTGGTAACCCCATTGAAGTTTACCACTGCTTCAATATCCTTGAAAAAAAGTTGGACCATTTTCATGAATTCTACAAAAAGACCAGCTTTTGGCAACATAAAAAAACAGTCCATGACATTTTATCATATGCCTTAGCAAAATCCAATTTAAAGTAGATCATTTCCTACCTAGATATTTTGTCCCATTTTAAGGTTTTGAAAAAAAAAGTTATCCAAAATGTATCTCCATGACAAAAATCTTGTTTGATTTGAATCAATTGCTACCATTAATACTAATCACAAAGCCAATGCTACAAAACCTTAGCAAAAATATTATAAGCCATGTTGAACAAAATGATTGGTTTCAAGTTGATTTGGTTTTCTTCCTCCCCCTTTTTGAAAATCAAGGTGATTAAACCTTAGGGACTCCTTTGGGGAATTTCCTTTTGTAATTGATTACTTTGTAAATTCATGGCCTAGTGTTTTCCACTATTCTCTATAAAATTCAATGACCACACTATGAGCCCTTAATTGTTTCCCTAGTGCCATTTCAACCACAATTGTTCTTAACTCCTTTGTAATGGGTGTTACCAATCTTTCACACATGCTATCTATAAAATTTCTTTTCATTATTGCAAAATCAAGTTTCTTTCAACAAAGGCTTCCTAAGTCATAGGTGGTTTTGGATATAATTTTTGAAAATGTTCATTACAAGCACACTCCATATTTGGTTTCACATTTACAAATTCTCCTAACTAGGTTTTGATGGTTGCAATCAAACTCAATGGAGAACTATCTTTGACAACATGCAAAAAATTCCTTGCACATTGAATATCCTTTCTACATCCATTTTAATTTAACTTGTATTTGCATGCCCTTCACCTTGCAACCATGTTATTTTTGGGTCTGTGACCAAAGCTAAAACATGAGAGTGAATGTGAGTTGAAACAATGTCCTATGATATAAACACATTTGCACAAGGGTGAAAGGAGAACAAGTCCTAACATTCCCAAGTGTTTTTTCCCACTTTGGGACTTAGAATCCCAAGAATTCCAAAAATTTGGGACAAAAGTGAAGGTAAAAAACTTGGTTTAAATTGCCCCCCTACAATATACCATTGGAAAGGTCTTGAAATAAAGATGTTGGAAATGAGTTCACATTCTCCATTTGGAGTTGTGAGATAAAAATTATGGCAAAAAAAAAGGATGGGAATCAAATTGACAACTTGAATATCAATTTTGAAGAGACAAAAAATAAAGGTCAAAATGAACTTTGAACTAAACATGTGACAGAAAATTGGATTTTTTTTTTCAAAGGATATATAATTTCTTTTGAAAACATTTTAATTAAAGTTCATATACTAGATTAGGAGCTCATAAAGTTGCAAGACATAATTTATTCAAAAAGGAGAATTTCAGGACTCCTTGGGAGTTTTTGGAATTTTTGTCATTTTGGTGTAGCCTTGCCACTTGTCACAAAGTATATTATAGGAAAAGAAATGATGATTTTTTGCAAGTTCAAGCCATGGTGTGTTTTATGAGTTTGATTTGCTTGTGGTTTGTCTATGCACCATTTTGGTTCAACTTGCACTAGCCATTTATTTTTGAATTTGTGTAGGTTGATATCACCTTGTCCTCCCTTTTGTAAGTTCATCCTAGTCTCATCTTAAAGCTCCCACCCTTGTTTCTCTCTTGAGAATTAAAGAATGTGCCCCAGGTTTACATTTCATTGTAACTTTGAAAATCAACAAGTTCTTTTTACTTTGATACCACTTGACAAACCTAAGGGTGCATCGCCACCTTTCTCTTTTCCATTCACTTTAGATATTTTTGACATTGATCCACTTTGTTTTGAATAATTCAATCCTCATTGCAGCTTTGAAGATTTGTCATTCCAAATTTCACCTCCATCCCCAACTTAGTTTCTTCCTTCCGAAAGGGATTAGCATACCACAACTCCTAGATTTATTAGAGGCATGTTCCTCCATGTTAAAATCCACTAAAAATATTCATCTACAATTTGATGGCAAATTCACCATCACCTCTTGCTACAACTTACACCTATCTTTACATTCATCAGGGGCATAAATATTAGCAATCCCAAGGTTGTCACTAGAGATCCCATCTAAGTCCCAAAAAAACTTGTTTTTAACAACTTTGCCTTTTGTTATTATAAAATTTGCCCACCTCTTAACCAATAGTAGATGCATCTATCCTCTACATGCACTAGCTCTTCACTCCTCTATAAAGTATCCAAGATCACTTACCAAATTTTACAATTTGCTTAAGTCCATATCCTCCATGTCAAAGCCTTAGCATTTTCTACCCTCAATTTGTGCTCTTGCAAAGCTAGGATGTCCACCTGGTGATTAAACTGTTGATATAATTCCAAAGTGAAGACACCTTCATATCCTCATTGAGACCTCAAACATTCAATGACATAAGTTGCAGATTCATGTTAATTACTTATTGACAACAATGCTTGATCACTTATTGGCTTCATTTCGAGCCTAGCTTTGTGACTCTTCCAACCCCATATGTCGTAGAATGAGGCTTCATCCTTCAATAACTTTGAATATCTTGAAGAGCTTTGACTCTCCCTTGAAGACTTAATCTATGTTCCTCCACCTTCAAGTTGCACAGCAGAGTTTTGACTAGGTAGGCCTTTCACTGCCAATGAGCCTTACCGTTAAGTCTGATGTACTTTGATTGCTATTCACCTCCTTTAGTACTCCTATGTGTTCATTGTCATGTAAGAGCTCCTTCAAGTATCTTGCTTTCAAAATTTTCCTTTGAGTTTGCTGGGGATTTGGGAAAAGGTTCATGTTTGGCCTACCATTCTCCTTTTGAAGAAGGTCCACACCTCCTGCCATAGTTTCCGACCCTTGCTTAGTGTACTGCCCATTAGCATCATCCCTTTGATGCTCCAACCATGACCACCTGACCACCATCCTACCTCTGCATGTACAACTGTTTTCAACCAAGGGGCTGCTCGTTGTTCTTGGGACTGCACTCTTCCTTCAAGTTCCTTTGCACATCCTGAGATGTCTCTGCTGTCCTGTCCTTTTTCTGAGCTTTTGAAGATGAGAGAATTTCCCCTTCTTCACCCTCACCTGCATCTAGCATGTCTAGTGCAGGGGGTTGGTGGTCGGTTAGCCCACGAGCAAAAGGTTACACCACAAAAATTCCTAACCATTACCTAGAGGAATTTATTTTGAACAAAAACATGGCAGGTTGCTCTAAGGTCATGAGCAATACAGTTATAGATCTTGAGACCACATATTCTTTCCTCATAATCTCCAGGAGAAAGTAGCAGGTGGGTAAGCTCTGCACATTTAAACTGTGAGACATGGTCCATATGTGCAGCACTTGAAGGTGCTCAGAAGATTTTGTAACTATGTTTGGACTCATTTGTAACAGTTCTAATCAAAAGCATCTTTCTCAGTTGAGTCATATAGATGTGTCATAAGACTCTCGAATGTGTTTTCTGGTACAACTATGATGGTTTTGAAGTGGTGAGAACTTGGAACTCATCCTATGTGAGCTGAAATGTACACTGGCAGATTGCCTCTCTGGGCATCTCTTTTCCATTCAAAGTCTCTGCAGCAGACAGAAGATTTCAGAGAAGTCAGCTACAGTAGTACATGAGTTTCAAACAAAAACTCCTGCACATTTGGAGAGCTTAATTTGGCATTAAAAGCTCCTGCTACATATATGTTAGAAGCTTTGTTTATCCTTATTTCTCACAACAGAAATTCTTCACAGAATGCTGTTCCAATTTCCAGTCATACTGCAGCAAACATTTTTGACAGATACTTGTACTTGGTACGATTGAGGATCAAACTTTGGCAATAGGGTTAACCTCCTCTTGGTTTCCCCTCATGGACTCTAACCAGTGACCACCCAAGGCCCAATCATGCAATACTGCTGAAGAATACATGATTACTAACAGTTCTACAAACTGCAGAATGAAGCATAGATGACAAGAGTCAATTTTTTGCCTCCATTCTACAGAGATACAAATTAATCTCCATGGCTATTATGGTCTAGCTGCCTCCATCTTAACCCTGCACAATCTCAATTGAGTGGCACAGCCAGTAACATACAACCTACAACATCTGTGGGTTAGAAGATATGACATATGTATGAAATCATGAAAGTCTAAAAAGTGAATTAGCCATGAGTTTTGGAATACCTGAATATCTTCGACATACCTTAAATCATGGATCCAATGATACTCTAAAACAAGTTTTCTGCAGCCCCGATAGCCAATCTCAGCCCAAGTGAGGAAAAGGCTGGCAACCTGAACTTTCCATCAATGAAAAAGTGATCCATCCACCATAGAGCACATGGTAGTAAATTGGTAGAACAAGTCAACAACACCACTCGGAATAATTTATTTCCTAGTATCAATTGTGAATAAGGTTTTCAATCACTACCATGCATACCATTACATTCAAAAGCTGCTCAAATGTTCATGGAACACAAAGAAGCTAATGTGCATACATGACACCCTGCAGTCTGAAGTAATTGCTCTAGAAGTACAACCCTCCCTACATCTACACCTGTCATACCAGATATGAAACCCTTGTATCAAAAGACCACAGGGCTTGCTTTCAGCCAAGCTCCACATAACCATTAAAAACGTTGAGTTACCACAAGGTAGCTCTTGCCTGGGAAGGTCTGGCAACTGTTTGCAGTCTGGCTGAGAAACAATAGTCTTACCCACCCAGTAAATAGCCTACTAGCATGCTCAAAAGGGCAACAAGAATGACAAAAAAGAATGAAAACCCTGACTGAAGCTTTTGATTTGCCTTCAAGGCTTGCACAGTGCCCATTCCACCAGCTCTTGTCCCTGTCTTGGCTTGCTGCATATGTCAGATCACATATGTTAGCAATGACTAAAAGTCTATTATCCACTTGAGAATCTTCAACTCACACACTTGTACCAATTCAAAACAAAACATTATCCTTGCTGGACATCCTCCACCTTAACATCCAGTACCTATTTCTATCCTAGCTCTACTGCCTGGATCTTTCAAGGTTGTCTATGCTATCCTCCCACTCTCATGCATGTTACAAGTTCCTGAGCCTAATATTAGATCACTAATTTTGAGCTGGAGGGCAGAGCAAACCAATTCTTGCTGCAGGCGAGCATTTTGCTGTATTGCTGCATTGCGCTCCTCGGTCAACATAGCCAAGGCCCCCTTTGCCTGCAATAGAGCACATGAAAATAATTAACCCACAGGGAAGCTCTATCCAATCTTGAGATATTTCAAATCAACCACAACCACTGGTATTCGCAGGCAGAAATAAACTCTGAATGAGAATGCCAGAAGTTGGTTGCAGGCATGTTTGAGTACAATGGACTTCTCAGAGAAGTGTCCCATTTGAAGTGAAAGTTTCATTGCTGAAGCTGGATACATAGAAAGAGGACTACAAAATAGCTGACTATGTTCATACAATTGTCATAGTACACTGGATCCAGAATTCCACCCTTCTTAAAGGCACAGTTAGTCTAGAAGGTGAAGGAAGTGAGGCTGAGGAAAGAAAACCTCAGTTAACTTGGCCTTCAATTCACTGATGTCCTTTGCTGCCTGCAAAGTGGAAGACAAAATCAGTTTCCATCGAGGATTACAGCTACAGGTACATCATATAGACTCCAAAAGCAATATACCAACTAGAACATATCAACAAGCAAAAGGGAAGAGAGGTATACTGGATCTAATGGTGAAAAATGATGATCGCCATTGTCTACTGCAGCTTCCATCTTTGGTGATAAGCCTTCTTCATTTGACTCTGTGATTGGTGATGGTGGTTGTGGTGGTGATACATACAGCACCCTCAGCTTTGCTTCATGAACTTCCTTGCCTGACTCTTTACTGAACTGCAAAGACGAGTGGTTGGGTAAGTGGCATCACATAATACTGTTACTCATACATGAGCATGCTAAGAGATCCTCTGTTCGATAAGCACTTTATAAATCTAACTGAGGTTGTCTCTAAAATGGTCAATACTCCTCACATGCATAAATACACAATTTTGAAAGGAACACAATTTATTTTTTTGATATGTAGACCTTGAATATCTGAAGTATGCTACTCAGATCATATTACTTAGAAGACTTGGAGTAGTCTCCAATTTCAAAAGCAAAATACTGCTTTTGATCTATCAACTATATTGTGATTGCCCTTAAGATCAACAAAGAACAAGTGAAATAATGACAGCACCACAGCTACATCTAAGTCATACTTAGAGTCCCTACCAGTTCTGGAGAGACATCCTTGGGTGAGGACCCAACAGGAGCTACTACACTCTGCACAAGAAACTTGTCTTTGCATTGCATATCTGGAGGTGCTTCTCGCTGTGCTTGCATGGTGACTGCCACAAGTCAAACAACCACCAACACCACAACAACTTAGCAACACTCACACCACAAACAAGGCACTGCACTTCCATGAGCAAAAAACATGCACAAAGAATCAATGAATTACATTGGAAGACACATCATAAGAAAAGAGGAAACAATAAAGTAGCAACATGGAAAAACAAGATGTCCATGTTTACTTCAAATTCCCTTCACCATGTGAAAAAGATGGTAACATTAATTTTGGCTCACACATTGATGTCAATTTACATTGGGCAATAATCTGCAAGCCACTTAATTGGTCTCCCAACAGATGATAAATCATGTTTGTAAACCATGTGTCTCAATCTAGAAACATGGTGCAGCTGCCAGAGCCATTGAAAAGTTGTCATGCTGGGATACCTGTGACATCTGCACTGCTTTGTGGAAGAACAATCCCATTGTTGGGCCGCACACAATACTTTTTGGGTGATGTGGTTTTAACCTATGACACAAAAACAGGGGGTTATGTCATGTGCATTTCCCAAAAATCTGTCATATTTCCTACAGAACATGGAGGGCCATTTCAATGGAAAGGCAACCAGAGGCACTGTAGGACAAGTAATAACAAAACTTTCCACTCAAGATAACATATACAAAAAATGTATGGCGATAATCATCAATCTGCTTTTCCAAATGCATCTATTGAAACCCAATATCAGTAAGGGGCCCTTATCACCCATACATGTTGCAAAATCTGACAATGTAGAGAGTAACCTAATGTAAAAATCTGTTAAGGAACTGCATCCCTCCCAGATCATCAAAACAGAAAAAAAAAACCTGGGATGCATCTTTCTGACCCAACCTTAAAGGCCACATAGCTATCAGATGAGTTGATAAGGCGTAATGATGATGATATTTGCTTCTTCAATTCAACTGTGCCACAACAGAGACAGAACAGGTTACAAACACTGGTGAAAATACTCCACATGACTACCAAAAATGACTGAGGAATGTGTTGAAAACTGGCTAATAAATAATTTCAGTAACTTCTGCAACCCTAAAATATGATTGCTTAAGAACAAGAAACCCTTCCCTTGCATGTGGATTAGTCATGTTTAGGGCAGTTGTCCACATAAGGAAACACACCTTTCATTAAGTTTGAGAAACATAAGAGATCTCAATGAGCCAACAATGCTGAAGCAATGTGAGAAACATACATGGGAACTTCAGCTCTCCAGGCTGTATGCTGAGAAGTTCGTTGGGCATGGCTGCTGTTGGTATGGCTCCCCCTCCCTATTGTTTGAGATTTCCAGATCTCTGTGTACAACAGAGAGACTTCACTTCAATTCCTGTTAAAACCAACACTGGGATAAACACCAAGACTTTGTGATGATTCAATTACTCATTCTGCCCATTTTCTGATCAAGAGCCAAGGCCCTGGACACTCAATGGTCAAACCCTAATAGAACTAGGCCCTATATTTTGGTCTAGAAACTGCTACTCCTGAGGCTTTGCTGCAACTAAGGGTAAGAGCACCGATCTGTATCAGAATTCCCTAAGAGGAAAGCGTCAGTAGCATGCGAGGGAGGGAGGCCTTGTGATCTCTTTCAATTTAGGAGAATGCATCTTCCCTCGGCATAGACGCCTGAAAAGGTTCTAAACTGCTGAACACAAAACCGATCCCAGGAGTTGACGATGGCCCAGAAACCAAGGCGATCTAGTACTTTCTCCAGAAGGCCGGAACAAATCCAATAAAAAAGCCAGAGACGAAATCCGGACGATACGGAAGCAACACACACGGGACTCATGCACCAGAGATGGCAAACCAAAACCTCATGTTCCTCATGGTCCCACCCATCTAGGGTTAGTAAAACAAACTGAGAAAAACAGAAAGACGAAAGAACGTCGAAAAAATTCACACAGAGTCGCCTTTCCCCGACCTCGCCCCCGCCCCCGCAAACCACGAAATGGTTCAAAAAACTCAAGTCGACGACCAAAGTCCCTTCCTCACGGCTCTCTCTCTGCCTCCCAGCCCCCCCTCCTCAAGACCCAACAATCGAATCCAACCGCTACCCTAAAAAGATAGGAGAGAGAAGAAGAAAGCTAGACAGAGAATGAGCACACCACAGACAACCGGGGGGGGAGAGAGCATCATGATGCCAGAAAGTTTTGACATATACGCACTTATGCAGCATAGAAGAACAACTGCCGCTGCTGCTACCACAGGCAACCAAAACGGAGAGAGAAAAAAGCCAAACCTAAGTTTCCGATGCAGGCAGGAGACGCAGGAGGAAGAGAGACTTGTCCAATACCTGCAAAGATGGCAATCGATGGCCGGCGGGCGATCAGCTGATGATGCAGAAGGCGAGAGGAGAGCGATGCGGAGAGGAGACGAGAATACGGGAAGAAAGAAAGAAGGAACCAAGACTGTCGTCGTCCCTCCTGTAGCTGTACCCCCAGCGGTCCCACCTTTTACCCCACGGTTTTCTGTCGTAGTGTTATATCCTGTGGTCAAGTTCTGTTTGTCCTTCAGTACATCTTTTTGTCCAAGAGTCCAAGCTTATCGGCATCTTGTCCCGTTGGCTTTACTCTACTCGTGTAGGCATTCCCCGTGGCCTAGCCTAGGTCAGCTACGGGTTTTGTTTGGTGGCGAAATTTCGCGACTTGGCGACCCAAAAGAAAAAGGACGCTGCGAGTTGTACAAAGGATTTTTTGGGAAAAATTCCCCCCAGAGCAGCAGTGTGTGTGTGTTTTAAATATAAATATAAATATAAATATATAAATAAATAAATAAATATTGTGATGAGTTGCTCATGTGGCGATCATCTATAAGAATATTTAGCCTAATTTGGCGATATTCAGACTATGAAAGTGAAAAAGTCGTAAGAACCCTTTCACGTCGTAGGCAGTTGTGGCGGCGGTTCTTAATTTTCATAACTGTGATTCTCCCCCTCCCCTCCCCCAGAAAAAATTAGTTGTGTTTGCCCCGTATATGCTTGGTAAAAGCTAAAATCATATATGCAAGTCTACTATCTTAGGTCATTAATAATTTTTTATAACATAAAAGGCAACAACAATATAAACAATTTAATCAATTAGAAGTTAATTTCATTATGATTTTTGTATTAAATATTCATCAAAGCCTTATTGAAGTTTTTTAATTAACATCAAATTAATTAAAAACATTTTATATCTCAAAAACAAATTTGATATTAAACTTGATATTTATTTTAAAATTGATGTGTTTTATTTTAATCAATTCTTGGATTTTTTTACAAATCAATTTTTTAAGAATCTCATTTTAATAAGATTTAAAAGAATTGAAGCTAATTATTTGTATGTTTATTAAACAAATTTCATTTAAAAAATTAATCATATGAACTGTTTTTAACATTTCATAGTGATATGAAACCTCCTCATACAAAATAGCAAGTGACAACCCAAAAAAATAAAATGATACAGAGGCATGATTAAATTAGTTACCCAACATTCATATTTTGAGAAGAAACCCAACAAGTAGATGGGTAGATTTCAAAACAACCCATCAATTGGATGGGTGTACCCAAAATTTACATAGGCACATCCATTAGCACCTTTTTTCAGGGCAGCTTTGGCACAAAATTTTGCTCAGTTTTGAGCACTGCCCGAGAGGGTCGTTACTTGCAACAATGCGGCACATCAGTTTCGGGGATACTACACGAGTAAGAACCCTTGACAGCGGGAATTTTACTGGCCAGAGTGAGCGACCACACACCAGCTGACCGTCCATCGGATGCCCACCACGACTCAGTTGTAGGTGAACCTCAACCTGAGTTAATATTTGATTTCACATGGGTAACCCATTCTGTAAGAAGTAGGTTCTACTATATATATATATATATATATATATAGGTTGGAAAATAGGTGACTACTAAGTAAGTAGATAGTTTATGCATAGGTAAGGGCTGGCTTTACTACCTACTTACTAATAACTTGCTTGTAGGTTGTTAGTAAGTAGTTAGTTTGAATAACAACTAAGATAACAACCATGGTTAACTAAGGAACTAGAACCCAATAGAAAAGTTTTTCTTGTTCGCAAACCATCCATCCTCCTCAGTGAGCTGGTGGGTGTTGGTTCACTTCGGTCAATTTCACTAGGGTAAGTTGGCTGACCACGATACACTTAGTGGGTTTTCAGGCTAGCAATGCAAGTGTAAGTAATTCATATGCATTGTCCTTTGTGTTGAAATTATTTCTTGGCAATTTTTGTTGTAAAACTGATTCACTAAAAAAAAAATTCGTTTAAAATTCGAATAGATAGTCATATTGTTAGGGAAACCATGTCCTCAAATTTTGATTCGTTAGATGTGTTGGCCATGGATTGTTTCCAAAAGGTTGTTGTAAACTCTTCACAAACTTTGGTATAAACATTTTGATCACCATCCCATATATATTGTAATCTTGCAAGTGATTAGAAAATGCCTAGTATCCAACCTCAACTTAATACTCTATATTTACACTTTTCAACTTTTTTCTATCTGTAGAAGGATACAAGTCCAAGTCTAATGATGTTCAACAAGAATGTCGTGGATATGAATATGGTGACATGTTGGAAATGAACACACTTTACAATGGGTTACTTTCATTGTTTATTTCAAACTCGCTTAAGAAACTACATTGGTTACCCAAAATAATGCATAATTGCAAACATATGCATCTAATGACATATTTGTAAGTGTTTAATCAATTTGTGTATTTATTGTTATCATGAAACTTGTTTGATGTGTTTTGGATTGCTTGCATGGGACTAGTGACCTTAAAATGTTTACAAATGGCAAAATGATTTCAAAAGTTAGAACAATTACATTTGTTTCAATAGCCACAAAATTTGTTTACAAATCTTGTCATAAATTCCCATGAAAAATCAAGCACACACAATTTTCACAATGTCTTCATTTATAACACCCAATTATTGGATTCGAACCCCTTCTTATAGGTTTTGTTTTTGTTGGTTTTATATTTTATTAAGTTTTTTTTCTTGACAACATGTGCCCAATTTATGGTATTCACCCAATACAACTTTTCAATTACATTACACTTTCAACATTGCACTTTTTTCCAAGTTGTTTGGTATTTAATCTATTATCAAATATGGAAGTTCACAAACATTACAACCTTTTTAATTCCTTCAATTTAAAGCCATTAAACACCACGTGGTTTGGCCATGTGGACACATTGGTGACATGGAAGAATATTTGATTATGTTAGGGAATATTCATATGCGTCATGAAAATATGTTAGAGAATATATTTTTTAACATGGATAAAATTTATTCAAAAAAAAATTATTCATAAAACCTTATTCACTACCCATGTTCATTGTCTATTTGCTGGTGAAATAACATACCTCCTTATGATCAAACCATGATTTTAGAAAATATGTTGGATCAAGGTAAAATTAAATAGCATGGGATTCTAATACATGGTTAGATCTGAATAAATTATAAAATTTAATGAAATTTTCATAGACTAAATGAACATCATTTGTTTTTGTGCAAGTTGTTGGAATGTGTCTCATATTTTGTTGGGTTACAATCATTTGAAATTTGCTTATCTTTGAACTTGATGCCCCATAACATGGTCTTATTGAATTTTTTATCCAACAATAGCCTAGAAACTTCCTATACTTGAAATTGTAAAGTTTATATATGTAATTAATTTTTTTTTTCTCTCTTTCACCTTCCTAAATCTTTAGCTTGTTATTTCGACACACAACTTTGGATTGCAACTTCTTTACCTTGCCTTCAAGCTCACTACAGAATGTTCGAACTCAATTGTAGGTTCTATGTTAATTTTAACCCCTTCATCAAAATGCTCTAGCCACTACTAGAAATCTTGTCATTTGCAACCAGTCACTATGCAACTGGCATGCAACTAGTTGTTGCTTAGAATTATCTTGGTCATGTTTGCAACTACAAATTTGGTATTATATTTTTTTTGGGCCATATAGTTGTGTGTGCAACTAACATGCAACTAAATGTGTACAACATGGACACGTGTCATAAAAATAATGGCCTAAATTTATACATACTTAAATACTATATTTAATATATCTACATAGACTATATATAATAGTATTATGTACCTTTAGTACTAAGGTTGACCCCATGCCAACTTAGGCTAGCCTAAACTAACCTAGGCTAAATAAAGTAAAAAGTTAAATTAACCATGGCTAAATTAAATTAGGCTATAATATTTATGGCTAAACTAAATTTGACTATATTTATTATGGCTAAACTAAATTAGTTTAAATTAAATTAGGATAAAATAAGTATGGTTAAATTAAAATATGCTAAAATATTTATGGCTAAACTAAATTAGGCTAAAATTTACAATGGTTAAA
>Ga0116227_10003686_pt1 | contig 33918 bp, 34 predicted proteins | sample S1TSphgellanicum_FD_89693 | JGI IMG/M metagenome (GOLD analysis project Ga0116227, IMG submission 89693) | Host-associated microbial communities from peat moss isolated from Minnesota, USA - S1T2_Fb - Sphagnum magellanicum MG | ecosystem: Host-associated > Plants > Peat moss > Unclassified... | reverse complement strand
GCAACACGGACACACAAGACTCACCACGGCCCGGACTTGGGGGAAGCCACCACCTTCCCCCTTATAGTATACTCTGTGGCTGGCCACGGAGCCTACATCCAAATGGCTTTTCTCTCTTGGGACTCCCGAGTGGGAGTCCCGAAATCTAGCCTGCTAGGACTCCCGCGACTTTGGAGCCCCATAACTTTGCGAGCAGACCTCTTATTGAGGTGTGGTCTAAAGCAAAGTTGTAGCTCTCGTCAAGAGCTTTTCAACGGTATGTCGCACGTTGTTTGCAGACAAATAAATCGGGTCAATTCCCGACTTTTTCTGGTCGGGAGTCAAATTGGTAGTTTGACTCCTGGCCCTTCTTTTGGCCATAACTTGTGTTTTAAATGTCTGAATGATCAATGCAAGCCCATTTTAGACATCTACGTTTTAAGAGCTTTCCAATGATATAAAGAACATCACAAGCCATTACGTTTTGACCCTTCAAATTACTCTCTGAAGTTTCGGGAGTCCACTAAGACTCCATCTCCCAAAATGGGAGTTGCCTTGGGAGTGTGAGTGTTCACTCCCTCACACTTTCTTACACTCCTGGGAGTATATGATGTGACTCCCCAGCTTCCTCTTGGCCCGCAACCTTGTAATGTTTTTGCCTTGACTTTCGAGCTTCCCTCTTCTTGGCCCACAACCTTACAACCCCTTTGCCTTGGTCGCGAGCCCAAAGCTAGGGTTGCGATAGTTGGCATCAACTATAAAGAGTTTTGTCATTAATATTAGTTTTTTTTCACAATTGAAATTTTTTCTTTTAATGGTTGGCATCGTTTGATAGGCCAAATGCAAAGAAACATTCCCTTCTTTATATAACCTCCTTGGATAATATATCTTGTTTTTTTCATTTTCTTGCACTGTCATTTTCTTTTTTCTATCTATAAAGAGATAGATTTGTACTTTTGCAATGAGATGACTATCTCCCATTTGTGTAATCACAGGGAAAGCCTAATTACTAGAGGACCATAAACGTAACTCAACATCAAAATAAGTTGAATATTTCGGAGGTTCTGGACAAGTACAAAATCCTCTAGAAGAATAAAGTCAGGATGAGTATCCCTCTATGTTGGCTCTTGACCATGTTGATTATCACGCCGATTTAGAATATCAACATGTTCAAGATGGAGTGAGCGTTATTCATGGGTTATCGAAAAGGTGAAAGGGCGTTTTATGTTTCCTTAACAAACTAATAAGGCGAGGAATAAATATGTGTGTAATCACGTTGATATTTAGAGTTCTCTTTGGAAAGAGAAGAATGCAAAGTTTGAGAAATTCCTACCCAAAGATCCACATCTCTGTTGGCTATTTGGAAGAATGTTTCACGTTTGGGATAATAATCATCACCTTTAGGCTTAGCAACCATACATTGATGCAAACCATCCCAATGAGCGCGACTAGCACATCAAGGTCGATTTAGTTGTTTTGGACACAACAAATGGCCTAATCGAGGTACTTACAACTATGAGCAACATAAACAAGTGAGATTCCATTGTCAATGTTTATTCTTTTTACCATAGATATCAAACGGTGTCTTGTTGATGTTTAACATTCTTTTTTTTTGTAGGTCCATTGAGATGGACCATGTGAAGTTGTCACTTATTCATGATTTCTTCCACATTCAATCCATCAGAATGATTCCACTTTGCAAATTCAAGGAGGTCATTCCAAATGCCCAATGGAAGAAATGAAAAAATAAAATCAAGAAGACTTAATATAACCTCACACATGAGGTGTTTTTTGAGTTTATGTATAAGTTAAACGTTCAAAACCTTTTCTTAGATGAATTCCATTTTCTAAAATAGTTGCATTTGATTATGAGTTAGATGTTTTCTTGTAGAGGGAACTTATAGCTGCTATTGACACCGCACATCATTTGTATTATGCAGATGTCCCAAATCGCACTCTTTGAAACCAAGAAATGTTGGCTTTACTAAGTAATAAGGCAATGGAGAATGTTCAAAAGGAACACATGACAACGTTCCATAAGATATTACTCATTTGTGACCTCGCACTTGGTCTTGAATTTCTCCAACTAGTACAAGTGATCACAACATGAATCCTCATCTAGAATTGATGACTAAGAAGTTACAACTGCTTGTGTCTTTGCAAGTGAGCAACAACCATAAGGTTTTTTGGCTAAAATAGTGGAACTAATCCCTAGTTATCAAGGAAGCTCAAAAATTTCCCAAGGTCAACTTGTCGAATGCCATTTTTAAAAATGGCTTCATAAGGCAACGTTTTGTTTTCAGGTACCCTACTGGTTCATCTTGATTATACATTGAAATTCTCTCCAATTTTTTTCATTGGGCGTTTGTGCTGATGGCTTTGCATTTGTGTTTTCATTATAATTGGAAGTGGAGGCCAAAGAACTTTTTAATAACACAGTCACAAACCTTGGTGTGTCTATCCTTGAAATTGTCGAAGTTGAGAATCTTGAGGACTTCATAAGTCATTGGAAGCTTGAATTATGGGAGTCTTTATTTTATCATGAATTCAAGTTGAAGGGTGGAATCTTGAAAAACACGACTTGACAACAACAAATTGGTGGCGAAAAAGTTCTTAAATGAGTGATTTACAAGTAAAAGACATAACTTCCTTTTGATGTTCTAGCCTAATTTTATACTTGGTTTCAGGAGTAATATTCCACACATTTAACCCATTTCCCTTACCACATGTATTCCTCCCATGTTTTACTTACAAAGGAGGCAATTTACAACGTGCCTTTGTTTTTTAGGATCTAGTGTGATCCTAAAACAAAAAGTACCATGTAAAAGAAAAACCTCTTGAAGGAGTGGTCGAGTGGCCACCTGGCATCTTGTGGCCGATACTTAAATTACCCAACTGACAATACCCCAAAATCAGAGTGTGGGTTAAAGGAAAAGTTTGAGGATGCATGTCTTGACAAACCCACTTCAATTGATTATAGTTTCAAGGGTGGGAAAAAGAGTTAGAATGTCAAGAAGTTGAAAAAGACTAAGGACCAATTTGCTAGACCTTCAAGTGACAAATGATATGAAGAGGATCTAAAGCAGGAGGAGCCGGCTCTAAATCCAAAATGTTTATAATTTCATACTATCTATCACAGGAGGGAATTCTTGAATATTGACGCAAATCGCAATTTGGATTTTCTTCAAAATCCTATTAAACTTTTGGGTAGTGGTGATTCCTTCTTGTAGTTATCCATTAAAGCTTGTAATATTTCTTGGCTTGACATGGTGGTGACAAGGGTTTTTTCTGGTTCATGGCCCACTCAATTTGATGAACTCAATAAGATGCTATTAGAGGTACAAATACCAAACTCCTTATGTGCATTTCACATGATTCACATTGTTCTAAAGGTTACTAATAATTGTCCTTCCGCTTTGCAAGATTTTATAACTAGCAAACTTGCTCTCTTCATTGTTGAAGTTCCTTTAGATTTTCCAATCCCTTTTGTCTCCATACCTCCCACCACTATACCCTCTCGAGCTCCTTAATAAACTCAAATGTGAGTTCAAGGTGAACACGATGGAAGAATGAGGAATTGGGGAACGTTCCTTAGCTCGTAACACTTCGGGGATAGAGGGGTGTGCTGGAACTTCGGGATGGGGTCTAGAAAGAATGACAAGCAAGTTAATTACTCACATGAACCTGCACAAACCAAATAACAAGTTGGTTAGTGCATAGTTGGAGCACTTTTGGTGCACGAACAAGACACGGTCAAACACGGATTCACAAGACTCACCACGGCTTGGACTTGGGGGAAGCCACCACATTCTCCCTTATAGTATTATCTATGCTTGGCTATGGGACTAACACCCAAATGTCATTTTGTCTCGGGACTCTCAAATTGGAGTCCTGAAATTCCCTAATTAAGACTCTTACAACTTTCGAGGCCTATAATTTTGTGTGTGAAACTTCGATTGAGGTGAGGTTTCAAGAAAAGTTATAGCCTTCATTGAGATCTTTTCAATGGTATGTGGCACTCCACTTGCATGCAAGGAAATTAGGGTGATTCTAAAATTTTAGTGGTTGGGAGTCAAATTGGCAGTTTGACTCCTGACCCTTCTTTTGGCCACAACTTATGTTTTAAGTGCCCAAATGGATCATGCAAGCCCATTTTAGACATCTAAATTCCAAGAGCTTTCCAATGATATAAAGAACTTTTCAATCCAATGAGCTTTGACCCCTGCAATTTCCCTTTGAAGATTTGGAAGTCCATTGGGACTTCAACTCCCAAAGTGCGAGCTTTCTTGGGAGTGTGGGGGTTCATTCCCTAACATTTTCCTAAACGCCTAGGAGCATGAATGTGATTCTCAGGCTTCACTTTTGGCCCACACCTTTGTAAGCTTTTGCATTGGTTGTGAGCCCAAGGCTAGGGTTGCGACACTAAATATGATTTGGAATTTGGCTTTTCTTCTCGACCTCTCCCATATTCGCCACCCAAGAAGAGAGCTTGAATCAATATCGATTGTAAATAAATCGACATTAATCATCATTGATTATGTCTTTCATAGTTTATTTTGCTTTTCATGTCAGGTTAATGTTTTATGTTTTGTGCAAAGATATCTAAACTTATCATTATTGGTTCGTTCCGTTCTATGCTTTGAAAGACTTTTTCCAAAGCCCCCTTCTAAGCAACTACTTGTTGGGATATGCCAATGTTGTTGCTTGACACATGGGCCTCATTACCCTTTCCAAAATCCTTTTGACCATGGTGTTTAAAACCTCATTGACTATGAAACAACAAAATGTTTGGAATAGTGTCTCCTTCGCAATCTATGTTGTATTTGGAATTTGTCGATGGGTTCAGAGTTGTGTTATTTGGTGTTTTTTTGTGAATTTTGTTCAAGTTTTACCATCGTGTAATAAAATTATTCCAATGACTTATTTCCATCATCCTCTCAACAAACAAATTGATTTGATGTTAATGAATTTTGATGTTTTTTTTCTTTTATATATTCAAAACCATCTATAAAGTTTGCAAGAATGAGATTCAATGATACCTCAATGAAAGATATACGTTTTGAATCAATTCCACATTTGAACTAATCAAATAATTTCAAAGCTTAACTCCCCCATTTTTTTCTTTTGAATTTTGAAAACATGCCCAACAATGGGGACTGAGAATGTTGATCATTTTTTCAACCACATTTTTTCATGTAAATTCTTTTTTTTTCATTCATATCATTACTTTAGAATTTTTTTAGAACTCCATTCCTTCCATTTCATTCCATCCAATGTTGAAATAGTATCAAACTATTCATTTAGATTCACGAATTATAAAATATAAATTTTAAATATTTACAACATCAAAAATTGGATTATTTTGTAAGTAAATAATTTCAGATTTCATTTCTTTCCCTCCCCCTATGGTTGGCAAGGGAACAAAGGATGTTGTTCATTTTTTTAAACATGATTTTTTCAAAAAAAAAAATAATTCCCCATATTCCATTACTTTATATGATTTGTATCACTCCTTCCCTTCAATTTCAGTAATTCTAATGTTGAAAAACTACAATAACCATTTCTAAAAGCATCAATAAATATTAGTTATAAATTAGAATTTAAATTTATTTATTTTTTTCAATTCCCCCCATGGTTGGTGTCGACCGTAAGGGAAGGAATATGTTTTTCATCTAGTATTTAAACTCAAATTTTTTACAAATAATTTTATTTATTTATATTTATTTCTCTAGTTGAATTATATATATATATATATAACCCTTGCTATAATCGATGCCAACCATAACAAATACACCTTTTTCAACATCAAGTCCCTATTTTTGATTATCGCACATGTAATTGAAAGGAAATTTATAAGTGAACTTGAACTTATAATTAAACTCAAATAGTTGTATAGTTAAACAATAAATGCGAGGATATTTATGTGTTCATTCTAAATGAAATATGGGTAAATCTCTAAATGTATATTTATTTATCAATTTTATTGAAAGTCACATTATTGTCAACATATTTTATCACTAATTAAGTATAATTTCTTAATTATTTTGAATTTAGTAAATGACATACTTGGGCCATTTATTTTTATAGGAAAAATTTATTGAATCATCACTAAAAGTAAATGTATTTTCTATTTTATTGTTACATTTCATTTTTGTTTAATTATTTTTAAAAACCTATTTCCCCCATTCCAGCATTTGAATTTTTTTTAATATTCTTTTTTTCAGCGTACGAATAATATTAGGAGTGATTTGATTAATTGTTTCATTCCTAAGCCCCCTCTATCTATGACCCTAGCTATAAATGCAATTGAACCAACAAGAAAATTAGAACCCAACAAAAAATTGTTATCGATTCACGCACCATTCATCCTGCATGATGCAATGGTGGGTGCCTTTTCACTATTACAATCACATTGTGAATCCAACTTTTTCATTGAAGTGATATATTAGAATCCAAGTGCAATTGACATTTTTCATCTTCTCTAGGATAGGTTGATCCAGTTTTCTAATCAGTTCGGTGACATGTTTTCATTTTTTTTTTGTGTTATATTATTCTATGTAATTGCATTCATTTGCTTATCGCTAGCCTTCTGTTAATGTCATCATTTCGTTGTGGGTGTTCATTTGCATTCAAGGTTCACATACTCACGATCATAGAATTGATATATGATTAAATTTCATTATCCATTGAATGAAATATAGTTCTCTCTATCATCATTGCGGTTATTCAACTTTCATTTTAGAGTTATGTGTTACCCAACTATATCCATAAACTTCATTACAAGGCTCCAATGTTCACAATTTCCAATACAAATTGGAATTACACATATTGTTATTTTGAGTGTTTCATGAGCTTCCAAACATTGCATTTAATTAAATTGTTTGTAATGCAAAGTCTTACTAAGTCAAAGGCTGTCAGTCAACATCAACCGACCCTATTAAGCACTCTAGTTGGTATTAGAAAATAGTTCTTAAATTTTGTCTCTCCATCCTATATGTCAATCTATGTATTTACATGAAATATGTGCAACACATACTCACATAACATTGCACATTTTACACTAGTATAAATTCAACCATTATCATTTTCAACCCAACACATGGCCATTCTTTGCAAATTCGTATTTACTACGTCAAATTGATCACCTTGTTTAAAATACCAACTAACTTGCCATACTATGGACTGGACTTTAGACAAGACTCTAGATTACACTTACAACTGGACCCCACTTATTCGTCATGAAGAAGAATTTTAAGTCATATTTGCTTTTGACTATTCTATTTATAAAACAATTCCACACATTTTAAATTAAAATATATATACTGGAACAATTTGTAACTTTCATAGTTTTTTTTCATTTCACTACAAAAGTCCATCCTTCAGTGCATCTCATCTTTTAAATCAATGCTTTTGCTACACTATATTCATTGTAATCCTCATGGAACATATTGCAATCTACTAGGTTGTTTTCACTCTAAGACAATTCGAACATGGATGGAAATTTAGTTTCTTTGTTGTTGTGTCTTTTTCCAACTTTCATATACTTAGCTTTTGTGTTTTCACATTGATCCTCTTTACGACTATTTCAATCAATTCGGAATTGTGTCTACCTTGTTCCACATTCACACCATCAATATCCACAACACTTTCATTTTCTATTTATGGTGTCTCCAAATGATTGTAATACTCCATACTACAAGCATATGTACAAGTACATTCTTCAATTTTCTAAGCTGATAGTTTCCTCTAATTGATAGTGAATATCGCAAAACAAGTTCAATCAACCATAACTTCTTCTTATCAACAATGTCATGTGTTTTTGTTTTACATTTTCAAATTCTTATGAAAAAGGGTTACTTACATTCTTGTTGACAATCCTCATCTATGTGTGTTCTTGTGGCCTTGAACATATGATGGTGACCCTCCCACTCAATGCCACGAATCGACAATGGTTCCACTACATGACCCAAAAGATTTTTCATGTTCGCTTTCTAAGTTTTCTCCTTCTTCAACTACCGATTATGATGGTGTTTTTGGCTCTTCCTCTTCATGCTTTGTTGTTCTTTCTTTTTGTTCTACTAGTGTGTCATGGTTTGCATCATATTTTACAATAGGCAATTCATAATTGTCGTTTTTTGGATCATTTTCATTTCTAGCCACTTCTTGTTTATATTTCTACCAATGAATATTGGTCTACTTTGTTCATCCCCAATAGATATTCTACTTGGCATAATAAACGGGTCCTATAGTTGTGGTTTGTTGGTTTGGCTAGCCATGGATTGTCTCTAGGAACTTGTCGTAAGGTGTTCACAAAATTTGAATTGAACATCCGTATCACTACAACATAGACTTTGTATTCTTGCACATTATTTCTCGATGCCCAATATCCCACTCTAACACTATAGTCTGCATTTATCGCTTTCATCTATATGTGATCCATTGTTGGATACAAATCTAAGTCTCGAGGAGTTCTAGAAGGCATTTTCATAGTTCCAAACCTACCTTTGCAATGAAATAAAGTTTGTGTCTACTATGTTTTTTTTTCATTACATACAATCTTTGAAGAGGTTATTGCCCATTTTGATTTATCATTTTTTAATGTCTATTTTACTGTGTGGGTTGTGAACATTTATGTCAATCAGTTATTGAAGTTATATTATTTGATTAATGATTATTTATGTCAATAATCATAATAGATATTTCCTTGCTAAGTTTAATTAATGCAAGATGTTTCAAAATGTGTCAAGTACTAAGAGCTCATCTCTTTCAGATTAAACACCATTAGTCGTTTTTTTTGCTTAGTCTTATATTTCCTTTTTTATTAAGTGGAGGTTTTGCCTTGGGCTTTTTTAGCAACATATATTATTTAATCTTTGGTTTTTCCCATTTGCCCACTTTGTCCTTTTGTAAAATGCCCCATTTCTTAATTTCTAACAATTTGTGTAAAGGGTCAAATCAATTGTCATCTTGAGGAATTTGCCATGGTTGTTCTTTTGGCTCAGATATTGTGTCCAAAATTGAATGCAACAACATGTTTTTCTCATGCATACAATTGTAAGTGGTAGCTTGCTAGTAATTGGTGATTTATTTGTCGTTGATTTTTAGAAAACCAATTGAGATAGTATTATTGAGTAAAGTAATTAAGTGTGTGAATTAATAATGCTAGGTTGGAGGATACAATCCTTTAGTCCAGATATTTGGATTATTTGGATTTCCAAAAATAATTTTTTTCTAAAAAATTCTTAGAGTTTTTAGGAAGTAAATTATTTTTTTTCAACTTCAGCTTTAATTCATATCAAACGTTTAATGAACCAAAAAGTATTGCAAAGAATGGTATTTTGGTTTCTTCATCAATTGTTGAGACATCTTTTTTTCTGACTATCATATACATCTTGTGGTTTCAGTGCATGGCCTATCATCCAATGACTCACAAGTTGTTTTAACACTTTGTTTCTTAAATCTTGTGGCAGCTAGGCTAGCCTACTCGAAGTTGCATAAAGTCATCTATTGGGTTTCATAAATTATGTTGGTAGGAGGCTACCAAGGGAAACCAAGTCCTCCATTGACCAATCCTGCAATAAACTTGTGAAAAAATGTTTTAAAATTGGTTTTTTTAAACTTGCGTGTTCTTGAAAGAATTTCATGGCATGTGTAAACATCACCCAATGGTAGTCTTCCATATCCTCCTTTGGTATGTTTATAGTTTCTTTGAACAATGCAAGACTTTCTTTGTTAAGTTTTGCATTTACCCATCACCATGTTGCCCATTCAAGTGTTTTGTCAATTTTCCTTTTCCATTTTGTTCCCCATGTTTTAATTTCTAGTAAATTCTTTAAGGGGTCTAGCAAAGTTGAATCTTTTGAATATTCCAAAGGTTTTGTTGTCATTTTGCATATTCTATTTAGTATGCTTGAGATTGATGTGTATTCGATCATAGTTTCTAAAGTGTTTAGTGTGACCGTTTTTGTAAATTTTTCTTTTGCCATTATAAAAAGATGTGTAGCAATTGCAAATGGATGGTAACCGTAGAAAAGCTAGAGCTAGTAAGTTGGAATGGAGATGGGGGAAATAATGCAATTTTCTTCTTCAAGTGACAAGAATGATCTTAAATGTAAAAGGTTTGATAAATTGAATTCAAATAAAAAATAGCATGAAATGGTATTGAGGATGTGCGCCTTCATATTGTTTCAATTCCCAATGGGAATTACATACCTTTTGGAGATGAACAAGTAGTGTTTTTATTGACACAAACCTCTTGGTTGTGAAAAGGTTATAATTTACATTGGCACATAACTGTTGGTTGCAAATAGGTTATGTTCATCCATTTGAAATTTTCATCCATTTTATTTTGCTCTTCCATTTTAATTTTTCATCCTTGTGAACAATTAATGTTTGGATTGCACATACCTCTTGGTGGGTCTATGGGATTTAACATTCTATATGGTTTAAATGTTGTAGAACTTGAATATATTTCATATTAAAGAAATATGAAGTATGGCTTTAAAGTGTGACTTGAAAATTTCATTTGTCAAATTGTTTTGAAAGAAACCAACATATATGGTTTTGACCTTGTTTCTTTTGTTCAATTTTTGCAAAAATAACATTTGTTGATAACATTCATAATAAAGTTCATCCTTTTTTTCATCCATACTTTCATCCATACTTTCATCATTCATCCATGGACATGTGGCAAAATATTCTTCCACATCAGCAAAAAATTTGTCCTATGTGTCAAAAAAAATCTCAATATTCTATTGACATGAACAAAATATTCTAAAAAAGATTCAATCCTACTCATGCATTCATGTTCACCTGCTCATGTTCATGCTCATGCTTGCAAGATCGTGGACTAACATCCCTGATTTAAATCCAAAACCTAATTAGTAAATATAAGGATATATTAATCACCATATGCACTTGAATAAAGGGTACCCAAGAAAAAAAAAAACATTATTTCATCACAATAATGAAACATTCAATTGTGCATTTACCCTATGGCACAACCTTTATGAGTAATGATGAATTGAAATTTGACCATCCTTTGCACCTTCTTGTCCCATTTGAACATGTATAATTGCACCAACTATTGTTCCTTAAAAACATTGCCACTTTCTTTAGCAAATTGTGCCAACCTCATGTGCATGGTGTGGAGAATGTCATCCAAATTGTCTTTGGAAATCTTAAACCTTTTGCATTTGATCTTGATGAATGCCCCTATATTCCAATTCCAAAACTTGAAAATTTTGTTCCAATGGGTCAAATGGTGGTGGATCACCAATGGCTACAATGGCACCTAATGTTACATAAGAAATTTGTGACACTTAAAAGATGTGGGATCCAATGGGTCCACACAAGCCACAACACCTTGACCCCTAGTAAGGGAATATGCTTAATCATCTTAAGAATTAGTGTTAGGTTGATTGGGGTTTGACATGGTCACCCCCAACACGGTTGCCCCCTCCTTAAAGGCGATGATGAGTTCCATGCATTATGTTTGATACTATTCCACAACTTGGAGTTATGTTTGAATAACAACCCAATATGACCAACTTTCATAAGTTTACAATGCCTCATATTCCATATGCTAGTGTAAAAGCTCAAATGCCCATAAAAGATTAAAAGTCGAGTTTTGTTGCCTCTTGGTTTGCATCCAAGTCTTGCATCCAAGTTTAACCTCCATTCCTTGAACAAAGTGGTGCCCATTCATCTAGAAAACCTATTTATTATACACCCAAGGCCCTCCATATCATCCTCCATGTCTCCAAATGAATTCACAAACAATTGAAAACTTGTCAAAAAATCCCCAATGACCTCCTTTTCTTTAGAACCTTAAACTTGTCTTTTTGGAAATGGTGACTTGTAACATCATTTTTGAGTTCACATGCAATGTGCCTTCAAATGTTAACCCCAACCTTAATCTAGGTAACTAATTTTGTCGGACTTATTGTGGTTATACCCAAAATTAAACATGTAAGGCACTTGCATCCACTTGCCAAACTTCAAAGGGCCAAACACATGCAGTGGTTAATTATGAAAATGACAAAAGTAATCTATTGGTCATCACCCCAATTTCAATGCCATCAAAAAATCAATGCAACAATCTTGGTGATTGAATCCAAGAAATGCCTATAACAATGTCAACCCAAATATACAACTTATCCATGTTAGACCTTAATAAATATGTTTGGGCAATTCAAGAATCAAATAGGACCTACACATTGGTCAAAATTGGTGGGTAGCCTTGTCCCATGCCTAGCCTTTTACCACACCAAATACAACCTTAAGACTCAATGTGGCAACTACCATGGATGGGAAGGTTCATAGCCTTTCACCTTGAATTTTCCACTGTGAAGTATGCATCAATTCTCAAAGGATCAACCTAGGAGCATGTGCTTGCTCTTTGGGTTATAAGCCAATGGCAGACACCTCAAAAAACCCTCCTACCTGTTGAAAATAAATGATAGGAAGACATGTATTTTAAGATTGATATCAAAAAAATTATTCTTCATGATTTAACATTGTTGCCTATGGGAACCATTGTACCTCAATCTTTTGTGGAAATGATTTATGATTTTTTGTTAAAATTGGAACCTAAGTGACCCTATAATGAATGTGGTTAACCAAATTGTAGAAGCCTAATGTTATAAGCATGCATAAAAGATAGAAATTAAGTTTCAATTAGACAAGCCAAATAATAGCAAAAGAGCAGCCATTGTCGAGATTCATCTACCTACATTTAAACAAGCCACTTTCCTGACTTCGTGGCATCGCTTCCCTTGAGGAGTTGGCGGGAGTTAGATTGCTGCCTAGGGCCTTGTAGGACGCAAAACGTCATTGGGTTTTAGATGCGAAGCTCTGCACATCGACTGCTCAGATACAGTTTCCCGATTGAAGATCCATGGATCATAGATGTTATCTTCCCATGGCGTTTCGCCCTTAAAAGCGTCCTTCCTTCCCAATGCCTAGGCACCAATGATGAAATTAACATTAAGGTGTACAAATTGAGTTGTAGAAACATTGCATATTGGTTAGCACCTAAGGGCATTTCAAATGGTATGCCAGTAACAAGCCAATACAATAATGGCAAGAAATTGTGGAAGTGGTTAATGTTAATTAGGAAGTAATTGCCTAAGGCATATTCACAATCTGGGTACCCAAAAGGACGATCTAATAGAAAAATGATTGCAAAAGACTATTTTAAATTTTTATTACATTTACTATTTCATGATTATAATGGATTGGTATATGACTATAATTAAAATGATGTCATGTTAATCTAATAAAAAAAATTCAATAATAGATTGGATATAATATTGATGTCCTTTTGAATCCTTTTAAACAATTTTAGTCCTTGTTTTAATTATAAATTTTTGTCTTAAAGGAATCAAAAGGAATGTATTAAACAATGCCATTGATTTCAATTTTTCTTTCATGAATAAGTAATGCATACATCTATGTTTGGCAATGTTTATATAATGCATTTGCTTAAATAATGTACGAAATAAGAATTTTGAAGGTTACAAAATCCATTATGAAAGGGCTACAAGCAAAATGATTTTTTTTTTCCCCATTTGGTTGATTTTTTCTATTCACTAGGCTTAGAATTTGTGGCCCCAAGTGTTGGTAAAATGAACGGAAAATTTTCATGCAAGGAAACATGTTAAGTTGTATATAAAAACTTATGTATTCATATTTTGCATTTATGGTTTTTAACAAAATATTTATGCATAATTACATACACATGTGAAATGTTGAGAATTCAAGCTCAACTAGTTAGGTTTCATTAGTTCCTTGAGTAGGAAAGTAATTAGATTACTTTCACAAGGTTGAATTACTTTATTTATTTATATTAATTTGGTTATTCGTGGTTTGGTCTTTTAGTTAAATACCTTGGTGTTGATGGTTTGGCTCTCTTTTCTTCATTACACAAGTTTGTGTATTTGACGTGACAAAAACCTTGAGGAGTTCTTGATTTATGTTTCATGTTGTGAGCATCATGTTGTAGTTTTTAATAAAGATTTATGTTTGCACTTGAGTAGATCTCCTATTTGTTAACGTGGTATCAGAGCTTAGGTTGTTGAATGAGAAAGTTGAAAGAGATCTAGAGCTAGAGAGTCTCTAGAACTAGAGTTTGAAAGTCTCTAGTAATATCATAGGAGTTTGTCAAGTGCAAAAGAAAAACGGGGAAAAGAAAGAATGTGAAAAGAAAGAAAAGAAAAGAAAAGAGGTGAGAGGAGATCAACATATCAAAGTTGTGAATGTCATATATTTAAATCTAGATCTAGATCTACTATGAAAAGATCTTGGAGTGAAACTTGGAGACATTATAGAAAACTATAAGACACTTCTATCTTCAAATTTTCAAAAGAAAAGGATATGTTTTGTGAGAGTTATGAGCCTTTGAAGACTTTGTGCCAAATTTGGTTTTTTGGTCATGTCTCTTTTATTTGAGCTTTTTTGGATTTTCAGCTTTGGGATCGCATAGATCATAAAGGAATATATATGTGAGAGAAATTTTATGTCATTTAGATTTGTATTGAGAAAGATCCAAACATTTAAAGTTTCAATTTCAGTTTTGAAGTCAATTCTTTCTGAAAGTGATAACTCTTTGTGGTCATCATCAATAGAACTAAAATTTTGAATATATATCAAAAACATATATTTAATGTGTCTTTCAAAATATCAAGGAGTTTGGAGTTGTTGAGAGCAGTTTGTAAGTCATTTTGTGTTCAGGTCCCAATTTGAGGTGACTTCAAGGAAGTAGCAAGATATCTCATTTTATAAAGTTAAATGAGCTCAAATTTTGAGAGAAGGTAGTAGACATAGTTTTTCATGTTTCATCAAAATTTCAGATCGATCCAAGGTCATATGTGAGCGGTGTACCTTTGCAAAGTTGTTGTGATGGAAGTTTGTTTTGAGAAGACATCAAAATAATTTTTTGAAGTGGAGCAAATACAACTTGAGAGAACTTGAAGGAAGGAGTTTGAAGATTGGGAAGCGCAAATACATTATCAAAACCTTCATACAAAAGTGTGGTATGTAATCACGTATTTAATACTATACAAAATATTATACGAAATATGTACATATACGTAAAACCTATGTATAATATAGAATTTCATATAATACTCAAGACATACATACATATGCAAGGTCCATCTTGTTCAACCCTAACCCTAACCCTAATCCTATAAACCAAAGGAAGGAAAATCTTAATCCCGATCTTAGAAACCTAAAGAAGGAATTAAAATCATTTGTGAAACCCCAAAAAGACATTGAGTGTTGCCTTGAGAGATGGCAGACGGTCTCTTTCAAATTGCAATTGAAAAATTAAACAAGAACAATTTCCAAGTGTGAAAATTTAGGATTATGAAACTCTTGATGGGGAAAGGCTACTGGGAATTCATAACTAATGATGAGAAAAAACCTCCTCTCCCAAAAAACCCCACATAACAACAAATTCAAGCCGATAAAACTTGGCATGAAAAAGCAAAGAAAGTTTTGTATTAGCTTTCTGTGAATGTGTCCGATTCCATGATTGTGCATATTTAAGATGTAAAATCACCCAAGCAAGCTTGGGATACATTAGTGAATATGTATAGCACCAATACACAAGCTTGCAGAATGTAACTCAAGCAAGATGAACATTAATGACTATTCTACAAAGGTGAAAAACCTTGCAGATGCTCTTGCATCTATAGGAGCCCCTATAGATGATGAAGATTTAGTGGCCGTCACCTTGAATGGACTTGGAAAAGAATATAACTAGTTTCGTACTTCAATTATAGTTCGAAAAACATTTCCTGATTTCCAAGACTTAATAACACTATTTATAAGTGAAGAGATAAAAATTGTTGGTACTTCATCCAATGGAGGATCACAAGAAAGTGCTTTCTACTCAAATATTAATAGAAGTAGAGGAAGAGGTGGTAAAATTTCATTTCGAGGTTAACACGGAAGTTCACATGATAGACATCATCAACATGAAGGTCAAGCTCATGGAGGTGGACAAGGAAACTTTGGAGGAAGAGGAAGTCGAGGAAGTTGTGGAGGTCGTGGTGGAAGTCATTGAGGTCAACAACCAAATAGCGATTCAAATTGTTATTACTACAAAAAACTTGGGCACATGGCGAAGAACTATTATTAAAGGGAGCATGATGCATGAAATGGAAAACTACAACAAGGGAATTATGCATCAACTAACAATCAAGGTGATGAGCAATTGTTTGTGATGCAACACATGGCAAATTCAATGATAGGAGGTGTATCAAACAACAATGTCTAGTATGTGGATTCTAGAGCTTCAAACCACATGACTAATCATGGAGAATGGTTTAGAGACACAAAGGATTTGAAAACACCGAGGTTTGTGGAAACTAATGATGACATTACACATCCCATCACACAAATTAACGAAGCGCCATTGTCCATGCAAGATGGGCAAACAAAATACTTGAAAGATGTACTTCATGTTCCAAACATAACAAAAAATTTGGTCTCTGTAGGCCAAATGGTGGAATAAGGTTTATAGGTGACATTCAACCCAAATGGATGTTTTGTGGAAGACATGAAAAACCAAGGCAAATTGATTGCAAAAGGAAAAAGGAATGGATGAATGTTCACCTTGGATGTGAACATGCTTGAGGCGAATTCCATGTTATTCACACATGGGAAAGGAGTTGGAGACATTGGAATTTGGCACAAGTGGGTTCGCCATGTTAATCTCCAACGTCTTAAGTTGATGGAGAAACAGAATCTTGTTGGAAGCCTTCCCAAATTTGGAACAAAAGAGGTGATGTCAGAAATTTGTGAAGCATGCCAATTGGGGAAGCAAGCTAGGCATCCATTCCCAGCACAAACAACTCACGTAAGTTCCAAACCTTTGGAAATGATCCATTTAGATGTGTGGACCACGAAGACAAAATCCATTAGAGGATGCAAATACTACGTGAATTTCATTGATGACCACACAAGGAAGGTGTGGGTCTACTTCATGAAACACAAAGGTGACGTGTTTCAACATTTTTTGAATTTCAAAGCAATGGTGGAGAAGGAGAAGGGTGTGAGCATGGAGTGCTTAAGGTTTGATGGACAGGGAGAATATTTCTCAAATAAATTTAGTGAGTACTTGAAGGAGCATGGAATTCAAAGGAAATATTCATGTAGTTACTCCCCATAGCATAATGGAGTTATTAAAAGAAAAAACATGCACATTGCAAAAATAGCACATGCCATGTTAAATGAGAAGAATTTGCCAAATTACTTTTGGGCTGAAGCGGTAACAATTGCAAACTATATCATGAATCGAACACCCATAGCAACAGTTCATGGCATGAAGCCTGAAAAAAAATTCACAGGCAAGAAACTAGATGTGTCACACTTCAGAGTGTTTGGTCGCATTGCATACGTGCATGTTCCTGATGAGAAGAGATAAAATATAGACCGAAAAGCTGAAAAATGTATCTTCATTGTATATTCCTCAGAACAAAAAGGATATAGATGTTTTAATCCTTCCACTTGGAAATTGCAAGTGAGTAGAGATGTTGTGTTTGATGAGATGGTTAGTTGGTACTCACCACTGAAGGTAGCAGAAGATGGAGAGGTTAGAAATGGTGATGTTTCATCAAATGTGGAACAAGAATCATAATTAGTGGGTCCAATAGCACTCCATGGAAAGGAAAATTAAGGTCTTCAAACATTATACATGGTAGTTTTCAAACATCATCTTGAAATCTTAATGTAAATGATGAGTCAAATGATTTAGAGAAGAATGTGGGTGAAGAATCAAGAATTCCTTTAGTTATTACTCTTGGAGCTCGAATGGCTAAGAAAGTTTTGAAAACACCTAACAACAACAATGGAGTACGAAGATCCACACGAGTCAAGTACCTTGTACAAATACTCACATATGATGGCTTTGTAGCTCATCATTACGCATACATGGTGAGAGTTATACGTGAGGTTGAACTCACTTGTTTTGAACAAGCGGTTGGGAACCCTAAATGGGACAATGCCATGGATGAAGAGATGGCGGCTTTGGATGCTAATGCTACTTGGGAATTGGTAGCTTTACCAAAGGACAAGAAAGAAATTGGGTGCAAATGGGTGTACAAAGTTAAACACAATGTAGATGGATATGTGAACAGATACAAAGCAAGATTGTTTGCTAAAAGTTATGCCTAAACTTATGGCATAAACTATGAGGAAACCTATAGTCCAGTTGCCAAAATGATAATTGTAAAAGTAATCATTTCTATGGCAACAACAAAAGGATGGTCTTTACATCAAATGGATGTAAAAAATGTTTTTCTTCATGGAGATTTACATGAAGAAGTGTACATGGAGCAACCACCAGGTTATGTGGACCAAACACATCCTAATTTGGTTTGTAGGTTGAAGAAAACTTTGTATGGCTTGAAATAAGCACCTAGAGCTTGGTAAGACAAGATAGGTCAGTATTTTGTCATAAGTGGATTTCAAACATCCAATGCAGATTTTTCACTATATGTGAAAAAGATAGATCATGGGATTGTAATCATAATCATCCATGTTGATGACTTGATTATCACAAGAGATAGTGATGTAAACATCTTTGATTTGAAGAAGCTTTTGAAGTAAAAGTTTGAGATGAAGGATTTGGGAGAGTTGCGTTACTTCCTCGATATTGAGGTAATCTAGTCACTTAAAGGATATGGTTATTACAAAGGTAATATGCCTTGAACAAATCGACCAAATATGGGATGACAGGTTGCACACCCATTTCAATTCCATTGGAACAAAATGTGAAGTTAAGTACAGATGAAAGAGACCTTGTGGAGGATACCATTATGTACAGACGGATAATGGGGAATTTGATTTACACGACCATCACAAGGCTAGATTTAAGTTATGTAGTTGGAATGGTGAATCAATTCATGCAAACACCACGAAAGCCACATTTGGATGTAGTGAGGCACATACTGAGGTACATAGAACATATTTTGTAGTGTGGAATTTTTTACGAAGCCAAGAGCCAGTTACAAGTACATGGATACACGGATGTTAATTGGGCTAACAATGTTTCAAATAAAAGATCAACTAGTGGTTTCATGTTTTCTTTTGGAAGTGGTGTTGTTAGTTGGAGCAGTAAGAAATAACCAATAATTACATTATCAAGCACGGAGGCAGAATACAAAGGTGTAGCAAATTGCTGCATGTGAAATAATTTGGTTACAAAAATTATTATTAGATTTGGGACAGTCAATGGATGCTCCTATTGTCATTTATTGTGATAACATCGGTATCATACTACTTACTAAGAACCCGGTCTATCATGCTAAGACAAAGCACATTAAGGTGCACTACCACTTTATTAGAGAAAAAGTTCTAGCAAAAGAAATTGACCTTATTCATGTCACTATTGAAGATCAAGTTGCTGACATTTTCACAAAAGTTTTAAGTACAAACAAGTTAAAGAAGTTTAGAAAAATGCTTGGTATACTAAAAATGGATTTGAGCTTGAGTGGGAGTGTTGAGAATTCAAGTTCAACTAGTTAGGTTTCATTAGTTACTGGAGTAGGAAAGTAACTAAGTTCCTTTCACAAGGCTGAATTACTTTCTTTACTTGTATTAGTTTGGTTATTTATGGTTTAGTCTTTTAGTTAAATGCCTTGGTGTTGATGGTTTGGCTCTCTTTTCTTCATTACACAAGTTTGTGTATTTCATGTGACAAAAACCTTGAAGAGTTCTTGATGTTATGTTTCGTGTTGTGAGCATCATGTTGTAGTTTCCTTTCAATAAAGATTTATGTTTGCACTTGAATAGATCTCCTATTTTTTAACATGAAAAACCACCACCACCATGAAAGCTATCATAGTTTGAATTCTTTCAATATCTCTCATTTAAATTTATTCCATTTAGATTTTGTATTTATTAAAAAAAAATCTTTGAGTCTTGTGGTGAAAAAGTGCTACCTTGATTATGAATATGCCCCCTACCAATGTTTACAGAAAGGCACAAAGATCAAATGGGGGTTCACAATTTTGAAAAATGGAGTAGGTGAACTAAGAAAGGTATAAACACATTAGAATTGAACCACTTTAGGCAAAAAATGGTGACATATAGCAAGTATGATAATGTATAGTGAACCTTTTATTAGTGACAATCTTTTGGCAATCCTAAATTTAAGTAATTTTTTTTTGGATTGTGCATGATAACTTTTTGTAACTCAAAGTTCACTTTAAATCAAAATTAACCTTGATCCAACAATTACATTAAAATGGTTGGGTACATTCAATTACATACTATATATAACATGCAATTTTTTTATGACCATAGGGTGTAATATTATGTGACATGTCCCATTAACAAAAGATAACAAAATAGAAAAAGAAACTATGCCCACCTCAACAATCTTCCTTTCTTTCATTTGACATGTTTTTAAAATAAAAATACTCAATAATAATATTTTTATGCTTTACCAACATTGAAAAATCGTGTTTTTGACCAAAGTGCCATATGAAAGTAATGATTTTCAAAAAAAAAAAAGAATTATCTTTTTTTTATATCATTTTTCATTCTTCGCCTAAAATTTCATACAAAAAATTACCTATAATCTCATTTTTGAAATGTACTTCTCATTTTTCATACTTTGTGACAAGTATTATTTTGGTCCAAATATATTCATCACATGCAAAATTTTCATATTTTGTTGATTTTTTTGAAGAATTATTAAGTAAAGTTTCAAAGTTCTCAAAATCTCCTTAAAGTTCACAATATTGTCATCAAGTTTGTGTATTCATTTTTTCAAATTTTTGAAATGTAAAAGATTGTAATCCTTGACAACAATTTTGGGGGACTTGAATGTGCTTATGCCCAGAAAATCTATTATTACATAAATAATGGGAAAATGTAAAATTTTTTACTTGAATGTGTGTAGATTGTGTACGTGTATGTTTGTGTGTTGTGCATGTTGGGAGAAGGTAGTAAATAGAATGTTGAAGATGACTGGGGATATTCAAGCCACAAGGGAAAAGAAGACGCAACATTGATGGTGCATTTTTGGTTGGATATGGTACATCAATAAAAAAGTTTGATTTGTATATATATATATGAAATGAATCCTAAGGATGCAATGTATGGGGATATAACTTTTGCTGTCATGTACATGATATTTAGATGGATGTACATGAAGAATAAGAAACTCAGTTTAATCCCCAAAGTTATTTAATGTTGTAAAAAGATAAAATGAACATTAAATTGAAGTTATAATTATACAGTTGCAACCATTTAATTAAATCTATAGTAGAGTGACAAATCCAATACAACTAAATTAATATTGTAATAAGAAAACTTGAGGAAACAAACAAAAGAAAACTCTTAAATCTACATTAACATAGTAAAAAAAAGTAGTGTAAAAATACACATTCTAACATCACATCCAAACTACAATAGTGATAAACTCTACCCTTGCACCTAGAATTCACTTTCACAACTTAATTACAACACATATCACACAAGCACAATGGAGGACCAACATTGGTACTTCAATTCTCTTACTATCCATATGCCAATGTTTTTTCACACATTAAAAATGACACACACACGGCTTTTTCTTCCACACAAAAATTCACCATCCATATCCATGTCAAGCCCCCTCCCTAGGTAGGGTAGGTACTACCAAGATAATAGGCAACTACCCAATTATTTTCTCCCCAACCATTACTATGATAACTTTTCTCCCCTAAACTAGAAGAAAGTAGGTGAAAAAGTCAACCTTACCATAGATAACTATTATTTATCATACTATTGTAATAATAATAACTCATTTTTCTACTTGAATAGCTTTCACCTTCCAAATTTTTTTAAAAACAAAGACATGCGAATATTAATAAAGTCAAATATTCACCAAACATTAGTTTATGGAACTTGTGATCTTTGAGGATTTTATTTTTAAAACTAGAATTGATGGTTATCAACAAAAAACCCATGATGTTACAACATTGGTTTAATATTCATGTTTTGGATTTTAAATTATTTATACAAATGAGCTTGTAATTTGGGATATGCCTTGAGATGCAATTGTTGAGCTCGAGGGAGAGTCAAACCAAATTCCTCTGACATATCAAGGGTGTTGGGTTCTTGATGATTTGGGAGAACCCAATGGAAGCTATGGAGCAAACGTGCTAAAACAATTTGCACCACCAAAATTCCCAAAGGACGTCCTGGACATGCTCGTCTTCCACTCCCAAATGGAAAAAGTTTGAAATTTTTTTCATCCATATCAATGATCTCAGCTGCAATATGATGATGTTCTTGTCCTTGTTGTAGGAAACGTTCAGGACAAAACTCAAAAGGTCTTTCCCAAATTGAAGGATCTCGTCCCATTGCCCAGACATTCACCATCACTCTTGCGTGTGGTGGTATATCGTAACCTTTTGCAATTCCACAAATCTTACTAGTTGAGCTATGAGGAACAAGTAAAGGCGCAGGAGGGTGCAAACGAAAAGTTTCTTTGATCACAGCTCGTAGGTATGTGAGCTTGTGGAGATCTGATTCTTCAATTATGCGATTCATTCCAACCACTGTTTCTAACTCCATCTGTGCACGCCTCATGATCATTGGATTTCGTATGAGTTCTGCCATTGCCCATTCTATTGTTAATGATGATGTTTCAGCTCCACCCGCCAACATCTCCTATGACAAAAGGCAAACAAGTTTTACTTCATCATTTACAAGCTTATAAGTTATTAAAAAAAAATTCAAAAACCATTATACAATTGTGCAAATTTCAACAATGTAAAATCTCGAATTATATGAACATGCTTATGATCACCAATAAAGATTATTTGACAAAAAAATCATGACTTTTGTGATCACATGCAACTATATTTGAACTCTAATGAAACATGTGGTACTATTATGTATTCTAAAAAAAAAGAAAGCTAAAATTCATAACTTGGCCCATCTTCTTATCAAAATAAGAGTTTCAATTGTCTCGTCTGAAAGGTTTCCAGTTCCATCTTCTTGAGGTGCAGAAAGCAATATATCCACGAAATCTTTGGGTGTCTTTGCTACATTTTCATTTCCAAAATCTTTAACTTGATCTATTTCAATAGTTAGATTTTTGTGTTCCGCTATCAATTTTTGGATAAATTGAGATTTTTTATGGCGCAATGCATGCAAAGAGCCCTCAATCCCTTGAAGCCTCACTAGCCATCGTAATGAAGGAATGTAATCACTAATGATTAGAATTCCAAGCCAATGGGGAACTTTTGTAGTGACCTCTTTGAAACAATGTATTTCGTTTTGCTTTGACTCATCCATTCCGAAATACCTGATAAGCAACAACACATAGTTACAGTTTGAATTCATGTGATTTTTTGTGAAAAGCACTATGTCCCAAGCACTTACTAGGTTCCTACAATAATAAGAAAACAAAAAAAAGAACTGATAAAAATCAAGAAAAATTGATAAACACCTTTTCCTAAACATCATATGTGTCAAAATGTTGATGCCAAGAGATGAAACTCGGGATTTTAGATCCACCACTTTCCCTTCCTCACTCTCCATGTGGATATCATTAATTGTGTTATTAATCTCTTTTGTTCTCATGGATTCAAATGACTGCAAATGTTTCGTAGCGAAGAGTTCGGTGAAACAAATCCTCCGCAAGTGCTGTGACAAGGGACCTCCTGTTGTTACCATACCCTTGTTCCCCATCAAAATCTCAGCTGCCAAAGTGGGTTTGGGACGATATTGGAACTCTTGATCATGTGTCTTGAGAAATTCCTTGGCCATCATAGGAGAAGACACTACAACAGTAGGCACAGAACCGAGACGAAGGTATACAATAGGCCCATACTGCTGTGCCAAGGTTGCAAATGTTTTATGCAGATTCTTACCTCCTTGACACAGCTGCAGCAAATTTCCCACTACAGGCCAAGGCCATGGCCCTGGAGGCAACCGCATTCTACTGGATTTCCTCAACAACACATAATTTAGCACCAAGTGGACAACAACACTAGCCAAGAGTGCAGTACTAATCAGAAGTAGCGCTAACAAGAGCTCCGACATATTGAACTTTTGTTGTAACAGGATGAGCAAACACATTACTGCAAATTGCACTAGTCGAATTTCAATGCAGAATTATTGTGCCTCATACAAGTAATTTATATTCCAATAAGGTACTTTCTTTTCAAGTACCTGAAATTTTGAAAGGTGAAGTTGGAAAAAGGGTGGGGGGAGGGGGGGTAGGGTTCAAGTACAAAGATGAAATTAAAAAAATAAAAAGTTCTTTAGCTGGCCAGGCTGGAAAAGTAACTTCTGAAATTTGGAAGTTACTTTGGGACTCATTAGGCTCCTGCTTTTTTTCTTCTGGCTTTGGAAATGAAATCTTGACATTTTAATTTATTATTGGGCAGACTTGTGCTGAAGTTGCCCCAGCCCATTTTTATTGGGGATCGCAGGTAGAGAGCTCCTGTCGTCATAGCTTTATTCCTAGCTATCTTTACAGAAGCAAGGACAAACGTTTTTGTGATAGGCCTAGGCGGTTCCTCAAATAAGGGCTCGTGAAGGTGGGAGCTGAGGGGCCCTTATCTCAGGAACACCCTGCTGCAAGGGTGTTCAAGTATGGCCCTCCCCATATTTTTCTTTTTCTGTCCATATCTGACCGATGTGCAGGAAAGTTTCCTAAAAAAATAATATGGAAATGGTTCCAACAATTCATGTGTTTAAGGGGCCCTCTATGGAACACGTTTGACCTGGGTATTTTTGTCAAGTTCTTTTTAGCTGTTTCCTAGGTCCACTTTGCCAAACGAGAAGTGGTCATTGCTATTTCACTATTTGGCTATTTTGCCAAGTCAAGTTTTCTTGTTTGCAAAATTGCCAAGTCCACATTGCCCAATTCTCAAGTGAACGTTACCAGGGCCATATTCCCAAGTCGGCACAATGCTATTCTGCTCTTTGGCTTTCTTGCCGAATTGCCAACTTCGATTCACCCTGTGGACTGACTGCCTGAATGACTTCACGATGCCACAGATTTTTAATTTTCTGGGCTGTCAAAGGGTCGATTTTTTTCGGTCTGCCCAAACTCTTTTCCCAGACTGCCCCTGTTTTTTTGTTTTTTTCACAGCCTGCCTAGTGCTCCCGCATTTTTCCCTGCCTTCTCTCTTTCTTGATTGTTTTTTTGTTTTTTTGACTTGATAGGTCTTTGAATCTTGAGAGAAATGTTTTCAAATTCAAACCACCACCTAAATTATTTCTTGGACATATTGGGAGCAAATTGAATGGTTTTGACTTCAAACTTCATGTTTGTTTTGTATCCATTTTTTTAAGTGATGTGGATTTGAAGCCAACATAATGGAATCAAAGTAGATTCAAGAAATCTTAGGATGTAGTAAAGTTCATCCAAGAAATATCATTTATAATAGTATTTCATGCATTAAAAGGCAGCCAGATTCCATGGATGAACATCTGTAAAATAATGATTGTGGATTTTCAATGGGGAAATGGATGAAGTTTCAATCATGCAATTTTATGGGCAATTTTTCAGAAAGCTAAACTTTCATTGAAAGGCAGCCGGCAAGAAACAAAAAGGGGCAGTCTGAGTTTTTGGGGCAGAAGTTTCAGCAGACTAAAAAACAAATTCAGGAATTGCACAGCCCAGAAATTTTTATGGTTGTGGATGGTTTGAAGCTCATTTGGGGTAGTCCACGGGGTGAAGTGGACTTTACAATTTGGCCACATGGCCTTGGTGATGTGTAGTTGGTGACTTGGGAACGCACACATGGCAACATGAACTTGACAATTTGGCAAACTAGTGAAGTAAATTAGCCAAATAGAAAAATATTAATGTGGGCTTGGAATTTGGCAAAGTCTGCTTGAGAAACAGATAATGAGAACCCAGTCTCATAGAAACTACCAAGGCAGCCATGTGGATCACATTGTGGTCACGGTTAAGGGGCAAGGATGAGGTACATGTGCATGTATCCAGCATTGTTAGGTGATCATGCATGCTCGTTCCTCTCAAGCAACATACCAAAGATGCTAAATAAACAAGGCATCGCAAACACGCTGTCCCTGCCAATAGATAAGATGCTCTACATCTACATACTGTGTCCACACTCTGAACACCAAAAAAATCCGTTCGAATCTAAATAGTCTAAACACTTTCACCAAAGAAACTAGTTCACCTAATGTGAAACCGCCTCTAATAAGGTAAAACTTGCAAAAGTTGGATCCAATGGGATAGTCTCTGTCCCTGTGGGGGCAGGGCCCAACAAAGGAAGGATTCCAGGCAATAGAAAAAGATCAGCCTTCTTTTTGTCTATTCTGCCCTTAGCCCAATCCATTTTTTTCTCAAAAAAGATGGATGACACCCAGAATCTGTCTATAACTGGCCCAAAATGTGGATAACAGGACCCAAACTCTGTGATGGGCAGCATCAAAATGTGTCTGGGAATCTCTGGTCACATGTTGCATGGGGGAATGGGCACTAGTGGAAAAAAGAAGAAGTAGGCAGTACGAAAGTACAGCATGCAAAATAAGGACCCTTTGCTTATTTAATAGAGTTATTCATAAAGTCATGCCCTGTTGGCCTGAGTTGCACCCCTCATTTGATGCTTCATCCCCTGCTGGCTGTTGTCTGCAAAGTCATGAAATTTTATTAAATAAGGGTATGAAATACTGAGACCCAGGATTAAATGCACCAGGCTCGAGAACATTTATGATTACAGTACACATAGCAGCAGCATGATTGGTTGAAGGCGTCAGGAAATGAAAGGACAGGGCAAACTCAGTTTAGCACCAAACCTGGGCTGCTAAACTGAGTTTCATGCTCCGTAGAAGCCCCGTGTACTTCTTTTTTCCTGTTTCTTGAAATCTAATCCCCTGTGTGACCCAAACACGAGGTTCAGGTGCCGTCCTTTCCTGACTTTATGTTGAAATCTAATCCCCTGTGTGACCCAAACATGGGTCCGGGTGCCGTCTTTTCCTGACTTTATGTTGAAATCTAATCCCCTATGTGACCCAAACACGGGGTTCGGGTACCGTCTTTTCCTGACTTTATGGATAACTTTAATGTCTTCTGAGCAACAGTCTCCACCCATCTAAAGAGCAGCCTGGCCATAGAAATAAAAGTCGAACATACACGCACGTTGTTTGTACCACTTAATCTTGATCACAATATGTTTCACATGTGCTTTTGGGCCGGAGTTACCCAGCCCCCATGACTGCACCAGTTCCGTTTGGGATGAACTCAAGTTCATCCCAATTATTGGATCTGCTGCAGGCATTGAGGTTGGGTCAATTTTTTATTTTATTTCTCCCTCACTTACTTCAAGGCTACCCATTAAAAAAATTTACTCGACTGCCCAAGCATTTCAAACCCCAACTACCTACCTCCACCTCACCAAAAACCCTAAACCTTGTCGCCGCTCAAACCTTATCGTTATAATTTTTAGAAGGCCAAGAGCATTGTTGTAGTTGAGACTTCACCATAGCCAAAGGAGTTGTTAAGTGATTAGGAACCAAGTGTTGCCAAACCTTATCATTGTAGTTTGTAGGAGGCGAGGAGCCGTGTTGTAGTTGAGACTTCAACGTAGCCAAAGGAGTTGTTAAGTGATTAGGAACCAAGTGTTGCTACAACATAACAACTTAATATTGTTGTAACATCGAAGGATAATTAAACGTTGTTGTAAAATCGGAACATAGAAGCGGTGTTGCAGAAGATGGTGTTGCAAAGTTTTTGTTCATTGTTGTCTTCTGCATTATTTTTTCAATTGTAGAAGACAACGACAAGCTTTCGGCTCGTCGTCGTCTCTTGGTTTTATTCCTTAGTTGTAGATGACAATGATGGATTGGAATCCCAACTCATCGTCATCCTTGGTTTTTTTTACTTTAGTTATAGAAAACAACAATGAGCCTTTTGGCTCATTATTGTTTTCTACATTTTTCTCCTCAATTGTAGAAGACGATGACGAGCCTTTCAACTCATTATCGTCTTTTGGTTTTTTCCTCAAGTGCAAAAGACGACGACGAATTGAGATCCTAGCTCGTTAACATTCTTGGTTGTTTTGTTTCAATTGCAAAAGATGACAATGAGCCTTTCGGCTCGTTATCCTTTTTTACATTTTTTTCTTCAAGTGTAGAAGAGAATGACAAGCTGAGAGGTTCGTCATCATCTCTTGGTTTTTTTTCCTTGAGTGTAAAAGAGGATGACGAGTCAGGATCTCGGTTCATCGTCGTCTTTGGTTATTGTGCTTTAATTGTGTGAAAGTAAAAAGTACCACAAGGAAACCAATGTATAAACACATTTTATGCACACAAAGGGAATAGTACACAGGGTGTGAATAGACTAACAAATGAGGTCTAAGACTTCTCTCACCTTGAGGCTTCTTTCATGATTAACTTAGACATATCCTAGTGCTTCAACCTGGGTAATTGGATGTCATCACTGTGTCACTTGAATTGCACTTCTAAAAAAACTTGTGTGAACAAGCTTTGTAAAGTTCACAACTAGCACAATTTTGAAATCAAAGCATTCCTCAACTTTGCATGCCAAATGTTGCAATTGGAAGCAAAGACTTGAAGCATAGGGATTATTGAGAGACGTTTAATTTATTTATTTTTTCTCTATTATTCTTTAAAGAAGAAATTTCACTCATGCCCGAACTTTCTCTGTTAACTTCTAATGCTAATGATTTTTCTTTTTCTATAGAATAAGATTAACATGCCCCCAAACTCTATAAGAGACCCAAAGGTGGGTCCCAAAATGAAACAACAAAAAAAGAAGAGTGTTGGGGCACATTCCTTAACTCACAACACTTCAGGGGTAGGAGGGTGCGTTGGAGCTCTAGGATGGGATTAAGACAAACTCACAAATGAGAGTTCAAAATGAGATTTAACCTGCACAATTAAGAAAAGAGGGCGGTTAATGCAAGTCAAATGGAAATGGTGTGGCAGATTTAATAGGGACAACCTCAAGCACAAGCTTTACACGGCCCGTAACCTTTGGAAAGAGGCACCACTTTCTTCCCCTATAATATATTTTGTGCCTTTCTGCGAGGACTACATCCAAATGTCACTTTTCCTTGGGACTTTTATTGTCCCAAAATTTTGGATGCTTATATCTTTATCAAATCAAGCCTATTTTGAAAGTGAGAGGATAATATATTATAACCCTAGAAAATATCTTTCCAACGGTCTATAACATGTTCCAATCAGATTTCATTTGATTCTTATTTTCAAGGGATTTGTAGTTAGGAGTCAAATTCCCAGTTTGACTTTCACCCATTCTTTTGATCATAACTCATGCGAATCAGGTACAAATGAACAATGTTAGGGCACTTTAAACATCCACACATTAAGACCTTTTTAATGGTATCTTGGGGGCCCAATTTGGTGTTTTTTTTCCTTTTCAATCAAGGCTCTAAACATTCGCAACTCCCGCATGAGTGCAACTCCCAAAGTGGGAGTGCATTTGGGGGTCATTGGGCTTCATTCCTTGCATTCTCCCCCATTTGTGAAAGTATCTTTCACACCTAAACACACTCTTGAATTCATGGACCCTTGCACTTCACACTTTGTTGTTAGGTTTCCACAACTAATTAATACTTAGTGTGGCTCATGTTGTTGGATCAAGTGTGAACATGATTATGTAATTTTTCATGTGTGAACATGGCCCATTGTGAAAAAATAAATTTAAATAAATTTTATTTGAAGAAGAATATTCAAAATTTTAATATTTCCCCCACCTTAGGTCATAAAATTACAAAATCACTGTGAGCCATACCGACACAACCATGTGTAGTAGTCTTAATTTTTAAGAATTACATCAGGGTTATTTGAGTAGGGTAAGGTTATTAAGGGTTTTTAACAACTTCATAGGGGGTGATGAATGTGCATGGTGCGAAGGGGGGTTATTTTCTTTTCTAACATGCGTCATTAGTGAATAAGGAGTTGGATTAGTTCTTTCTTTCAGTAAAGGCTAATAACCATAGTTTTAGGAACTCTGTTGTGTAATTAGGGGTGAGAAATCTTTAGAGGGTTCGGGGTAGAAGTAGAGACCAAAATTTACAGTGTTCAACATAACATTAGTCTTGTTATGGTATTTAGGAAGTAGCAAGGATGTTAAAAATTCTTAAAGCATTTGAAGGGATGTTGATGAATGATTTGATAGAAGTAGAATAATCTTCAAGCCGTTGAACATAAGGTTAATTCAAAGAAATTCAACAATTAAATAGATAGTATGATAGTGTGCCAATGGCGATAGGAGTTTGATGATAATTGAAACATTTATTTATAATAGGGATAAGTTTAGCAAGGAGCTGCAAGTACATGTAGAATCCTGAGTTATGCCTTAGTGATGGTTCACAACTGCAGGAAATCTAGGATGCGCCGGATGGTGCGAACTAGGTAGTCCGCCTTGCTATTGGAAGGCAATCGACGAATTAAACCGCGCAACCAACGATAGTGACCAACACTGGGAACTGAAGACCATGCGAAGATAGAAGTATCTTCAATTTCGTAGCAACCTTCATAAACGGTCTCGGGTTTGTCACCAGAAGCGGGGTCAACTTGCAGCAAGATCACCAAGGTGCGAGAGTTCGGAAAAATACGATAAAACTAGGTTTGAGGAGGTTCAACTTCAAGACGAGCACGCACTTCTCGAGGTTCGGGTTCTTCATCACGAGGATGCTATGTTAGGGTAAGATCTAGAGATGACTCCGGAGGCGGTTCTTCATTCGCTTGTGCGGCTTGCGGCCCGTAAAATGTGACCATGCACAATGCCATAATTTCAAGCAAAGGAAAAAAGGTTAGATCTTCAATCGAAATCAAATTGACAATGAAGGTGTGAAGGACTTGTTACATTGAGGTGTGTAATTATAATTTATAGATCGAAGAAAAAGAAAGAAAGGCGCGAGTAACGGCTTAGGACCATGGTAAAGTAAAACCGTGAGGTCAAAGGAAAAAAAATTGAGGGTGTAATTAAAGATGTTGGGGGAAAATGGAAGAGGTGAAAAGGTGTTTTTCCTTCACCTTCCAATGGCCACCAAGCTTGAAACATTCCATTGGCTACCAAACATGGAACCTTCCATTGGCCACCAAGCTTTGGATCCACCTTTATCTCCCTTTTCCTTCTCTTTAAAAGGTGGATTCGGATCATTGGGGGGCTCTCTTGCCTCGGAGGAATTTTCACACAATCTTGAGTACTTGTTTTCCACAACCTTTTTGAAAAGGCAAATAATGATTAGTCTTAGTAGGGGAAAAAAGGAAGGAAAGTAGAATTAAAATCTTGTAATAGTGTTGAAGGGATGAGGGTGGGTAGTGATAGTGTTGGAAGGTTGGAACTTGAGAGAAGTCTCACAAACCCTATCGGGTTTCATAACATAACTTCTCATTAGTTTAGCTGCAGATCTTGAAATTTGGTAGCAAGTTGCGTCTTGTAGTTAGCTTCCTAACGAGCTAAGGCAAGTTGGATTTGAATAAAGTATGTGTTAGAAATGAAGTTTTTAGTGACTGAGGGTCTGCAGTCAAGTTGAATCGACTGTCTTCACAAAAAAACCTTTCGGGTTTGGTAGTATAAGTCCTTACTGGTGTGGCTGCAGATCTTAAGATTTGGTAGGTTGGTGCGCCTCATAGTTAACTTTCCAATGAGTTAAGGCAAACAAAATTTGAACAATGTATGTGTTAGAAATGGTGTTTTAAGTGACTGATGGTCTGCAGCAAGTTGAATTATCACCTTTATAAAACCCTCTCGGGTTTTGTAGCATAACTTCTTGCTGGTTTAGCTGCAGAGCCTAGGATTTGGTAGCAAGATGCGCCTTGTTGTTAGCTTTCTAAAAAGTTATGGCAAGCTAGATTTGAATGACATATGTGTGAGAAAGAACATTTCAAGTAACTAGTGGTCTGCAGCTATGTTGGACATGGTCTTGAATCCTTAAGCATTGGTTTAATTGAATGACAATTTGACATGAAGTCCTAGGATGTGTAGTGGGTGAACTTGGAAATATATATCCATCAGTTCTAATCATGAATGAAGCATAGAAGGTGGGCTACATAATTTCAATTACAAACGTAATTTAACTTCTAGAATTACATTTGTATTTTTCCTTCATTAGTAGCATTTGTGCTTTCATGCATAATCACCTTGTAGAACTGGGAGTAAAAGGACAGAAAGTCACCTCACAATCACCTCTAAGAAATCCCACTCATCAAGCACTTTCTAACAACGCCAAAAGCTTGGCCCGATTTCCCAAAAAATATTGGTTTTGATTTTATTGAATTTTCAATCATAAATGTGTTAAATATTTAATCACTCTTGCATCGTAAGTCTAAACCTTACCAAACCACATTGACAAACTTGTGTTATTTTAGGACTTTCCAATGGAACCAAGAGCAAGAGGGCCCCCTAATTTTGGGAGATCTTATTGTGACAAACAAAATATACAAAACAAACCACATGTTGCACAATGGTTCTACCTTTTTAAATGAATTCATAAGGATGATAAATATTCAACATATAAAATTGGAAACACATGGTCGTTAACGTGGTGAATCCCAAGTGGATCCTTGGAAATTTTCTATACTAGATCCCACATGACCCCAAAATGTAGGGATGCCAAACTTTTACCCATTTCTAGGTGCATCATAATGCCTCTACCTTGAAAGACAAAACCAAGAAACAAATTTCTTTTCTTAATAAATAAATGAATCACACTAGACCTAGGCTAACACTTAAATGAAACTCAATAAGTATCATAAATAAGTAGACAAAACACTTGATGGCTATAAGGTAGATAATTATATGTTGATGGTTACTTCATAGGTGGCCACTCTAATTAGTTATTGGACAAGAATACAATGAAAAAAATGTGAAATCCTATCCACATAACATCCATCCCATTTAATGCTTTGGTGGGTGCTCATTCACTTTGGCCATGATTGGAAATTATTTGAATGTTTCAGCCCAAATGTACCTATATTAGATTTTTAAAAAATCTAGTTTAATTTGTGCCTAAATCAGTGATACCCAAGTAATAACATGTGGCTATAACATGGGAAATAAATTGTTTCAACATAATGTTTTACAATTTAATGAAATTGAATGGTTTGTGGATATGCACAAGATGATCATCACAAGAGAGGTTCATGTTCACCAACATGATTTTGGAATTTTGTGACAAAGAAAAAAAAATGATTTAAAAAAAAATGATTCTTATTATAAGTTTACAAAATGAAAATGTTTATAATCATAATATCTTGCACATGTAACATGGTGAAATCATATTAATTCTATTATGTGAATGGATTGAAGGTCTTCTATTTTATTTATGAGATTTTATTTTTTAAACATGTAATGTATGTAAAGATTTAATGAGAGAATCCCACAATCTTTTAACATATCTAAAAGCCACAAACAATGTTGGAGGACTTAGTTGTTGAATCATTGTAAATAAATTATTTTGTAAGCCTTTTAAAATAATCAACTAAATTACACATTTTCCAAATCATGATAACCTAGGAATGATTTAAAAAATTATTTAAGTTTGGTTTATCATGGACTTGAAATTTTTTAAAGCTTTTATTACATAGTTTTCTTTTCACATTTGCATTCAATTAGAACTTATGACTTTTTGGATGAAGACCTTAGCTACTTAAAAAAAAGGTTTGGAATATTGGTCAAAAAATCCCCAAATTTATGAAAAAGATTTAAATTGTTTTAAGAAGAATAACCTTTCACAATAAAACATAAATTTATGGGGAACATCCAAGATCTTTTTTGTTGTAGATGTCAATTTATGTTGATTTATGTCCATGTTCATTTATTTTAGCATGACTTTCCACCTTATTTGATCGAATATGATGTTCAACGAGAATTCATGATTGTTTTTTTTTTTTTTTTTTTTTTAATTTTATTCTTTTTTTTTTTTTTTTTTTTTTTTTTTTTTTTATTTTTTT
>Ga0116227_10003684_pt1 | contig 33927 bp, 19 predicted proteins | sample S1TSphgellanicum_FD_89693 | JGI IMG/M metagenome (GOLD analysis project Ga0116227, IMG submission 89693) | Host-associated microbial communities from peat moss isolated from Minnesota, USA - S1T2_Fb - Sphagnum magellanicum MG | ecosystem: Host-associated > Plants > Peat moss > Unclassified... | reverse complement strand
TTTTTCTTGTGGTGCATTAGTATTTTGAAAAGGTTGTGTGTTATAACCCACATTTATGCCACCCAAGTTCTGGAGGGAGGAAACATAAAGGGAAAGGTGAATTGGGTATGACTTATCATGCTAGTTAGGGGTTTTCATTAAAGTTTTGATTTTCATGGTCATCAATAAAGTAACCCGCATTAGGTTTCATTAATCCAAATTCATTGGCTTTTTTCACCCTTATCATTGTTGATTATATGATTAGGTCAAAATTTGAAAACTTTTTCAAATACATCCATTTAATTAATAACATGTCAATCATAACAAAAGAAGTTGATCATGCTTTTGACAAAATTGTAATTAGTTGAAACATTCACGCAATCAAAGGTAGATGCAAGTTAGGTGGCTCAAAAACAACAAAAGTCCCAATTTCAAAAGTCCATATTTTAATTTTTAACATTAGAACATAAAAAAATGTTAAAATCAATGTTGAATGGGCTTTATGTGGGGATTAATCAATTAATAAAGTCCATATGAAAGGCTACCCATCTATAAAACTCTTTAATATACATGTTAGGGGGAAAAACATATCAATCCAATAAAAAATGACCAAGATAAGGACTTTTGAAAATAAGGTCCAAATCTAATCATTCAAAAAGTGTTAATGACGCAAAGAACCACAAAAACAAAGGTTAAAGGAAAAGTTTAAGTTTAATTTTCAAATAAGGAACAAGAAAAAATTATGCGATTTTAAAATAAAATCACAAGAATTAAGAATAAAACATGAAATGTGCAAGACAAATGTGAAAACATATATTTATTTTGCTAACATGTGTAAATATGAACATTAAGTGAACATGACACGGCTATGGTGCAAAATTGTGCTTAAGACTAGTGCTAAATAAATTGAAGGAAATGAAGGGTCCTACTTTTATTTCTATCCTTTTGGGAACCTAATTCAAAAAAGCTTCTAAGAAGATTTTTATGTGTGCATCGAGTAAATAAACTTCTTCTGAACCTTCTTAACTAATAATCAACTATGAGTTAATTGAAACTTAATCGAAAGATAATTAAAACATAATTAAGACCCTAATCAATTAAAAGTTAATTAAAATTAACTAGGACTTAACTAAAAGTTAATTGCGATTTAACTAAAACTTAATTAATAATTAGTTAGAAGTAAATTAAAATTTAACTATAATGAAGTAAAAGTCAATTAGAAGTGAACTATGACTTAAATGAAAATAAATTAAAACTTAACTAGAAGTTAATTAAGTGTGAATTTAAACTGAACTAAAAGTTAGGTACATGGATGAACATTCAAATGAATGAACTCCATGGCATTAACATCCGTGACAAAAAGTCCGTAATTATTTGTTGGTTAAAATTTTTATTGTAATTTTTTGCAATCCATATTTGTTTTTCCATCATGTATCATATATTGAATCCCTATAAAAGACATTGAACTGAAATTGTAATAAAAATACATTTGAATGTTAATGCAAATTCCAATTTATAGCCCATATGTTCATTTTAAAAATCCATTACTATATGATTAGTGTATGTTTATTGAATTTCACCCTTTAATAAATGTTCTTATTTAGGTTGGCAATATTAATCCATAAATATTTTTGTCAAATTGATGATTTTACAATGTGTTTGTGGCATTTGAATAAAATACATTTTCCAAAAAAACCCATAAAAACACAAAAAGTGAAACACCGTAAGTTGCATCTACCTTGAATTGTGTGGGCAATTTTGGAGCGTGAAACATAAATGTTGTGTAAATAAATTGATGATCAAGTATATTACCAAAAATATTCACCCATTTAATTAGTAATGAAAGTTAAACTTTCTTAATATATAGAGAAAATTTGGTGTTTGTCTAATGTTAAGTCCATGTTTGTGAAGAAAATGGAAGATTATTGTGGTGCAAAACATCAAGATGTTGAACAAACAACTATGTACAAAATTGTCACAAAGTTGATAGTTGAATACAAAAACAATAATCACATTATCAAATGTGATGATTTTGTTATAAAATAACCTTACATAGTTTTTGGATATTTTGAAAGATGGGGTCCATGCCGCAAGGATTTGTAGGATTGATCAAAATGGGTAGCCTATTGCTTTGATTATTGATCCAAAAAGAGGGTCAATAAGATAACTAGTATCTCATGCATGCTTCAAATAAGTTTTGTTGCAGTTTCCTATTTTGACAATAAACCAATTTCCATTTTGTCCATTTAGTCCAATTGATCATGTAGGTGTCACATTTACCATTTGGTGACATTTAATTAATTCACTTGAGATCCATACTAGCCCAATGTTAGTGCATTACCACGATCACATGTGTGTGAAGTTGATGTCCATGATCAATTTCATGGTTATTACACTAAGTGTTTGCAAGTTAAAATGTTCATTTTTGGTCATCACCTTGTTTTTTTTTTTTGCATTGTTATGGATTAAGATGTGTTTTATGTCAAATTGTTATTTAAGTTTATGAAAAAGGATTCAATCATATGATTCTTATATAATTCAATGTGTATGCAAAATGGACTCACTAATATCATGGTTTGTAATGAAATAACATGCGTGGACTTTTCAAAATTTTGATCCTTGCTTTGTAATTTGAAATGAAGTCTTCTAAATCATTTCAACATCATATGAAAATTTTACAAAATTTTATTGACACCAAAAATTGGTGGAAATGGAAAAATATCTCAAGTCATTTTGTGAAATTAAGAAAAAAAAATTCACAAATGTTGTAGCCTAGGCTACATTGCATGGTCATGTACCCACAATTTTTTGAAAAAATGAATACTTTTACAAATACACAAGTTTACATTTTTGGCAAGTAAAAAATACATTATGAAAAATCATATTATGGATTTTTAAATGTAAATAAAATTGGTGCACTTTAACTTGCAAATACCTCACCGTATAAAGGTGAGGTCAAATGTTTATGATTTGAGGTAGAACATTCAAATGGGCTAGGGTCGCCCAAAGCTTGCCCAACCCCAAAAAGACTCCAAATATTGGCCATGATTTTGTATAAATGGTGACATTGAATCATGTTTCATGTCATTATATCACAATTGTGAATTTTTCCATTATATACTAACTAAGGTGCATATGACCTATCTTAGCAAGTTTGTGGAAATCACAGTTAAGTTCAATGTGGTTTTGCTTAACACTTTGACCCAAAAAAGAAGAAGCATGCATTGGATTCCAAAGGCAAGATAGATGGTGAGGGTTTTTATACCCAATTTCAAGGTGTTGTATTATTTCATGGAATGAATAAGAATATTGAGAAGAAGAAGGTTGTGTGTGATGTGTGAAAAAAAAATGAATTGGTATTGTTCTACTTATGATAATATTATGGTTTATTTTGGTGTTTGCTTTGTGAAATTATATAGCACAAAGGTTTTATACATAGACTATAATTTAATTTTGTAGAGGAAGGATTAGCACCACGGTTGGTTAATTTATGTGATTCAACTCCTAAGGCTAGTGGGGTTTGGTTAATTTAATTGGGTTTAATAGGTCATGTTCGTGTATGAAAATAGCTCTAACCAAACAAATATGCTCATGTGTTAAGTTGGGGTTTATAAGGTTTTTGTGACATTTTTTGTCATTTAAAAAAGATTGTATGATTATTATTTTCAATTCTTTAAATTACACAAGTCTTAAAATGTAGGTAGGCACAAGTAGCCTTCCCTTCACTCTCCCTCCACCCCATACCAAAACAAGGGGTGTGTCGCACCATGGCCTTGCCATTTTACAATAATAATAAAAAAAATCTTAAGGCAAAAGAAGAAGAATTATGAAAACTCAAATATTTCACCATGCAAAAATATATTAATCTTCAAAAAAATTCTCTATAAAAAACCCAAAATCCTCCGAGAAATTATAACTCTATAAGAACAAATCTCAAGTTCCAACACAAGCCAAAATATCATATTTCAAAAAATCCTCATATAAAAATAGACCTATTACCAAGGGGCCAAAATCCATAATTCTCCCCTCCCCCCCGCCCCTTATTGTAACTAGGTGTTTGCGGACCTAGTTACAAAAAAGGTTGATTTCTAACTCTTCACCAAAACCAGATGGTTTACCTTGAGTTAAATTTGCAAAGGGTTTGGGCAATCACATTGCACCCACCAAGTGCACCATATTGGATGGATGGTGTGTTTGGACAGAAAACATATTTTTTCTGTCCCATAGCAACCCATGACATGTACTGAACTGGCTACTCACCATTGATATGCATCTACCTACTTAGGCTAGTAACCCACCAAGTGCCTTACCTACCTACCTACCTACCTACCTACACAGTAACCACTTACATTTCCTATTGGAAAACATAATGTGACGAGTGTTTTTGGTCCCACAAATATTGTCAAAATTTTAAATAGAAAACTGGAAAATTCTTCTAATGTAAAATTGACTAATTTTTTTTTTGGGGGGAGGGAATTAGATTAACTTTCTATAGCAAAAAAATTGGTGGAAATTTTATAAATAAATAAATAAATAATCATTTTTTAAATTAGAAAACCATGTGTTTGATGTGTGGTTGTTTGGGGGGGGGGGGGATTCACACAATATCTCCCCACAACTCCTAACTACTATATTTGTGGACTAGGTAACAAACTAACCAAGAGGATGCTGGTTACCCAAAATAGCTCAAGGAAGGGGGTGAGCACTTCAAGGCAAGTTCCGTTAACCAGGGACCTTGAACCAATTATCGGACATAACTAACATCTTTTACATCCATAAATTGGATGTGAATATTTTTTCATCCATACACTGAATGGATATTAATCACTTTTCATCCACACATCGAATGAATGAGATGCATGTAGTTTTTTTTGTTTCTGATATAACCGAGGCTTGGATGTCCAATCAGGGAAAGACATGTCAGCAATTTGGCCCCTAAAGCTGGGTATGTTTTCTAATGAACATGATGTTAACTACAAGTGCTGGCAAGTTATTGAATTTGTTCATACCCGTTGGTTAGGTTATCAATATCAATATCAATAAAATTTTGCATGTTGATTATGTGATCAATATTTTTGTGTAATAAGTAATAATTTTGGTTTTGAGGGTGTTTTTCTCTTCATTTTATGAAAAATAAAATAGAATGCTAAAACCTAGGTTGCCAATTGTAGCAAGAATCTTGAAAATAATTTGAAATCCATCGAAATTTGTTGCCATTTAATGCTAAATGTTTTTGGGGATCCATGGAGGCCGGTGATGCTACTTTAGAAATTTAAAAATTTAAAAAAAAACTTCTATTGTGAAACTACTGAAATACATAATTGCATTTTTCATCTATAAATGATCAATATCTTTATTTTCGCATGAAAGAAGTTAATATGTTATATTTTTTCATATTTTATTTCTTCCAACATGTTCCTTATAGAAACCTCACAATGGATTTTCTTTCTAATTTTCTAACTTTTCACATCTCTTTAATATTTTTCATTTGTCTTTAAAGCTTGCACATCTCTCTCTACTACTACATTCATGCACCTATTTCTATGTGCTTGGATGCCTTTCTTTGAACTTTAAGCAAATTTTGGTTAGTGCCATTCTTTAGACTTTTGATAATTTTTGTGGATGCCTTTCCACACTCACCTACCTTTCTAAAGTTTCAATTTTTTGTTTGTGTATTTTGTTATGGTTGTTGTTGCATTGCAATGTCCAAGATGGAAGCTTGGTGTCACAGGTTGTTAGTTCAATTGCACATGGAACTTAATGACAACAATGAAGATGATTGGGTTGTTCAGAACCTCCTACTCCAAATTAGGCTCAATTAACTTGAAGCATGTCTCTAACACAAAGGAAGTAAATTGAAACAACAAAGGGAGTTCAAAAAATGATTAAATGTTTGATGAAGCACACATCATGTGTGATAATTTTTTTCCAAAACCTTGTATGGTAATAGGCTTCTCCAACGTCATTATCAAATGTAACAACCTTTGTTTTTTTAGTTGCTTGAAATTGTTTGCATACATGATGGGTACTTCGTGCAATGCAAGGATGCATTAAAAAAGATGGGCCTATCTACTTTTGAAAAATGCACAATTGTCATTCACATACTTACATATGGAATCATAATTGATGCAACATATAGGTATTGTCATCTAAGGGAGAACACAACAATGGAAAGTCTATAAACAATTGTGCAAGTCATTAGGAGTTGTTCGAGCATGTGTAATTGAAATAACCAACATAAAAAAAATGAAACAACAATTGCAAATTAATGCAACACAGGGTGGGCAAGGGATGTTTGCAATCCAAAGAGGCAAACTACCTAGTTGTTTGGCAAGGCCAATTTGTTCACAAGGATAAACATTGTTTTGTAATCTTATAAGTTGTAAATCAAAGCTTGTGGACATGCCATTGTCATTTTGGTCTTCTTGGTGGCAACAACAATAGAAATGTTATAAATATGTTGCTTTTGATTTTTAACATGTTGCAAATTGTATGAAATGATTTGAATTTCTAGGTGAATGGCCATTGTTACTTGGGTTCGTACTTGTTGGTTGATCTCATCTACACAATGTGGTTGGTATTTGTGCAAACTATCCATGAATCATAGGGGGAGAAATGGAAGTGGTTTACATAAAATCAAGAGACAATTCATAAAGACATTGAATGATGTTTTGGTTTGTTTTATAATTTCAATTTAACATAATTTAAAATCCTTGTAAACATTGAGATATGAACATTGTGAAAGACATCCTTCATGCTTATGATCATTCACAACATGGTCATGGAAGATGAGGGTAGCTTGTTCCTAGAACTTTGTTTTGACAAATAAAATTTTCATATGTGATGAGGTTTCAATTTTGCTAAGTATAAAGATGGAATAAAAAAGACAAAAAGTTTGAATAGACATTTTGCATTGAAGAATGATTTGATATAATACCTCTAGGCTCCCAATGAAACAACAAATGATGTTTTATTTGGAATACAATTGTTTTTGTTAATATAGGAATTAAATTTTTGTGTGTAATGTGTCTTGGGTTTGGGTAATGGCTTTCAAAATTGTATGAATTTGTGTGTGTAATGTGAATTTTGTGTCATGCAAGTCTTAGATGTTCTATAGTTGCACATAATGTCCACTTTTTTAATTGTGCACCTTTGTTTACAATGTTAAATTTTTTGTTTGTGCACCTCTTTATATAATGTCAATTTTTTTGCTTGCACACCTTTCTTTAAGATGCTAGATTTTTTTTTTTGAGTATTTTTCTCCATAGTGTTGATTTTTTTGCTTGTGTGCCTTTTTCTATGTTCAAATGGAGTTCTTTAAACATTTTCACACCTTTTTCTAAGATTGTGCACCTTTATTTGTTATGTCCTTCTAATTTGTTTGTAATTATTTATCCAAAAATATTTCATGCTCTATGAATTTTTACATAAACCAAAAAAATTGAAACAAAGAAAGATTGTTGAATTTAGTTGACAATCTAAAATTTTGTTATGATATATTAACCTGATTCATAGGTTATCGAGACATTTTGATGTTGGCCCTAGGAGGATGTATATTAGATGGATGCTAATGTGGGTTAGTTACACTTGCAAAACACAAATTATTATAGCAAATTATTGACACAAGGACATTTTTTAAAAACGATAGAGATGTTATTAAACATCAAATTAAGGTGAATGTTAAAAGGCTCTTCTTTTATTTTTGTGATGTCAACAACTTGTGTTAGTAATGATAGTTCAAAATTCTTAATCTATAATATTAATTTTTTAAATTTCAATTTTGTGATGTAGATGACGATCATCCAAAGACAATTTAGCCAAATATGTTTATTAAAGATATAAAAGTTAGAATATTCAATCACCTTTCTACATTGTTGGCTACCTATTGGAACCTAATACAAAAATTGGCATTTTTATAATTTAAAAATTAGAATTTTTTTGGTAACTAAAAAAGAAACAAAATATTTTTTAAATTTGAAAACACATTCACAACAAGAAAAAACTTATTGCAAGATCAAAAGACGGTAAATATTTATTTTCTTTAGTCTATTTAAGTACCATGATGATGATTCATTGGAGTTGGTTTAAGTAGGATGATTTTAGGGTCCCATAATATTTTGTCTTACCAAATTCCAACTTTAAATTAGTTTAGCCCATTTGAAAGTAAAGAATCATGGAAAAATGTTTTTCATATTTGTGTTATTTAAATTTTTTTTTTTTCAATGTCATATTCATGAACATATTTTCAATACCTTTTCCACCAATTTACATCCCATTTTTTTCAATTGAATCTCAATCCAATTGTTGAATTGAATTGAATTAAATTCAGATTTTAATCAATGTATTTGAATTCATGTACTTGAATTCAATTCATTTCAATTTATATTGAATTAATTTGAGTTTCAATTAAATTCAAAGTGCATGCAATTTCATTCAATATTTTCATTTGAATGAAACTTAATTTTATAAAATCAATTCATTTTTTTCATCAATCAAATAGTTGCTTATCATTGGTATAAATTTTTTATTTAAAAAAAATGTTCATTTTTTGGATATGTTTATTTGTATAATGCTTACATATTTACCTCCCCCTTTATCTATCCCTCTCAACTTTGGAATCCTTGATACTTTCATCCTTCAATTTTATTTGTGCTTTTTAAAAAGGCTTTAGGCATAGAAGGAATTGGACCCTTCAATTTGCATGTAAAAAACAAAAGCTTAAATAAAAATGAAAAAACACCTATCATAGGAAAGGATTGTCATGGACTTCTTTGGAACGAGGAAGGGAAAAAAAATGAAACAAAGGATAAATAGAAGAAAGGAAAAAAGGTGTAAAAAATGGAAAAGATGAAACATTAGAAAAAGTGAAGTGGAAAAAGAAGGAAGGGTAATCAAGGAAATTTGAAAATTATTGAATGAATGAAAATGTGACAATATGGATGAAACATTGATCATGGATGATATTGAAAATTAAGATACACTTGTTTATTTTGATGGTTCAAATGTGATCATATGAATGAAACTATTTCGTCAGATGGAATTTTCAACACAAAATAATTGTATTAATGTGCATGAATGAAATATTGACAACAAATAAAATTTGTCATACATGCAAATGGCCACATGATAAAATTCCTTGACAATGGATGAAACTATAAAACACAGATGTAATTGATCACATATACGTGTTTTGTAGGGGGGATGAATCAAATAGATGAAGTTTGAAAAGAAGGATGAAATTCATTATGAATCACAAGGGTAAAACTAACATAAATGGATGAAAGTGATGAACCATACCACATTTATGAATTTATGTTCTAAAATCTATCACATGGTTGAAAGTGACTTTTGTGAATCACAATCCTAGTGGATCACAAAAGGTACAACATAGGTGAAATTCTATCAAATGGTGAAAATTTACAACATGCATACATTAATGGAAAGAATGACATTCATCCATGTTCTTTCTAGTTTGTGACATGCCTCATACTTATGTCCTTCCCCTTACAAACCCCCGTCATCCTCTACTCGGATGACCAATATGCCAATGTCCCTCCTTTTATAAATGCTTATTTTATTACAAGCAAACCTACCTTCAACCTCTTCCTATTATGCTTTGCACACATTATGTTGTAAGTGGTATAATGACCCAAAGACAAAATTATGTAAAAATTTGAAAAAAATAAATAAATTATTGTCATAGACCTATCTATAATCAAAGAAATTATCTTAATTTACCCAAATGGAATGATGGCCGATATTATTTTTCTTTTGATGAAATGAGCCCAATCAAATGATACTTGGTGGATATTAACCCAGCTCTCCTTCACCCTCTTCATTGATGTCAAGCAAAGTATTGGCTTTGCTAGTAATCATATAGTATCAAATTTGCAAGAAGGGATGATTACATGAATGGGTTTCATATGAACCAAACCCAAAGCTACAAAGGATGGCACAACCTCAACCATGCTTACCAAGATTTCATAATAATAATAATAATAATAATAACAAACATAATAGTGATATGTAGCAAAATCAATCAAATCACACTAGAAAAATAATAAAAAATTCCCCCAAAAAATTTGTCTAAAGAAAAATGTGATGCTTTCACACTTGTACACTTCCTTCAACTCAATTTGGGTCAGGGTGCTCTAGCATCAAACAATTCACTTTGGCTTTGTTTTGTTTTGTTGGCATTATGTTGGTCAACTTCAATCCCATTTAACAAAACACAAGTAATTTTTTATTATTTAAAAATAATAATTCAATGGTATGGAGGGACGTGGTTCTGAAATCTAAAGTCAACTTGCTGATCCTGTTCTCAAGAGATGAATAATTCAGGAAAGTGTAGGATTATAGTTTACTGTTGGGATTTGAGACTAGAATTCATGCAAAGCTCTAGTCTAGGCTAGAGAGCATGGGCTTTTCAAGCATTTTTCAATTGTTTTTGGGCAGAGGCAGAGGCAGAGGCAGGGGAGGTGGGAGCCCAGGATAAACAAGCAAAAATTATAACAATATCCTTTTTTTGACAGAAGATATAGGGAGAGATCAAGGCCCATGGTGATGGTGGTGGTTGTTGTTGTTTAAGTGCATTGTGTGAAGTCGTGTCCACTTTGTTATGTAAGTTAGTGAAAATTGAACCGTATCCTTATTTGACAAAAAGATATAACACGAGAGAGAGAGAGAGAGAGATCAAGGGTGGTGGTTGTTGTTGTTGTTGTTGGGTTGTGCAAAGTTTTGTCAACTTGTGTTCCTTGTAAATTTTGTTGTTTCATTTTGTTTTGTTTTGTTTTGTTTTTCCATCTCACTGTTGTTGTCACAAGCTACCTAGAGTCAGTGTCATCTGTTAGGAATAATGCAAAGCAGTGCGAATGTTTTAGCTCATTATATATGATTCAAAACATGTGTTGCCTCTGCAAGGAATGACAGGTAATTGAGAGAGAGACAGAGAGACAGAGAGAGAGGGGTGTATATTGCAAGTGAATGAGTGAGTGAGTGAATGAAGTGAGTGAAGGTGAGGTGATATGAATTCAATTCCGTCTCAAACAGATTGGGACCACCACCACCCACAAACAAGTTATGTAATTTTCCTCTTTGTGCAGTTGTTTAAGCTATTATTTCCTTCACAAGTTTGCTAGTCATGAATTCTCATGTCATACTTTTAACTTACACCAATTGTTGGATGAGTGGGATGACTAGGCCATAACAATGCTCATACTACCAGACTCATGACTCTTGACTTGTCTGATTGACCATGATCCCCCAAACTTATTGCAATGCACACAAAAACCCCCCAATTTGCACTCTCTTCCTCAGTTTTTCATTGCAGGACAGATTTGCCAGATAGATAGCTTGCCTGACACCCACAACCAAGCAAGTGTAGAAATTTCAAGTCCCAAATTTGGGGTTTAGGGGTTGGGGAGGACTTTTTTCCACCAGTTTGCAAACAATAGAGTTATGGGTACCTCAAGTATGCCCCAGTTTTTGCCAAGCTTGGTGATGGAATGAGAAGTCAGGATGAAAACTGTACATAGGAACCCCAATAATAAACAGGGGATCCAACAAACAAATTTTCTCTCACCTCATTTGGTCCTCAGGGTGGAATTTCATCCCTTGTTTGGGATCTGCCTCACTTCAGCCTTTACTGCTGCTCATATTCTTCATTAAACCAAGAGCCTTGTCAGAATAAGATCCTGTGAATCTTATGTACTGATACCCAGTTTTTATGAAACAGGACCCAATTTCACTCACTCAAGTTGGGGACGAGACAGGGTTTAGAGTTTCAAACTACAGGCCAAGGACAGGATTTGACTTTTTAAGGGATAGCTCTTTTGGTTCATTTTGCAACAAAGTATTGTGAAAAACAAGTCAGGAATTTTCCTTCATGGTGACTGACAGACAGAGGCTGAAGAGATGCTACGGAGTCTGGATGTAAGTGCTGTGAAGTGCTGTAATTCTGACAAAATTGATAACCCACCAAAGAAGAAACACCAAATCAAACAAATCTCTGGGAAATTGCAGTTGCAAAAGGAGTTGCAAAAATGCCAAATTTTTTTGTCACCAACATATATCGGGTCACAGCTCAGTGTGAAGCAACAAGCACATGGGTACAGAGTACAGAGCTGCTTTGCTTGGAAAAAATCCAGCAGTACACCCAGACCCTTGTAACCAATACAAAGACTGAGTAAATGTCGACAGAAATCCTACCTTTCCAAGTTTCCACATGCACCATTAACTTTGGTTTGGCATCCACGTACAATATGGACTTCCATGATAGCTTTTCTTTTGCCAATAGCTGTCCTTTCCGCAAATAGAAAGGATAGTAAATACAACTTTTTGTACTAGAAAAACACTGTTGGGTGACAAGCAAATCTGGTCAGAAAGGAAAAAAAAACTCACCAGATCCTTGGAAAAAGCTCACTTCCACTCACTACTCAACATGACAAATTTTTCCTCTTGAAAATCCGGGCAAAGAGACAGTCAGTCAGTGAGTCTGTGCCAAATCTCTACAATCAACAACAGTAGAATTATTATTGTTCATGCAGCTCCACTGACATTAGTTCAGGTAACAAATGAGAGAAGAGTACATTCTTCACCTTGGAACTTCAAAAGTAGTACTTACTTGCAGTTGTGGGAGGCTTTCTGCTGGAATTGAATTGGGTTTTTTAAAGTGAGGGGTACCTACTATGTGCTGCATTGAGGGATTGGGTGACAAAGTTGGAAGCGGCTCCTGTTGAAGGCAACAATCAGAAAAAATTGTCCGCCTTCCAATTGGAATGGCAGCAGTTGCCACAGAAGGCAAAGAACACACTGAAAGTTTGATTGTCCATGCAAAATAGTTCTCTCAGATGTGTTGGATATGCTTCAAAGAAGGAAAATGTCATCCTTTGCAGCTCAAATCTATTGGCATTTCTTTTTCTTTTTTTTTTTCTTTTTTGCTCTGGGTTGTTTACATGGGGGACGATGAATTTGTCAACATTCAAATTTTTCCTTCTTCCAGTTGCATCTTGGGCCCCCTTTTCTGTGCCATCAAAAGAGTGAGGGCCCAATGGAATGATTGAGTGGGGCAGCCCAAATCCGTAGCCTGGGAGCAACTGTCTAATCTTCTAGGCAGGTCCAATAAATGGGCTGACAAAAAGTGTCAAACAACCAACATTCAAACTTTTAGCAACCATTATGCCATCATCATCATCCCTTGTTGCACACTCCAAACTTTTAGTCCCCAACAGGATGAACTTATCAGAAAAAAGGTGTTTTGAAAAGCAATGTTGGTCATTAGCATGTTAAGACACCCCTTCTTCACCAGCTAACATGTCTGGTATTGACCACCTACCCTAACATCATCCCCATTGTCTTTTGTCAATTCCCAGCAACAATGGGTGGAGATTGATGTCAAACATTAACTAATGTACTAAGGTTTTTTGTCACAAGACTGAAAGTAAATGGGAAAAACTCAGCCATGATGCTGGCTAGCTCAACAAAACCAAAGAGAGGAGGGGACCAAAAAACCCAAGAAGAAAAGAGGACCAAAAGAAAGAGAAAGATTCACACCCAAACAAAAAGGAAGAAGAAAAGAGAGATGAAAAAAGTTGGAGAACTTTGAGAGAAAGATCTTTCAGAGACAAATCACGAAACACTGAAAAACACTGAACCTAGAGCTTAATCACTGACATGATGTATGTTCCGATGATGCATTTTCTACCAGAAATGAAAGTATTTCCATCTCAAGCCTGCCATCTGGATGATTTTGTTAACTGAATAAGAGGCCAGTTCTCAGCAGAAGACATTGTAGCATACAGCATCATTATGGGAGCAGGAAGTGCTGAGCACAATAAACAACCTTGTTTCAGAGAAGGCCCCAGTGCTTTTGTGGTTTCAAATTTTGCATGTATTACCTGCAATTCCGCTCTGCTTGTCAATCAAAAAAGGATCCTTCACCATCAAAATGTTTAAGAGATTGCACAAGCACTATTACAACATCAAGTAAAGGATTTTAGGGCTTATGGGTTTTAAGGTTTTAGCTCCTCTCTGCTTGTGGACATTGGGTGTCATTACATTGGTCTGGATAATGAGTGATTTCACAAAGTTCCCACTCTGTTGTCATAACACGCAACCACAGATATACATTGCACATGCCCTGTGAACTCAGCTTCTTTTAGAGAGCTGTCATGCCCCATAAGAGAGGGCATTTTCCAAAACACCAAAACATTGACACAGTGAACTACCTTAAAAAATATAGACTGGCATGTAGAAAACCCTGCTTGTCAACTCTGCTTGAGCTCATCTCTATCATTAACTTTCTTCTTTCTTTTTCTAATCAGCACCAAATCACTCACGTCAATTGGCACAAGAAGGACCACAAGGAGAACCAAGCAGTTGGAATTTCCACCATTGGCACTCAATGAGACCAGACTCAAACAGGAAAGATGTCACCATATATGAATGGAGTTCTCAAGAAATTCGTCTTCTTGTTCTATCTAGTAGGTTTACATAGGATGACAACACGACTGATGATCAGAAGGAGAACCCAAACTTACAGTGATCAACGCCCTCACATTGTCCTCATGATGAGAGCTGCACCACCACTGCCACCATAAGGAGCCCTTCCTGAACAGCCTTGCAGGACTACCTGGTCCACTGGCCAGCCCCATGACAAAAGTCACTGGATTTTCTGGCATCAGATTTTGCTTTGCCTCCAACTGCAGTTTGCCACAGCACAAGACCCTCAGCAGCATTTAGAACCCAACCTTAGCATTTGAGGTATGCAATTGAGAGAGTAGACAATATCAGACCATCACCTTCAACATGAATAGCCATGACTAGCTGCGATGATTCCCCACTGGCTTCATCAGTTCCTGATGGTGGGTTTGGGTGTAGTTAAGGTATGGATCAACCTGTGCAAACAATTGTACAAAATCTGCATCCTGAGTTTCTGTCACAATTCCTAGAAGCAACAGGACAGACTCCTGTTCCAGATCTGCCTTGATGAAAATGTTTGCATACAACATTTGCAAAAGCATGTGGCATGAAATCACAGAACACATTTGGCCCTGGTTGATCCACAGTCATCAGAACTGGTTTCACGTGTTGATAAGAAGGGAACCCAAAGGACCCAAAAAGAAAAAATGCAGCAGAGTCATAACAGATCTTGCAATCTTGTATCTCTTGCAATCTTAGCATGGCCTGGCCATCCCATCCATGTGAAGTTGGGACAGCCTTCATCAGCCTGCTGTGAAGAAGAAGAAGAGCTATTCTTTCTTCCCATTGATTTGCCAGCCTCACCAAAGACTCTGTGGAATTTTTAGCAAGGGAAGCAAACACAGTTATACAAGATCATCATACCTGAAAATCCCTCCCCCTTTAGGTTCTCACAAGCTCTTGACACTGAAACCCTAATAGCTATCAACGCAACCATCTGTGCTTTGAACCACACTGGAGTAAAAGTTAGCCAGGTTCTCCTCCATGTGCAAGCATGTGCAAGAGAGTTTTCAGCTATCAACACAACTATCTGTGCTTTGAACCACACTGGAGTAAAGATTAGCCAGTTTCTCCTCCATGTGCAAGCATGTGCAAGAGAGAGAGAGATACAGGCAGAGGGAAGAGGCAGAGAGAACAAACCTGCATGCAGATACATCTGGATGCAAACAAGAGAGAGAAACAGAAACAGAGATGTACTTTCGTACCTTTCCATTTGCAACTGAATCTCCCTTTGAAGGAATAGCAATTCTCCTGCACAAATCCTTCTTTGCTCATCTCTTCTAGCAGCACCATCCCTTGCACCACAACCCATTTGCCATCCGAGAAAACAACTGCCCTGCAGTTGCAAAACCCCAATTTGCACTTTGGGTTTTCTTCAACCCTAGCGATCCTGCAAAAGCCCTTTCGGTTGTTTGCTGATCTCACTTCCTTTTGCTCTCTTGCAAATTGGGCTAATTCCTCCACCTTCTCCTCTCTCTCTCGCTCTCTGCACATTGCGCTTGGCTTCCTCCTTCCTCCTCGAGAGCTTCATCTCCTCTTCCTCCTCCTCCTCCTTTCTCAGAGCCTGTCCAGGGAGCCAGAGAGAAGGCAACAGCAACAACTAAGCGCTTTTGGTGGCAGAGAGACCAAAAAGATGATGCCAGGGATGTTACAGTTTCCAACCCTATTGCCACCCACTGTTGACCATTCCGACGATTGGGTCATTCTCCACAACGATGAGTCGCTTCTTGCACAGGAAGAAGCGGAGCTGGAAGAGAAGGTGCAAGATGGATCGATCACGCTAGCTACAATTTGTTTGTCTCTATGTTCCCTCTTTGCTTGTCAGGTTTTGCGAGATCGGTCATGTCAGGAGGGGTGATTTGGATCTGACAAAAGACGTCGGGTGGGTGGGGATTTGTGTGCAGTGGAGCGAGATTCGAACTGCCAACGAAGATGTAACCCCCATAGGAAAAACGGCACCGGAGAATGATCAAGAGGACTATGAACCCGACGCTGAAGACGAAGATGCTGACAATGTGGAAGAAGAAAGTGAAGGTGAAGAGTTCGAGCAAGAAGCCAACTGAAGAATAACCAAGCAACCAACCAAAAAACCAACATTCTCGTGTCTTTGGTGATGGTGGTGGTGGTGAAGAAGAATGTGGTTTCTTTCTTCATCTGCTTGAATGTCTCTCTGTCTTTATGTCTTTGATAAGCTAAAATGAAATTCTTCCAGCTACGACAAATCTTAAAGCTTCTTATTCTTGTTCTGCTTCTTCTTTCTGTGTGATCCGAGAATGACAAAAGCAGAGACAAACAAACCTCCTTGAGGTCTGTATGTCATCATGGTGGGTTGCAAAAACCCATTGTTAGGATACCCAAATGGGATTCAGATGCTGTACTTTAGGTGTGAACTTTTTCTTCTTCTTCTGCACAGCTTGCTTGACTGTACCCTTTGCAGAGCTTGATCTCTGAATCACAAACACAGCACTGGATTCTTCACAATATAAATTAAGTATTCGTTGATTGGGAATTTTGCAGCAATGTAGGGTAAGAGCTTTTCATGGATCTGCAATTTCATCAAAGCAGGGCATAGCCTTTACTCAAGCTGCTACTGTTGCTCTGCTTGTGTCTTGACAAAGGTTGTAGAGAATTGCACATCTTATCCCCATCCTCTAGTGCGGTCTGAGTGCACATTTTCAAGGTTTAGAGTTAAGGATTTAGATTCCTAATCCCAAAACCCTAAAACCTTTCCATCAAAACCTTAAGCTTTTAGGGTTTAGGGTTTTGATTGTTTAGGGTTAGTTTATAAGGTTTTAAGGAGTGTACATTTTCAAGGTTTGGGGTTTAGATTGCTAAACCCAAAACCCTAGAACCTTTCCATCAAAATCAAAAGCCTTTAAGGTTTAGGGTTCTGATTGTTTAAGGTTAGTTTATAAGGTTTTGAGGAGTACATTTTCAAGGTTTAGGATTTAGATTCCTAAACCCAATACCCTAAAACCTTTTCATCAAAATCGAAAGCTTTTAAGGTTTAGGGTTTTGATTGTTTAGGGTTAGTTTTTAATGTTTAGGGTTACCTTTTAAGGTTTAGGGTTTTGATTATTTAGGGTTAACGATGTACAGCAGAACATTGTCTCACATTTTGGCATCTTCCTTTTCAACCTTTTCAAGGTTATGGGTAGGGAGGGAAAAGTAGGCAATGCAAGTCTTTGAATGTGATAAACACTCATAGAGAAGCAAATACTTCCCATTGTTGGAGATGATCAAAGGTTGTAGAATTTAGGGTTTGGTCTTTCCACTTTTGCATCCATTGTAGAGAATTGGAAATCTAGCTCATCTTTAAGTACGAGAATGCCATACCCTTTAACACTTATGGCAAAATTTTCAAGGTTTTCATGGGTCTTTGGGTTTTGTTCGAAACTTTACATCGAGAATGTTAAAGATTGTTGGGGAAAGCTTGTTGGAATGCAAATTTCAGGGATGATATTCATTGAAACGAGGTTAGGTAAAACAATTTTAGATTTCAAATATCATCCTTTGACTAGTTTCAAATTGCAATTTGTTCAATTGATTCTCAAGTAAAGAAGAATTGAAAGGTGTTTTTTGGGAATTGCCTTTTCAAAGTTTCTTTTTTCAACACGATAATCATGACCACATTTTCAATACTATTTAAATTAATCTACATTTAAATTGTCCTTAATTCAATTCACTATATTTTAATTACGTTTGAGAGTTTAAATTCAATTCAATTCAAATTGCATGTAATGTCATTCAATATTTTCATTTGAATCAAACTTAATTTTTACAAAATCAATTCATTTTTTTCATCAATTGATTGTCAGTAGTAGTGTGTGATAATGCAGAACCCAAGTAATACTAATCAAAAAGTTCCAAACATCATGAGTTTCCAACTTTCCTTTTTGCATGAGCAATACAAATGCCAATTTTATTCCATAAAATAAATGATATATAATTTTTTGTTTCCATATTTGACAAAATTTAGTGAGTTAAAAAGAGCATAAACAAGGAATTCATCAAGGAACACAATAAAAGATTTATAACTCATTTGATTTTTCTTTTTATGAATGGTGGTTTGTTACTAGGTGGGTGGGCCATTTTGATTGACCTCATACATTGGTCATAAGCGCATTCAATTGGGAGGTCTAAACAACCATTTGTTAAGTCAAATTATGAAATTTATTTTTTTGACAATATCAATATGGGGTGATTGATGGTCAATAAACATAAACACAATGTACATCAAAATATCAAACACATTGAAATTAACAAACTATAACAATGCTCCAAACTACTGGAATTTGATGTTTGCAATAGGGGCTATGTGCATGGACATTGTTTAATATAATGTTTATATGAACAAAGGATCAAGTTTCAAACATTTTTGGGGTTGAAATGAAAAGAAAAAACCTAAAATAAAATATGCAAAATATGAAAGCTAAAATAAAATAGTTGAAATAAAATGCAAATAAGTTGCACATTTTATTGTAACTTTCATATTTTCTTTACAACCCCAAAATATTTGTAATACTCCTCCATATTAAGTTTAGTTTGCATATAAAACATGTTTCACATTACATTAAGTTTTTGAATGTCAATGCAATGATGAAATGTTGACACATTACAAATTTCTAGCACTAACACTATTGCATTCATCCAAAGATATCATCAAAATGTTAACCAAACCAAAAAATTCCATTAGAACAAGACTAAAATAAGAGTTGAATTTTTTTTAAGGCTATTCAAACTTGCTACAATAGTTCAACTGTCAAACCTTTACATATTTCTTTGAAATCATCACTTATTATGATCAACATTAATTTGAAAAGGACCAATGAGAAAATGTCATCCTTCATTTAACTTTGACACCCTTTCTACACATCAATCACTTATATTATTGTTTATGTCAAAAGTTGTGAAAAGTCATGTGAAAGTTAATAAACAAATCAAAATGCAATGCAAAGTGAAAGGAGACATTCCAAGATATCAATGGGATCAACATTAATCTCATTAACAAATTCCAAGCGTACACTTGACAATTAATCTTAATTTCCATTCTTTTCATTATCATTAATCTCCATTGAAATAAACACATGTTTGATGCCCACTATTGTCAATAAACACAACATGTGGACCCTAACTATTGTGTATGTGTGTTGTTGTAGTTTGAGGAAGGATTGTAAATTGAATTTCCAATGGACTTTCAAATATAAACAATTAGTGAAATGGAAGCATTATTGGATTTCATTCAAACGATTTACATAACAATATGAGAATAACATTTTTTTCATTAATGTGATCATTTTCACATCTTAAGATTGTATATGCTATCTTGGAACTAATCTTAAGTAGATTGTAGATGTTTAGTTGGATGTGGTGAAACATGACATTCAGCACTTACAAAGGTTATGCATTTTCAAAAAGTTTCATGTTTAATCAACAATAATAACCTTTTGTTTAGACAACTTGTTTTATAAAATGCCCAAAATATTATAACATCTATTGTTCAAGCATCTTCCCTTCTGCCACAACATATAGCAAACAATTTGGAACAATTGAAATATTTCATGCTCCCTTAAAAATTTGAAAACACAAATACAAAGATCCACAATGTGTTTTGAAATTTCCTTGGCAATTTTCAAGTACACCATTTCCTCTAACATGTATTCAACATTTGTTTTGAATAATGAATGTCATATATTAAATTAAATATGTGTGATGTTAAATGAAACATGAGCAATATTTGATCGGTCAACACACGTTTAAATTGGATGTTCTTGTTATTATTGGAAATATATCAAAAAAAAATACAAGATAATGCATTCACATTAATTTTTTAAATGTCTATTTATAATCATGAAAATTCAAAGGGCTAAGATTATTGTTGTGTGAGTATTTTTTGATATATTCTTTGGTAAGGGTATATTAACATTCTAAATTTTCCATTAGGTTAAGGTTCGTGTATATTTTTAAAAATAAAAATTCATAGATGGGTAGGATCTAGGTACCCCCTTATCATAAACCCTTTTTGGTGTTAAAAAAGGTATTTATTTATTTATTTATTTGAAAATGAAGGAAAATGTCAACATTTTAAAATCTTGAAATCCATTTTCAAAGGTCAAATACAATGTCGAAATGCAAGAATCAAAGTGTTCAATTCATCCTTTATTAGAATAAATGTGCCTATGAATGAACATTTAATGTATCAAAAGATAATAGTGTCATGATTGATATTCAATTGGTGATGGAGTTTCAAAGTATTTTGTAGTTCATCTTTGGGTGTTTAAATAGGCTTTTGAATCATCTAGTTCCATTAAATAACATGAAAGTTATGGCCCTCCAAAATAAGGAAGGTTTTCCATTTGAAATATATCCTTACCACACACACCTACCACTTTAACATGTGCACTTTTACCACATGTTAATAATCCTCAATTTTACCCCATATGGTTTGTCCAAAGTTCTCACCTTTTCACCTATACATTCAGGTTAAAAAGATGACTATTCATCATTACATATAAACATATATTTTGGAAAGCTCCCAAATTTCCATTTCCATTTGTAATGGGCCAATCAAATCGACTTGTTGCCAAAAAACAAAACAAGGGACTTGGGAGACATTCAATTTAATTAATAAAACTAACAAAATTAAGGTTTTAAGGCATATTCACCTTTTTTTTCCCCTAAAATGCCAAACATATCCAATTGTGTGTATAAATAATTCTTACATATATCCAAGGTTATGAATAGGAGATATATAATTTAAAATTACATAACTTGGATATGCGCTTCATATGGTATGTTGATTTAAGAAAATAGGTTACGATAAATACTATATCCTATATGTACTTAACAAGTATGTCTAAGTAAAAGATTTACTTGCACAACATTGGTTGGAACCAAAAAAACCATTAAGAATCCAATTTGGAAAGGTAAAACATGTCCAATCAAAGAACCTAACACAAGGTTTGAAAGATTTCAACAAAAGCAATAAGGTAATGATATTAGAAGTTTGAAATAGATGAGTTTATTGAAAGTTATAAACTTTTAAAATTACGATTTTGCATTTTGAAACAATGCCCACTAAGATGTAACATGCACATTACAAAATATAATATGTAAAAAGTAGTGCCTTTTGTAAAGACTAAATTTATGAACTTGTGATGAATTCATAATCTAGTTCAAATGATTCAAATTAGTGAAAAAAATGCATTAACCAATTTGTTTGTTTGTTTTCATACTTCAAATGATTGAAAAGTGTGCATGTGAAGTGCATCAATTTATTAGGTATCATTTTGAAGCTTTCACACCCATGTCAAAATCATGAGGAGTCAAGGAAAAATATATAGGTTTTGAAGGTTTTCATTATTTGAATTGAAATTACAAAGTTTACCAACAATATCATTTAACAAACGCAAGGGTGGCAATAAACAATTTTTTTTTTCTTTTAAATGAATAGTTTGATAGACATCTCAAAACCCTTCAAATAAAGCTTTATGCAATATTGCATTATTTTTGCGTAAAAGATCATGTTCCACATCAAATTTGTCATTGTCTTAAAATATTATGTCATTACAATGGAATAACAAACTCAAATATTTGAAATAAATTTATTAGAAAGCAAATTTTAAGTTAGTTAATTTAGAGGGCCTAGAAAGGGCATCCCCATAATTTTAAAATTAATGGTGGTAGGTCTTAGGCTTCATTGAAGAGGTGAAACCATTAAACTAGTAAATATTCTAAAAGTAAAACTATTGTCAATATGAGTTACAAATAAAATAGGATTTAGTTTACTTGATTTGGAGTGCCACTATTTTTCAAGGGAAGCTTGGAGGGGATGAAGGAGCCATTAAAATAAGGAAAAAATGATTGTTTTGGCTCCCCATTCGCATTTTGCCATACTTGGATGATGTACTTGGATATTTGAGAAATGGATTGTATGTGTGTGTTTTTTGGTGTGAAACCCAATTTGTGTTCATGAACGTTTTTGTTGTGTTATATTGGTGATAAAGGACAAAATTGGGGAACAATAGGCACATTCTACCATTTTATAATGGTTGGAATGGGAGGCATTGTCAAAATTAGAAAAAAAGCAAATACCCCTTGAGGGTTTATTTCTTGAATTTTGTTTGGTCTACACTTCTTTTGAGTGAAATAATTAGACTATAGATAGTCTATGACAAGTATCATGAATACTAGACCCTAGGTCTTGGGAAATTTATTACATTAAGGTGATTACCCTTTTCCTTTGGGTGTGATCACAATTGAATGAACCAAAAATCATGTTAAATCCCATTGAAAACAATTAAATTTTGTATGTGTATATATATATATATATGCATTATTAATGAAAGCCATGCTAATCATGGGAAGGTGTGCTAAATGATTAAATACAACTTTGAAGGAATTCAAATTCATAATTTGTTTAATTTAATTGGAAATTTTGGTTCTTGTTAAGGACTTTTGAGCTTGAACAACAAATGCATCAAATAAGGACATTTTTGCAAAAAAAATTGGTGTGATTTGAAATAGTGATCATTTTTCAAATAAAATGAAGATTTGTAAATACTTGAAATTTTTGAATGATTTTTAAAAAACATGTGAAAATTAAATGAACTTTAAGCAAATTTAATAACCTAATGTATTCATGGATTTAGTAGTAATGTTTTTTTCAATTGTTAAATTTTTCTATGCATCAAATGCTAATTTTTTTATATTTCAAGCTACATAATTCTATTTTTTTGGAAACCTAAAGGTCATTAGTATGTTCTTCATTTTTGAAAAAAAAAAAAAATCATGATTCTATACAATTCATTCAAAGCCAATAATGTGGTCTTGAGCTTTGGTAGAGAATGGGATATTGTGAATGTAAATAATGTTTGGTGGATATCATTATGGAAATGTCAAATTTTATAATAAGTTTGTTTTGAAAACATATTTGAAACGTTCGCAAGGTAAAGTAAACAAAAAAACGTAATCCGCCCAAATCCAATTTTAAAATGAAATAATTTTGTGATATAAACACAAAAACATATGTTCAAAATATCTTTAAGTAAAAATATGAAAAAATACGTCACTACATTTAGTTTATATGCAAAGTTGGAAACAAAATTTGAATAACTTTAGTATCATAAAACTAGGTTGAAAGTACATGAAGTTCTACCATTTCTTGGGTGGTAGCAGTGATGATTGTCATCAATGAGTTATAATGACATTGGCGACTATAGAAAAAGATATGGCATTTGTTTATATCCTAATGTCTTGGGCATTTGAATATGTAAGGGACTATAATTATGGGTGGCCCCAAGCTAACCAAGCAAGTTGGTGGTGGTCACATCTTGCCAAAACCCACAAGAACTCAAGTAACTAGTTAATGATGGGATTCCAAATTTGACCAGTTGATGTCATATTCCTACAAAAAGTCTGATATGGTTTTGACAATGATAATTTCCCAATTAAATGCATCTAGAGTGTGGATTTAGAGGTGGTAGAAATGTGCCACACAAAAGAATTGGTTTATTATTTGCAATTTTGTATTGGCTCTAAAGTCGTCTTGAAGGACCCAATAGTTAAATGGAAGGTTGTAACTGTTGTCATGTCTAGGCTAAATGACAATAAATTATGTGGGAAAGAAATTGAGATTGGTTATGTTGTTACAATATAAGAGGTGTTTGAACCTAACATTGTCATACCATATGTTAGAGTGACAACAAACAAATGTCATACAAATAGTAAGATCTCAGAAGGTGCAATGATCCTTTGGTCAAGTGAGTTCATGGAACTTGTGAGTGATGCACTTGTTCACAATGCAAATGTTGCATAGTTGTTATGCTTGCATGGGTGTTTTCGGTGGTATCAATGTACACCATATTCACTTGGATTGTGTAATTGGGTTTTGTACGACCATTTGTAATAAAAAGTCGCCTTGTTTTGGCCAAGTTCATATGGTGTTGCATGATTGCTTTTCACTAAAAATGTTTTGATCAAGGAGTTATGTCATAAGGAATCATCCCTTGAACCCTAACCTTATCTAAGATGGTGTAAACAAGATAAAATTAACAACTTGATTACCTTGGCAAAACTAGAACAAATAGATTTAAAATAACAACAAAACCCATTATAGAATTGGGGAACATTGAATGTTTTCATTTCAATGATTAAATATAATACATGGTTACACTAATGTGCATTGATTTTCATATTTTAAATTGTAAAAGTAGGTTTTAAGTAGGTTTTTCAAAATACAAGTAGCTTTTGATGTCTACTTTTCATTATGGGCTTTTGGTTTCAAATAGGTTAAAGTAGGTTCTTACAAAAAATAAATAGATTTTTTTTTTAATGACTTGCTAAAACATATGTTGATTTTCATTTCCTAACTTATGACATATCAATTTCATTAAATTTTCTAACCAAAAAGTAGGTTTGAACATGTATTTTTCAATTGGCTTTAAATGTATTTTTAATCTATTTTTAAAATTCATTTGCTCTTAATTTTTTAAGAATTAGATTCTTATAAACTTAATAAAACAAAGTAATGCTACTTGACACATATTTTCACTTAATTTGATCCTACTTTATGGTAGTTATATGAACAATGCAAGGTTAAAGTGGAGATGTCTACTTTTTATGTATACTTTATCTTGCTTTGACTTACGCATAACCTTAAATTAGCCCAAACCAAATGTTGGCGCCAACCAAAGCTACAACAAGTTTTAGACCAAACTTTCCTGTTCATAACCATTACCAAACCTAACATGAATCATGGATGAAAATAACAAATGAAATATGGATGAAAAATTAAGATAAAATGTAGATGAAACATAGATGAAATAATTGAATGAAAAATATGCTAATGTGGATGAAAGTTTTTTATGATGTATTGGATGAAAACAAGTTGGATGAAACTTATTGGATGAATTTTTTTTATGAACCACGGATGAATATCCAAATGAAGCTTGTATGGAACCTTAATTGATATAGAATTTAAACCCAATATTGTGATGACACATGTCAATTGATTAAGAGTCGAATCATTATCCATGTGGTGGTTTGTGGACAATCTAATATTTGTATGCCACATAATCAAAAAACATTTGATGTATACTAATGAGACACATATCATATGTAAAAAAAAAAAGGATGCCAAATTAATTAATTAATTATTTCAATCAAAAGGATAAGAAGTCATGATCAACAAACCTTAGATGGAAAATACGACTATAGTAATGCCATATATGACTAAGACAAATAAATGACATGTGGTGAAAGCGATGTGTTTAATTCGACTACGTAATCATGTAGTCGTATGTGGTCTTTACGACTAAGACACCCATCATGGATCTAGTCATATATGCCACCTTTTGGCCTTTATGTCATAAACCTTTTCCAATTTTTTTGAAATTTTAAAATAAATATTAATGATGTAACCAAAGGTTTTTTGTGGAAAATTTCCACCATTTAACAAACATAAAAAAGGCCATCAATATCAATAGAGGATTTTTAAAAAATTGAAAGTATATATTTTTATAAAAAAATTTACATTTTTATTTTTTAACATAATATAATTTTACAATGGGTTCTAGGACTTTTTATCAAAAAATATAAATGTTTTAATAAATGTTTTATTCAAAAAAATAATTATAATTTACAAATTATAATTAAAAATATTTTAAAAATAACTTGAAATTGCACGTCATGAATAAGTTTACAAATTATGTTTGTTTAAATTGACCTAAAATCTTTGTAAATTCAATGTCAATTCAAAAATGCATTCAATAATTTTTTTTTAAAATTATTTTTCAATACATAAAATATGTTCAATTTTTGTAAAATTTCAATTTTTTATTTTTCCCAATATGATTAGGTTTTATTTTTATTTTTATTTTTGTGATGTTGTTAAAATGGTAATCATCCATAAGAAAAATTACCACATTTGGTTATATACTAGTTATGTAGTTGGAAATTTGTTTAAATCCTTCAATATTATGAGTACTATGTTTTATTGTAAAAAATTGATAATATATATTTTAAATTTGTCTTTCAAAAAAATCCTTTCTTGATGTTGTTGCCCCCTTAAATTGGAAAAAAATGACAATAAGAGAAAGATTAATTAAGTAGTCAATATAGCCATTTAATTATCAATATCATATTTGTTTAACAAGATGAATCATACATTAATACAAAGGATTAATTACACGACTTTGAAAAAAAATCACGACATATTATTATTTTTTTAATGATGTAAGAATATAGTTTACATTTTTTTCCTTTGTAAAAATAAAAAAATTAAGTTAATGAAATTTTGGGTTTAAATGGTTGGATTACCCCCTCCCTCCTCTCCCTCATAACATGTTTTTTTGGTTTCAAATTTTCTTAATTTGGTAATTCTTGTTGGGGAAAATGGAAAAAATAGTGCAAATTCAAGGAAAAATGTAAAAAACAAGAAAATCGTCAAAACATTGAATTAAAAAATTTGAAAGAAAAAAGGCTATTTTTAATGAGTAAAAGTTTAAAAATAATTCTACCAATTCCAACATTAAACACATAAACAATTTCAACATGAAATTGATTTGAAAATTGTTAAGTTCAATCTTTGAGATCATTATAAATCTTATCATATATATATAAATGATGTAATTGAGTGTTTTTTTCATGGTGAATTTTCACCATTTTGCAAACATAACGAAGGCCATCAACGTCAACAAATTTTTTTAAATTAATTTTTTTTTAAAAATGATATAATTCTATAATGGGTTGTAGGACTTGTAGCCAAAATATATAAACATTTTAACAAACTTGTACCCCCATATACGGCTTATAACGAAAATATGATCAAATTTTATTGTGGATAATCTTGAAAAAGATTACAAAATTGATTAAAAAATCATTAATTTCATTATTATTATCATCATTTGTAATGCATTCATTTATTTGTTTTTTTAAAATCAAAATTTAAAACTCATTCCAATTTTTTTAAACATAAACCTATAACTAAACAAGCTTAAAGAATTTGATAAATCATGTTTAAAATAAAAAATAATAAAATATTGATATTTTTTCATTGTAAAAATAATAATTTTAAACTTTTAAAATTTGATCATTGTTTTTAACATGAATTTTTTGCAGACACCAAGAGAAAAAATGAGGGATTATTTTTGGAGTTTTTTTGGTGTGGCATTATGAACATTTGTAATAATAAACTAATCCATGATGCTTAAAACAAACCAGGGGAAAAAACATACATTCCAATTTACATAAATGTATAAGAATTTAATATATGAAAATTATATAATTTAGAGGTTTACATGCATCTTAGATTTTTCATGGATGAACATTTTGGCTTAATCAATAACTCATTCAAATATAAATGTGAAACTTGTAAAATTTTTATACATCCATTTAAAAACATTGTGATGAGGCAACATGCAATTCAAGAATAATGTATTTAACATATTCAAAGTTAATGATTCAATTCATGTGTAAATGTTGATAGTTCAAAAGATGTGAAAAAAATTATTAACCCATTCAAGTACAAATGTAAGGCATTGAGTTGTTGTGTGTGTTTCAATATATATTAGTAAGTGCAATATGCAACATTTGAATAATGGTTTTAATAAGTTCAATGTGGATCATTTGACTCATGTAAATATGTTGATAGTTTAATAATTGTGAAAAAATTCACTAAACCATTCAAATATAATTACAAAATATTAAGTTGCATGTGTTTTATTATATTATAATAAATGTAAGATGCAATTTGTGAGTAATGGTTTTAACATAGTAAAATTGAATGGTTCAATTCATGTACACATGTTGATAATTGAAGAGATGTGAAAAAAATTACTAATTCAATTAATAGAAATGTGGGGTTTAAAATTGTTACATGTGTTTTAATAAATTATGGTAAGTGTAAAATGCAACCATTAAGTAATGGTTTCAACATGTTAAAAATTGATGGTTCAACTCATGTACCATGTGAGTAGTTGAAAAAATGTCAAAAAAATCATTAACCCATTATAATGCATTGTGTAAATAAAGTTAAAAGCTACTTTAATTTCCACATCAACAATTTAAAATTATATAAAATTTAAATAAGGTCCAAATTATATTCATAAGTGAACAACATAATGAACGTAATAATTATGAACAATATTGACCATTAATTAGTGTAACAAGTTGCTTGTAAACTTCAGATGACCAAATGTAGTTGAAATGTAGTCAAATCGAACAATAATCATAATGTGTGGGGGTGAAAAAAGGACAAGATTTCTATTTGTGTTATTGTCTTCATGAAGGTAATGCCAATGGTAACGAATGTAAATTATTCCTACTTTCAATAAGGGTACTATCATTCACTTACTCTATTGAAATTATTCAAGTAATAATAAGGAAATATTTACTTAGGAAGTATAAATACTAATTAATAGTTTACTTTATTACAATTATTCAAATAATAAGCAAGTATAGTCTGTGTACAAAAAAAGTGAAATAAAAAAGGTTTGTCTTCATAAGGACAATTATACTGTTGAGACATGACATTATTCCAGCTAGTAAAACCCCTAGCAAAGGAGTTAAACAAGAGAGTAAATGAAAGGAGATTGGAAGGTAAAACCTTTTAGACTCTCTAAAATATTTCCATAGGTGGATAATTTAGTTTAATCGGTTTGCAAGTCTCCAACATTTGTTTTTTCCTATTTACAACGCATACAGACCTTTTGTCATTACTACGTACCATTTGCAGTGCTGCAGACCCTTTATGGTTACTACCTACCATTTACAATAGCTTTCCACTCCTTTTAAACCTCAACTTACATGTTTACCTTCTTATTGTTGCCATCTATTGGTAGATATCGTCATGTGGTAGAAATACTTCTTGCTCCACAAGCTAAAACAAGGAGTGGATATCATATTAATTTTATAGAAGAAACATAAAACGAATATATGAACATAACAAAATTTTAAATGGTCTTAATATGAACTACTTTCCCTAGCTTTCTATCATCCTCTAAGTAGAACCAAACACGAACAAGACACATTAGAATCCATCAACCATTTTCCATTACAAGATTCAAAGTACAATTTGTTTTCATACTCTTTTCTTTTTTTTCTAATGTCACACACACCCTTTTTCCCAAGAGAAAGATTTTTAGAAAAAAATCCCAATCTAAAATAAAATGGAATGATCCCAAGTCCTATTTTCATCTTTTTAATCCCCTTCTTCACAAGATCACACAAGACCCATATTACTCCCATGAAATTCTTTCTTAGAAATCTTGTAGGTAATGGATTACAGCCAACCACCCATTTACATGAACTAACTAATCCCATTAATTTTATCTTTTAGGTAAAGGATGGTAAGTATCTACCATTAGTAACTAATTAATTACTAGGATGCTTATGCATTAATTAGCTTAGAAATTTTCTACCTTTAATAAACAACCCATTGAATCAATCATGTAGGCATTTTCTTTAAACTAAACCTTTGTTATGGAAGTGTAGCAAAACAAAAAAGGCTATGAAAACGATCTATATATACATTTGCAACACATGCACTTCACAACACAAGATCACAATGATTTTATTTAGAGGAGCACATTCACTTTATCACCCCAACACTATTATATGGTGTGTTATTAACTACATTATGCACAAAAGTGTAATTTAACAATTTTGGTAGAGGCAAATGAATTAAACCTTCTCTTGTACCATAAGTTGGTTTGACCCAATCCCAAATGATGCAATGCCACTTAATGCAACATAATGAACCATGTAGTAGTTTTTATAACCATCAATTAATGCAACATATATGATAAAACTTTTGAACCCAACTTCCAAATCCAAATTCAACTTTAGATTTATACATCTCCAACTACTTAAAGTAACTCCAACAATTATTAAAAATGTCACCAATGCCATTTTTTAGATAAACCTTTTGTTATTATGGCAAGAAATTTTTTTAATCCATGAAAATAATGTTAGATGGCATGGGTTGTTTAAGCCTTTCACTATAGGACATAAATGTTTTTGAACGATTGTACATAATCATCAACAACAAGTTGATTGTTGTTCATTAGTTGACCATTATGATTGATCTATATGTTATTTATATCGTTAATTAAATAAAATATAGTGTAAACTAAAATATTTATGGGTGGGTGAGGGGTACACACTTATGTTAAAATTGGATGTTATATCTAATCATTAGTAGAAATACATAGTTTCTTTTATTGAAAAATATAGTAAAAAAAGACCCATTTTGGATAGGCATCAAAAAGATTATTCATTATTTTAAACAAGTCAATTTTAACATGTTCATTGTGACTAGGGTGGTCTTTTTTATTAATAAAATAACAAACCATTTCGACTAGTAAACAAAGAACCATTGACTAATAAAAAATAATTTATTATCAAAAATAATATTTTTGTGGTAGGTAGCTAGGTTATATAAAGAAGGTAAGTGGTAGTTTAGCCCAACCTAGTTTAATTTAACCTACTTACCCTACATAACCTAAGTTAATATGACTTACATAACTTATTTAACCTAACTTAACCTACGTACATTAACCCCCTAGGCATGTACTTAGGTTCTAATTATTAGGAATTGAACCATTGACCTTCTTAATGATAAATCAAATTCTCAACCAATGAACCACATTTCCAAAGGTGGCAATTTTTGTTATGTTTTTCTATTTCACATGTTTAAATTTCACATCAAATGTTGTACAGTACTTATGTAGGTAAATAGGAAGCTTAGGTAATCAGTAACAAGTAGATAAGTAGGTTGTAAAAGATAGGAAGTAGGAGGTAGGTACGTAGGTAAAGGAAATAGGTAGTTAGATAGGTTGTATGATGGGAGGTAGGAGGTTTGTATGTAGGTAGAAAAGGTAGGTAGATAAATAGGTTGTATGATGGGAAGTAGGAGGTAGGTAGGTATGTAGGTAAAGGAGGTAAAAGATAGTTATGTAAGTAGATGAGGTAAGTAAGAAGGTTGCATAAAAAATAGTTAGTGTGTACATAGGTAGGTAGGTAGGTATGTATATAAGTAGAGGAGGTATGTTTAAATAATATAGGTATGTGGGTTGATGGGTGGGTGGGTAGGTAAGTAGGTAGGTTAGTTGTAGGATGGTAGGTGAGAGGTAATATCTAAGTAGGTAGTTAGGAGGTAGGTAGGTAGGCTTAGTTTACATATCTAGTTTCATTGGTAGGTAACTTGGCCTATTATCTAACATAAGATGTCCCATTTGACTAAAATACCATTGACCATCTTGACCAAATTTTTTTTTTTAATGTTCAACTTGATCATATGTCACATTTGGTTAAGACCCATTGGCCTAGGCCTCTAGTCAAAATGTACTTGTGTATTAATAAAAAAAAACCAATTAGTCAACTTGGACTGTTTGAAAAACTTGCTTTTGTACATGTGAACATGATAACAAACATCATAAATTTCACGGGCCACAATTTGGTGATAGTGGTAATGCAATTTTTTTTTCAAAAATTTGTATTATTTAAACAATGATGCCATGTGTTTAAACACATAGAATTAAGATGTAAGATTTTACTATGGATGAAAATCTTTCATCATTATTAAATGTACTTCATACAAGTTTTAAGCACGTGACATTCATGTTTAAATAATATGAACTTATGAAAACAAAGATTTCACACAATTTTTATAATCAAATCATGACCTAAGAAATTTGTGATGAATGGTTTCCAATGGAACCATTGGAGTTACTTTTACACTCATAAAACACACCTTTATGATTCACAAAAGAATGTAGTTATTTCTAAAACATTCAACACATAATTGCTTTTGGGCCATTTCCCACAAAATTCTTCTGACTTCCAATGTTTATATAGGTCTTCATTTATAATAAAGAAACAACAACAAAATCACATTTTTATGTAATCCAATAACTTCACAAATATGAATTCAATCAATGTTTCCCATGAAGATGATCCAACAAATGACATTTTATTTCCCCATAATATTTAAGGTCCTCCTCAAGTATCACAACATAATTTTCACACTTAAAACAAGTGATCATGACTTTTAATTCACTTCACCAAAAACTTCAATTATTTTGAAACCACGAACCTATAAACAATTCCCTTCAAGAATGTGATAAACCACGAGCATGCCAAAATTATCAATCAAGTATGATTCTTTTTATTTATATGAAGAATCCCCTTTTTCAATCACCTCACTATTCCCAAACTTCATTGGAACAATGATGATTTTAGAACATGTCATCCTTTTCCTCACCTTTTGCCACTTTATTTTTAATTACATTGTAGGTCATTTGAAGAAACTATGCAATGAAATAATATGATTTCAACAACCTACAATGTCATTATGTACACATTTTACTATTAAGCACCATAATTAAAAAAATGTTTCCCTTTTATCCAAAATGCTTGTAGAAGTTTGATTCTTCCATGTTGCACACCAATTCATCCTTTGCACATTTGTGCTCAACAAATAATTTTGAACTCCTTTCACACTAATTTCAACTCTTTTCAAACGTGCACAATTCAAACAATAAATAAACACCACAAATACAACACACAAAACTTTAAAACATTATCAAAATCTTTTTTGTTTCATAACAATCCATTGTAATCATTTGGCATTAAAAAAAAAACAATATTATGATGTTTATTCTTTTCATCTTCAATTGAAAACAATCAAGGCACAAGACAACCTTAAAATGGCCATTTTCATATTAGAAAAATCCAAAGCTTTATTTCCATGTCACCTAAGTACTTATGGGCAAGGGGCAAAACTCAACATATGACACTCATTGGTACAAACAACTTGTTAAACCAATCATGTGGTTGGAACAATCAATTGTCTAAACCGATCATGTGTTTGAAATGAACAACCAATTAAATTGGTCATAACTTAAAATAAAACAACACATTGAATGTTTCATGTTAAAATAAAAGCAACTTGTTATGCTCATAAAGTTGGAACAAACAATTGGATAAATGGATCCTACGATTATAATAAAATAATTCACTAAACAACTTGTGCTTGGAATTCCAAGAGCACTAGAAAATAAAAACAAACTAGTCATGTGATTGTAATGAATAATTGGATAAATTGGTCACATAATTGGAGTCAAGCAACACACTAAATGGCTCATGTGTTCATAAAAAAAACATTGAAAAAAAAAAAACTTGTTAAATCATTAAAAAAACATTGGAAAAAAAAACTTGTTAAATCAGATGTGTGGTTGGAACAAACAATTGAATAAACTAGTCATGTGGTTGGAATAGAGAGATCTTCAACTAAACTACTCATGTGCTTGAAATTTCAAGAACATTGCAAAAAAAAAAAAAAAAAAAAAAAAAAAAACTACCCTTTCTAAACTAATTTTTTGGTTGGAACGAGAAACCCCGTAAGCCGGGCACCAAGGGGGAGAAAAACGCCGGCGGGTGGGGGGGGAGGCAGGGACGAAAATCAGTCGG
>Ga0116227_10003683_pt1 | contig 33936 bp, 23 predicted proteins | sample S1TSphgellanicum_FD_89693 | JGI IMG/M metagenome (GOLD analysis project Ga0116227, IMG submission 89693) | Host-associated microbial communities from peat moss isolated from Minnesota, USA - S1T2_Fb - Sphagnum magellanicum MG | ecosystem: Host-associated > Plants > Peat moss > Unclassified... | reverse complement strand
CGCGCCGCCAACAGGGCATCGATGTCGTTTTCGCAGGCCAGATCCGCCACAGAGGTCTTGGTGGTGTGGGTAACCGCGCCGCCCAGTTCCTCTTGCGTGACGATCTCGTTGGTCACCGTCTTGACCACATCGGGGCCGGTGACGAACATATAGCTGGAATCCTTCACCATAAAGATGAAGTCGGTCATCGCCGGCGAATAGACCGCCCCGCCCGCGCAAGGCCCCATGATCAGCGACAGTTGCGGCACCACGCCCGATGCATTGACATTGCGCTGAAAAATCTCGGCATAACCGCCCAGGCTGGCCACGCCCTCCTGAATGCGGGCGCCGCCCGAATCGTTCAGCCCGATCACCGGCGCGCCGACTTTCATCGCGGTGTCCATGATCTTGCAGATCTTCATCGCGTGGCGTTCGGACACCGCGCCGCCGAACACGGTGAAATCCTGACTGAATACAAACACCAGCCGGCCGTTGATGGTACCCGATCCGGTCACCACCCCGTCGCCGGGGATCGTCGTTTCAGGCATGCCGAAATCGACGCAGTTGTGTTCGACATAGGCATCGACTTCTTCAAAGCTGCCTTCGTCGAGCAGGATGTCGAGCCGTTCGCGCGCGGTCAGCTTGCCCTTGGCATGCTGGGCGTCGATGCGGCGCTGACCACCACCCAGATACGCCGCCGCGCGGCGCTTTTCCATTTCGGCGATGTTTGCGGACATGCCTCTTCCCTGTGCAAATATGAATGCGCGCGTTTGGCGCATTGATTGCGGCCTGTCCAATGTTAATCTGCAAAGTTGCAAACCCGCACTTTGCAAAGAAGGACCACATTTGATGAGCACGCGCCAACGCCTGTTTGCCGGGGCGCAGTTGCGCGCGCTGCGCGGCCGCCGGGGTTTGCGCCAGGCCGAAATGGCCGGCTTTCTCGGCATCAGTGCCAGCTATCTGTCGCAACTGGAAAACGACGAGCGCCACCTGACTCCCGCGCTGGCCGACACCTTGCGCGCGGCCTTCCCGCTCGATTGGGCCGACCTTGCCCCCGCCGGCGGCGATGCGCTGGTCCACGCGCTGCACGAGGCGCTGGCCGATCCGCAACTGCCGGGGGACATGCCGGGCGAAACGGTCGAGCGTCTGGTGCGCCAGTTCCCCGGCTTTGCCGCCAGCTTTGTCCAGTTGCACGGGCTGCATGCGCAGAACCGGCTGCGGCTCGACATGCTGGACGAAACCATCGGCACCAGCCTGGCCGCCGGGGGGCGCCTGCCCTGGGAAGAAGTGCGCGACTGGTTCCACCAAGCCAACAACTATGTCGATGCCCTCGACGGCGAAGCCGAAGCGCTGGCCGCCGAAATCGCCGGCACCGACCTGTCGCCGCGCGTGCAGTCGATGCAATCCTGGCTGCGCGCCAACGGCGTGACCATCGCCTGGACCGGCGGCGGCCCGATGCGCCGGTTCGATGCCGAACGCCGCCACCTCGAACTCGATTCCAATCAGCCGATCGAAAGCGGCCGGTTTCAGCTTGCCTATCAAGTCGCGGCCCTCGCGCTGTCACGCCGGATTGCCGCCATTGTCGATGAATCCGCGCTGCAAAGCGATGCCGCGCGCCACTTGCTGACGATTGGCCTGGGCAATTACGCGGCGGGCGCGCTGTTGATGCCCTATGAACGGTTTCGCGACCGGGCGCGCGAGTTGCGCCACGACATCGACCGCCTCCGCCTGCTGTTCCACACCAGTTTCGAACAATGCTGCCACCGCCTGTCGACGCTGCAACGCCCCCGCGCGCGCGGCATCCCGGTCTATTTCTGCCGCGTCGACATGGCCGGAAACGTCACCAAGCGCCATTCCGCCACCCGCCTGCAATTCGGTCGTTTCGGCGGCGCCTGCCCGCTGTGGATCGTCCACGAGGCCGTCGCCATCCCCGACCGCATCCACGTCCAACTGGCCGAAATGCCCGACGGCATCCGCTATGTCTCAATCGCCAAGGGCCTCGTCAAACCGTCCAATTCCTATTACCGTCCCCCGCGCCGCTATGCCGTCACGCTGGGCTGCGAAGCCACCCACGCCGCCGAATTCATCTATGCCGACGGTTTGAACCTGTCCTCGCAAGATGCCGTCGCGCAAATCGGCGCCTCGTGCCGGATCTGCCCGCGCGACGCCTGCGACCAGCGCGCCTTTCCGCCCAGCGACAAGGCGATCGATGTCGACCCGTCGCGGCGCGAACTGGTGCCGTATCGGATCGTGGGGTGATAAAATTACCATTAAACGGAGCGAGCGGCGTCGAAAAATAAACCTTCAAGGTGTATCTGGCGCTGGTGATCAAGCGTAAGCCCCCCATCACGATCTGACCGGGGTCCAAGCGAAGTTCGCACAATGGGAAACCTTGGAGATCACACGCACCGCTGTCGAAGGCGCACGCTTTCTGGGCTATTCGCTGAAAGACATCGTTGCAGTGGTGCAGGCCCTTGAAACAGGGGACTTCGTCAGGTCGGAGACGGCACACAGCCCGCCCAATTCAAGAGTATGGCACGATGCATACATGCCGTGGGACGGTCTGTAGCTCTATCTGAAGTTTTCGGGCGAAACTCTGATCGACGTTACGCTCACTTCGTTCAAGGAAGCTGGCCATGATCGAGACACGCATTCATCCTGAAACCGGCAAGACCTTGCTGCGCGGCACGCGCCCACAAACTGTAAAGTTCGGATCGATGGCGCGCATCGTCGACGTGCCCGGATGGTATCCCGACGATGATAGCGACTCGGTCCATACAGGCGCCGACCTCGCCGAATCCGAACGGGCATTTCAGGAAATGAAGGCCGCTTATGCCGCCCATGTCCGCAAAGTGCGCAAGCGGTTGAGGCTGACGCAGGAAGAGGCTGGCCATTTGATTGGCGGCGGCCGGCGCGCGTTTCAGAAATATGAAAGCGGGGCGATGCCGCCAAGTGATGCGGCGGTTGGCCTGATCGAAATTCTCGACCGACATCCCGAGGAGGTCGCGTTCCTCAAGTCGATACGGTCTGCTGCATGATTACGCGGGATCCAACCGATTATTCAGGGCCGGCAGGCAAAGTGGAACTATAACCACCACCCGGCGTTTTGCCTCCCGAGACGGGATCAATCCTGGTGGAGAAGATGTGATGAAACATGCTTTGACGATTGCGCTGCTGGCGTTGAGCAGTGTGCCGCTGGCGTCTTGCGCCGGTGGACCTCCCATGGCTTACGGGCCGGGTCCGTACGAATATGACGGCTGGTATGACGGCGCCTATGGGCCGATCTATGACGGCTATTGGGGCGATGACGGCGAATTCTATTACCGCCATGGTGAAGGCGAAGGCGCCTATGTTCGCGGCGACCATGCGCACTTTGCGCGCCAGGCGCCGCAGGGCGGCGGCAATTTCCAGCATATGCATGGCACGACCGCACCGCGACAGGGTGTCAGCGCGCCGCACTTCCCCGGCGGCGGCCATGGTGGCGGCATGCATGGCGGTGGTGGTCACGAGGGACATTGACGAACGGGCGGGGGCTTTGGCCTCCGCCCCAAGCTAGCCGATTCCGGGCTTGATCCGGGTGAACCAGATCTTGCGAAAGGCCAGCGTCGGCCCGTCACTGGCGACGGATTTCTCGTCGGCGGCGGGCGGCACTTCGGATGGCAGCGCGCTTTCGACGATGGCCTTGTCCTCGCGCGCGATGCGTACGTTGACGCGGGCGAACAGCGCGTCAAGCAGGCGCGCCCTGGCGAAATCGCGCACGGTATAGATCGCCAGACGTGTCCGCCCCGGCGTGGTCGGCATGCACACGGCCAGCATCCGCAGCACCCGGCCATCAGGATCGATCGACAGTTCCATGACGTTGGGGAAATAATAGCGCAGCGGTGCGCGCGGTGTTTCTCCGGCACGGATCGCGGTGATATCGGCGCCGAATTCGGTGTCTGTCCAGACCATCTCCATCATGTCGTTTTCGCGCCCGCGCAACGATCGACCGATGGTGCGCGCGTGAACAAACGGGACATGCGGCGAATCGAGCATGTTTTCCATCGCCCGGGTCCAGTGGACGTCCCAGTCAAAGCTTTGCCCGATCACCCGCACGCCATCGCGCAGCAGGGATGCGGGCACTTTCGGTTCGCCCGCCGCCGTTCGCCCGGTAAACAGCCAGACCAGCCCGCCCGCCACGCGCACCGGCAGGGTGGTGGCCGACAATCGGTCGCGCCGCGCGTCAGGGTTCCACGGCACTTGCCCGCAACGTCCCTGGCCATCGAACCGCCAGCCATGGAACGGGCAGACGATCTGCCCGGCCTCGACCCGGCCCAGCGACAAGGCCACGCCGCGATGCGGGCAGCGGTCGATCAGGCCGGCCACCGCGCCCGTGCCATCGCGGAACAGCACCACGCGCTCGCCGGCGACAACAAACGACGCCGCTCGCGCGGCGACAACGTCACGATCCAGGCACAGCGGCACCCACACATTGGCAAATTGCGCAAACAGACCCTCGCTCATCGCGGTGCGATACCACGTTAGGGCGCGGGCGTAACAGCCGCCCACTTGAGCAGGCGGTTCATTTGTTCAATAAGCCGGACATGATCAAGCCGAACCCCCTGTTCGCCGCAACACTGTTGCTGACCGCTGCCATGGTGCCCGGCGCCGCCCGCGCCGATACCGCGCCGGTGACCGCGATGACCCCCGATGTGGTGGAAAAGTACGATCCCGTGCTGCCCCAGGCGGATTACATTCGCCGCGATGTGATGGTGCCGATGCGCGACGGGACCAAACTGTATACCGTGATCGTGATGAAAAAGGGGGTCAAGGACGGCCCGATCCTGCTGTGGCGATCGCCCTATGATGCGCACGGCGACGTTTCGCGCGGCCACAGTTTGCGGCTGGTCGATCTGATCCCGGCGATGGACGCGCCGTTTGTCGAAGACGGCTATATCCGCGTCTATCAGGACATTCGCGGGCTGCACCGATCGGAAGGCCAGTTCGTGATGAACCGGCCACTGGCAGGCCCGCTCAATCCGACCGGCATCGACGAGTCCACCGATGCCTACGACACGATCGACTGGCTGGTAAAGAACGTGCCGGAAAGCAATGGCAAAGTCGGGGTTCTCGGCTCGTCCTATCTCGGTTTCACCACGCTGATGGCTGAAATCAACCCGCACCCCGCGCTCAAGGCGGCGGTGGCGGAAAGCCCGATGGTCGATGGCTGGATGGGCGACGACTGGTTCCACAACGGCGCGTTCCGCGTCAGCGGGCTCGACTATGCGCTGGAACAGAGCACCGGCAAGGCAGAGGCCCACGCGACCGTTCCGCGCGGCAACGGCGATGACTATACCCGCTATCTGGCGGCAGGATCGGCCGGTGATTACGCGAAACACTATGCGATCGACGCGGTGCCGTTCGTGCGAAAGCTGATCGAAAACCCGGCCTACAGCGATTTCTGGTCGTTGCAGGCGGTCGACAAACTGATGGCGGCGCGGCCGTTGACAGTGCCGACTATGCTGGAACTGGGCGAATGGGATCAGGAAGACAGCTATGGCGCGCCGGCGGTCTATCGCGCGTTGAAGGATCAGCCGGGCCGCGCCCCGCTGACGCTGGTGATCGGGCCGTGGCGCCATTCGGGGGCCAACCATTATGGCTATGAACTGGGCGCTCTGACGTTCGCCGGAGATACCGCCGCGCAATGGCGGCGCGACTGGATGAAGCCGTTTTTCGATCACTGGCTGAAAGGTGCGCCCGATCCAAAGGCACCTGCCGCGATCACGTATGCGAGCGGCATCGACACATGGGAACAGTCGCCGCGCTGGCCGATGGGCACGCCGACCGCCTATTATCTTGGCCCCGACCACGGCGCCGGGTTTGCAGTGCCGGCCCGCGTCGGCACGGTGTCGTGGGTGGCGGACCCGGCCAACCCGGTGCCGTTCGTGCCCCGGCCGATCAGCCTGGGCAATGGCGCGCAGTGGACCACCTGGCTGGTGCACGATCAGCGCTTTGTCACCGGACGGCCCGATGTGGTCACTTTTACCGGCGCGCCGCTCGCTCATCCGGTGCACCTGATGGGGGCGCCCGCCGTCGATATCTATCTTTCCACCAGCGGCACCGATGCCGACGTAGTGGTCAAACTGATCGATATCTACCCCGACGACGCCCCGGAGGCCGGCAGCCAGGGCGCCAAGCCGTCAATGGCCGGCTATGAACTGCCGATCGGCATCGAGATCTTTCGCGGCCGCTATTTGCACAGCTTTGCGCGCGCCGAACCGCTGAAGCCCGGCGCCTTCAACCGGTTCCGCTTTGCCCTGCCCAATGTCGATCACGTCGTCCTGCCCGGCCACCGCATCGCGGTGCAAGTGCAGTCGAGCCTGTTCCCGCTGTACGACCGCAACCCGCAGACCTTTGTGCCGAACATTTTCCTGGCCAAACCGGCGGACTATAAGCCCGCGACAATGCAGGTCGGCTTTGGCGGGGCGATGCCCAGCGCCGTCATGCTGCCGATCGTGCCGTGACCAACCACGGCCGCACAAAAAGGCACGGTTGATCAACGGCCGGGGCTGGTCCATCACATTGCGGTCCTGATCCCACTCGGAAAGATCCCATGCCCCACGAACAGATCGAGATCCCGACCACCGACGGCCTGTGCCCGGTTCACGTGCTGACCCCCGAAGGCGCCGGGCCGTGGCCCGCCGTGATCTTTTACATGGATGGCCTCGGCATGCGCCAGACTTTGGTCGACATGGCCGCGCGCCTTGCCGGCAATGGCTATCTGGTGCTGTTGCCCGACATGTATTACCGTTTCGGACCTTACCCGCCGCTGGTCCCGACCGAAGTGTTCAAGGGCGATTTCCGCGCGCAGGTGGGCCCGATGATGGCCACCACCGGCAATGCGCAGGCCGCGCAAGACACGGCCGCGTTCCTCGCGTGGCTGGGCACCAATCCCGATGTCAGAGGTCAGCATGTCGGCACTGTCGGTTTCTGCATGGGCGGCGGCATGGCAATCACCGCCGCCGGGACCTATCCCGACCGGGTTGTCGCCGCAGCCAGCTTTCACGGTGGCCGGCTCGCCACTGACGAGCCGACCAGCCCGCATTTGCTTGCCCCGCAGATCACGGCCGAACTGCTGATTGCGGGCGCCGACAACGATGCCAGCTATCCGCCCGAGATGGCCGAACGCCTGACCGCCGCGCTGACCGAGGCGGGCGTGCGCTTTCACGCGGAAATCTATGCCGGGGCCGCGCACGGCTGGATGAAAAAAGATTTTCCGGTCTATGACGAAGCGGCGGCAGAGCGCGGCTGGGCGGAAATGCTGGCGCTGTTCGCGCGCAATCTGGGGTGACCATGACCGCATTGCCGACGCTGTTTTCACCGATCAGGATTCGCAATCTTTCGATCCGCAATCGTATCATGTCCACAGGGCACGATACGATTCTGCCAACGGCGTGCCTGCCAAACGATGCGCTGGTCGCCTATCATCAGGCGCGGGCGGCAGGGGGCGCCGGGCTGATCGTGATGCAGGTTGCCGGCGTCCACGAAACCGCGCGCTACACCTCGCATCTGCTGATGGCGACGACGGACGAATGCATCCCCGGCTATGCACGTGTGGCCCAGGCCGTCCATGCGCACGGCTGCGCGCTGTTCGGGCAAGTGTTTCATCCGGGGCGCGAAATCATGGAAAGCCAGGACGGCACCCTGCCGGTGGCCTATGCGCCGTCAGCAGTGCCCAACGAACGCTTTCACGTCACCCCCCGGGCGATGTCGGCGCGGATGATCGGCGAAGTGGTCGAGGGCTATGCCGCCGCCGCGCACCGCCTCGAACGGGCCGGCCTAGACGGGGTGGAACTGGTGGCCAGCCATGGCTATCTGCCCGCGCAATTCCTCAACCCGCGCGTCAATCTGCGCGAGGATGATTATGGCGGCGACGAACCGCGCCGGCGTCGCTTTATCGACGCGGTGATCACCGCGATCCGCGCCGCCACCGGCCCCGATTTCGTCGTCGGCCTGCGCATCAGCGGCGATGAAAAGGATACCGACGGCCTGACCGCCGACGAAGTGCTGGCCGCGCTGGTCGCCTTCGACGGCCGGTTCGACTATTACAACATTACCGCCGGCACATCGGCCGGAATCGGCAGCGCGATCAACATCGCGCCGCCGATGATGTTTGCCAATGGCCACCTCGCCCCGCTGTCCGCCGCAATCAAGGCGCGCGTGACAACCCCGGTCTTCGTCGCCGGCCGGATCAACCAGCCGCAAGATGGCGAACGCATCCTGGCGAGCGGTGCCGCCGACATGGTCGGCATGACCCGCGCGATGATCTGCGACCCGGACATGCCCGCCAAGGCACAGGCAGGCCGGCTCGACGATATCCGCGCCTGCATCGCCTGCAACCAGGCCTGTATCGGCCATTTCCACATGGGCTATCCGATATCGTGCATCCAGCATCCCGAGACCGGGCGTGAACTGACCTATGGAACGCCCGCCCCGGCGGCAAAACCCCGCCGCATCGTGATCGCCGGCGGCGGCCCGGCCGGGATGAAAGCCGCCGCCGTCGCCGCCGCGCGTGGGCACGAGGTGATCCTGTGCGAAGCCGGGCGCCAGTTGGGCGGTCAGGCGCTGCTCGCCCAGATGCTGCCCGGCCGCGCCGAATTCGGCGGCATCGTCACCAACCTCAGCCGCGAGATGATGCTGGCAGGCGTCGATGTCCGCCTGAACCAACCCGTCAACCGTGCCCTGATCGACCAACTGGCCCCCGACGCCGTGGTCATCGCCACCGGCGCGCAGCCGCGCAGCGCGCCGGTCGAAGGCGCCGACACCGGCCATGTCGTCAATCCCTGGCAAGTCCTGCGCAACGAAGTCAATGTCGGTGCCAGCGTCCTGATCGCGGACTGGAGCCTCGACTGGATCGGCATGGGCATCGCGGAAAAACTTGCCCGTGCCGGCTGCCGCGTGCGCCTTGCCGTCGATGGCTATATGGCCGGGCAGCGTATCCACCAATACGTTCGCGACCAGTGGGTCGGCACGCTGTTCGATCTGGGCGTCGAAGTCATCCCTTACGCGCGTCTTTATGGCATCGACCAGCAGACCGTGTTCTGCCAGCACGCCACCAGCGGCGCGCCGATCCTGTTCGAGGACGTCGACACCCTGATCACCAATCTTGGCCACCAAAGCGACACCGCACTGGAAGACGCGCTTGCGGAATTTGCGCTGGAAACCCACGTCATCGGTGACGCCCTGACCCCGCGCACCGCCGAAGAAGCGGTGTTCGAAGGGTTGAAAGTCGCGGTAGCGCTGTAACCGATGCCGCGCGGCACGGTCTGGCAACATTTCGTCAGGTCTGAGTCTGAATATTCGTAATATCGATCAGACACACCCGGTTCACATTCACAGGCGCCTTTTGCGGTGATTGACCCTGATGGGGCACGCACTGGAGTCACCTGAACCATGCCACACCATTTTCGCACGCTGATCTGCTCCGTCGCGGCGCTGGCGCTGACCACCTCCGCCCTGGCCGCCGTGCCCTGCCCGACCGGTCCGCAACCCGTTATCGCCCAGGGCGCGGGTGCGCCCCCGCCGTTGCGGCGCGAAATCCAGCCGCCGATGCCCGCCTATGGCTATGCCTGGACGCCGGGCTATTGGGGGTGGAACGACACCGCTTATGACTATTACTGGGTGCCCGGCGTCTGGGCCCGGCCGCCGGGCATCGGCTTGCTGTGGACGCCGCCATGGTGGGGCTGGATGGGCGGCGTCTATGCCTTCAACCCGGGATACTGGGGCCCGACCGTGGGTTTCTACGGCGGCATCAATTACGGCTATGGCTATGGCGGATTTGGCTATGACGGTGGCTATTGGAACGGCCGCACGTTCTATTACAACCGGTCAGCCAACAACTTTGGCAATGTCCACGTCAACGCTGTCTACAATCGCGCCTGGGACAATGGTCGGGGGCACAGCAACGTCAGCTATAACGGTGGCAGCGGCGGTATCCGCGCGACGGCATCGACCCGCGAACTCGCCGCCGCGCGCCAGGCCCGGTCAGGCGCCACCGCGAACCAGTCCAACGTCGCGCGCAACGCCCAGTCGGATCCCGGCAATCATGCAGAGGCCGCCCGAGGCCATGTCGGCGCCGTGGCCGCCGGGGTTGCCGCCGGTGCCGTTGCCAGCCATCTGGCGACGCGCGCTGCGGCGAACCACGCCGCTGCACACAGCGCAAGCCGTGCCAGCGGGCACAGCTATGCCGCAGGGCACCACGCCAGTTATGGCGGGCACGCCGGAACAGTGCGCAGCAATGCCTTCCACGGCGGCGGCGGCGGACACGCCATGGGCGGATATCATGGCGGCGGCGGGTTCCGCGCGGGTGGTAGCGGATTCCACGCCGGTGGTGGCGGCGGCGCATTCCACGGGGGCGGCGGAGGCTTCCACGGCGGTGGCGGCGGTGGTCATCCTGGCGGGGGTGGCGGTTTCCATGGCGGAGGTGGAGGGGGTGGTCACCCCGCTGACGGCGGCCATCACGGACGCTGACCGGACCGGTCAAAGGCCCCGGTCAGGCGCTCGCCGAATCAGCTTGCGCCTTCCCGGCGGATTGCGCCAGCCATTGCGCGCGCACGACGCGCGAGGTTGCTCCCTGCCCGTCGGCGCGCCAGCCCGGCGGGCCCAGGACCAGCCACGCTGCCTCGCCGAGAGATCGAGCCCGGGTCAGGTCGCGGCTGATCGCCAGCCATTCGTGAAAGGCGATCCGGAACGGGTTGTCGGTTTCGATGTTCTTAGGGTCTTTCCGACTTAGATTGAGGCACCGTGATTGCCCTGAGAAGCCCTGCGGGGAGGAGCAGTGCGCAGCGCGGGCTGGTTGCCCGTGCAAGCGCTGCGACGCTGCCGCAGGGCTTCTCAGGGCAACCCCTTCGGGACGGGCCGCTTTTGGCCCATTGCGGCGTCGATCGGCCTTGAAATATTGACATATTCCTGCGCCCTCTCTCCTTGCACTGGGCCAAAATCGGCTCCGTCACGGTGCCTCAATCTAAGTCGGAAAGACCCTAATGATGCCGTAACGTGGCGGGTCGTGGTCGACTTCCTGCGCGAACGTGCTGAACAGGCGGTCCCACACCATCAACACACCGGCATAATTGCGATCGAGATAGCGGGGATTAGAGGCATGATGTACGCGGTGGTGTGACGGCGTGTTGAACAGATATTCGAACCAGCGCGGCATGCGGTGCACCGCCTCGGTGTGAATCCAGAATTGATAGAACAGATTGATGGTCTGCTGCAGCAGGATCATTTCCGGAGGAAAGCCGATCAGCGCGAGCGGAAGCCACGGCGTCCAGGTGCCGACGATCTCTCCGGTCCAGGTCTGGCGCAGCGCGGTCGACAGGTTGTAGTGTCGCGACGAATGGTGGTTGACGTGTGCCGCCCACCACAGCCGGCATTCGTGGCTGATGCGGTGAAACCAGTAATAGGTGAAATCATCGAGCACGAACAGCAGCGCCCAGGCCCAGGGCCAGTGCGGCGAGATCGTGAACAGGCGCCATTTCCAGGCCGCGCCCAAACCGGCAATGACGATCCCCGCCATCATCAGGTTGGTGACGATATTGCCCAGCGTCATGGCGAAGGCCGCCAGCGTGTCACGTGCGCGATAGCGCGATTTGATCAGCGCCAATCGCGCAAGGACGATCTCGGTCGTGATCGAGATCGCATAGAAGCCGAATATCAGTTCGGTCAGCGACCGTTTCCAGGCCATGGCCTGCCTCTTCAAGATGTTGACGGACGATGGCCGCAAATGATCATCGGGCCAACCGGAAAATTCAAGGCTGCGCGCATCGGTGCGCAGCCCGCGCCATCCTGCCGGAGACGATCGCGCCGTGCATCTGTCACGCTTCATAAATGCCGGATCAGTCAATCATGATAAATTTTATCTTGATATAATCGCGGATAGTGGCATCAATTTGACACGAATTTATACGATTCGCAGAAAAATCCACACTTTCAAAGGTGTATTGTATTTGCAACGGAATTTTCTGTTGCCGAGGGGTGCCGTTATTCCTAACAGATTGGTGCAGCCAAGATACTGACGTCGCTGCACCGTTTTGCGCAGGACCGCTTCATTCATAGATCGATTCAACGATAATAATGGTCGCTTCTATTCTGGCCTGAAATCGCCAGATATTAAGCATTATCTTGTTGGAAACAAGTAACTTCCAAATAGATAACCCCGCCGTTTTCTCGTTGGACTGCTCCGGTTTTCCGTGAGCCTGATTGAATGGAGAATTTATGACTCAAGTGATCGTTACCGGGGCAAATGGCGCCACTGGCGCCAATGGTACATCTGCGGGTCAGGCCGGAGGCGCAGGCGGCGGCGGCACGGCGGCAACTGCCAGCGCCACGACCGCGTCCACCGCATCCAACCAGGCCATCGCAACCGGCGGCAATGGCGGCAAGGGCGGTAATGGCGCCAGCAATGCCGGGGGCACCGGCGGCACGGCCGGTGCCGGCGGTGCCGGCGGCGCGGCCTCGTCCGTTGCGACCACCAAGAACGCCGGCCCGGCCCAGGCCATTGCGGACTCCACCGGCGGCAGCGGCGGCGCCACCGGTGCGGCCGGCACCGGTGCCACGCCCGGCGCGGGCAGCACCGGCGGAGCCGGCGGCACGGCGACGTCCAAGGCGACGGCCCAGTCGACAGTGACAACGCCCGTCAACGTCACGGCGGCGGCGAACGCGACCGGCGGTGCCGGCGGTGCCGCAAGCGGCGTCGGCGGCGTCGGCGGCAAGGGCGGGGTTGCCAGCGCCAGCACGGCGAGCGCGATCAATGCGGGCAGCGGCGCGGCCACCGCATCGGTCCTGCAGACCGGCGGCGCGGGGGGTGCCGGCTCCAGCGGCTCGGCGGGCGGCGCGGGTGCCGCTTCGACACTGACCAACGCCGTCAGCGGCAGCACCAGCGGCGGCACCTTGTTGCTTGAACAGGATGCCGTCGGCGGCAGCGGCGGCTCGACAACCGGCGGTGGGGCGGGCGGCGCGGCAGGCGCCGCAACCTCGTCGTTGACCTTTGACGACACCAAAAGCACGACCGCAAGCGCCGTTCTCACCGGCCGTTCAGCGGCGCTCGGCGGCGCTGGCGGCACCAGCGATACCGGCGCGGCAGCAACAGGCGGGGCAGCCACCGCTTCGCTGTCCTTGAAAGGATCGGGCACGATCAGCGCAGACCAGGCGCTGGCCCAGGGCGGAGCCGGGGGTTCGGCCTCGGTCACCGGATCGGGTGCGGCAGGGGGTGCCGCGACGGCCTCGGCGTCGGGCCAGACCACCGACACCGGTACAGCCGATATCGAAGTGGGCGCCGAATCGGCCGGCGGGAATGGCGGTTCGGGCAGCGGCACAGGCAAGTCCGGCGGTGCGGGCGGGGTCGCCAGCGGGACGACCGCCAGTGCGATCAACGCGGGCAATGGCACCGCCTATGCCTATGTCCTGCAAAGCGGCGGCAACGGCGGGGCCGGGCCGACCGGTGGCGCAGGCGCCGCCTCCAGCCTGACCAATGCGGTCACCGGCAGCACCAACCAGGGCTTGCTGGAATTGTCGCAGGAGGCAGACGGCGGTAACGGCGGCAGCACCGACAGCGGTACGGCGGGCGCGGCGGGCGCAGCGAGTTCGTCGCTGACCTTTGACGACAGCAAAAGCGCGACGACAAGCGGCGAGGTTTACGGCGAGTCTTCTGCATTCGCCGGGAACGGCGGCAACGCGAACTCCGGGACGGCCAGCGCGGGGGGTGCGGCGACCGTTTCGATAAACCTGACCGGCGTCTACTACACCTCGGCCCTTGCCGAATCGCAAGGCGGCGACGGTGGCGGGGCGCTCAACACATCGGCAGGCGGCCAGGCTGACGCCGGTGCCGCCGGCGGCACCTCCACCGCAAGCAGCCAGGCCACCTCCAAGCAGGGCGACGCCGAGGCCCTGTCCTATAGCTTTGGCGGCGACGGTGGCGATGCCAACGGCACCGGCACAACCGGCGGTGCCGGCGGAGTTGCCAGCGGAACCACCGCCAGCGCGACCAGCGCCGTCGACGGCTATGTCGCGGCGGACGTTATCCAGGTGGGTGGTGACGGCGGCGATGGCACCAATGGCGCCAATGGCGGCGCAGGCGCCTCGTCCAGCCTGACCAACGCCGTGACCGGCAGTACGCTGGGCGGCGAACTCACGCTCTATCAAGAGGCGGATGGTGGCGACGGTGGCGATTCGACCCGTGGGTTGGCCGGCGCGGCTGGCACGGCAACCTCGTCGCTGGCGTTTAACGACACCACCAACACGAACCAGAGCAGCTCCGTCAATGCAACGACGTATGCCTATGGCGGCGATGGTGGCTTGACCGAGAACGGCACGGCCGCTGGCGGCGGCGCGGCGACGGCAACCACCAACCTGACCGGCGCACAAAGCGTTGGGGCGAATGCCAATGCCGAAGGTGGTGCGGGCGGATCGGACAATGGGGGTGTAAGCGGGGAGTCGTCGTCGGGACCAATCCTCGTCCAGGGCAATGGCGCCGCAGGCGGCGCGGCGGGTGCCTCGGCCAGCGCGATCTCCACGTCGGCAGCTGACCCGACCATCAGTTCCTCGGCCGACACGCAAGGCGGCCTTGGCGGCTATGCCTTTGGCCCCGGCTTTTCGGGCGGGGCCGGCGGCATCGCCAGCGGAACCACGGCATCGGTGAGCGATGCCGCGAATTTCGCCTATGCCTCAGCGTCGGTTGATCAGAGCGGCGGCGCAGGCGGCGATGGTTATCTGGGCGCAAATGGCGGGTCCGGCGCGTCGTCGAGTGTGAGCAATGCGGTCAGCGGCGTCACCGATGGCGGCTATCTGACGCTGGATCAGGAGGCGGACGGCGGCGACGGGGGCGCGGCCTATGGTGGTGGAAATGCCGGCAGTGCCGGTACAGCGAGCAGCAGCCTGACGCTCGACGATACCAAGAGTGCGAACCAGAGCTATCTTTACACCACAATCATCGCGAATGCCGGCAACGGCGGCAATACCGATTTCGGCAGCGCCACCGCCGGCGGCGCGGCAACCGCGTCCGACAAGGTGACCGGACTATACGACGTTGCAACGACTTCCGAAGCCACTGGCGGCAATGGCGGCAGTGCGATCAATTATTCGTCTGCCAGTCCCGGCGATGCCAGCGGCGCGGCCGGTGGCGCTGCAACTGCCAGCGCAAGCTCGATCCAGACCGGCGGCAGCAGCTATAACGTGAACGCATCGTCCAGTTCGCAGGGCGGCGACGGCGGTGACGGGCTCGGCACGGGCAGCAGTGGTGGCGCAGGTGGCCTTGCCAGCGGCACGGTCGCCAGCGCAACCAGCACCGGCAATGGCCTTGTCCAGGCCGACGCGTTCCAATCCAGTGGCAATGGCGGCGACGGCGAGAACGGGGCGACCGGCGGGGCAGGCGGAAACTCGACCCTGACCAACGCGGTCACCGGCAGCAGCGCGGGCGGTACACTTTATCTGACCGAATTCTCGGGCGGCGGCGACGGCGGCAACGCGTACGATGCCCCGGCCGGGTCGCTGGTCAAAGCCGGGAGCGGCGGCACTGCCAGCGCCGCGCTGACCTTTGACGATACCAAGAACGCCAACCAGAGCGCGTCCTTGCAAGGTGGAGTCACGTCCTATGGCGGCAACGGCGGCGATTCGACGAGCGGTGCCGGAGGCGCAGGGGGCGCGGCCACGGCGTTGCTCAATCTGAAATCCGCCAACGCGATCATTTCCGCCTTTGACGATGATGCCGAAGCGGACGGCGGCAATGCCGGATACAGCGAAGGCGCCAATGGCACGGCCGGCGGCACGGCAACGGCGACCTCGAAAGTCGTTTCCACCAGCACGACCGGAGGCAGTGTCGAAACGGGCGCCCAGGCATTGGGCGGGGACGGCGGTGATGCCTACGACACCGGTACCGCCGTAACCGCGGGCGCGGGCGGCATTGCCAGCAGTACCACGGCTTCGGCCAGCACCGCCGGCGCCGGAACCGCCTCGGCCTATGCGCTTCAGGCGGGCGGGTTTGGTGGCGACGGCTATGACGGCGCAAACGGTGGCGCGGGTGCCGCGTCCACGCTGACCAACGCGGTAACCGGCAGCACCAACGGCGGTACGCTTGACCTTACGCAGACCGCGCAAGGCGGGGATGGCGGCATCAGCAATGGCGGCAAGGCTGGCGCGGCCGGCAACGCCATCAGCAACCTGACGTTCAACGACACCACGAACGCCACACGGAGCGCGACCATCAATGCCAATTCGTCGGCTGACGGCGGCAATGGCGGCGATGCGACGGGGGGCCTCGCCACTGCCGGGGGCAGTGCCAGCGCCTCCAATACCGTCACCGGCACCGTTTATCAAAGCGTCCAGGCCTTTGCCAATGGGGGCGCCGGTGGTTCCGGCGACGACCTGTTGGGCGACACCGACGGGAACGGAGCCGCCGGCGGCACGGCGACGGCCAAGGTCAGCGATGACGACACCCTGGCATCAGGCGCGGAACCATCCGACCTTGCGCGTGCGGTAGGCGGCGACGGTGGTACGGGCTATGGCACCGGCAATACAGGGGGCGCGGGCGGAATCGCCAGTGGCACTACGGCGAGTATCACCAATCCGGGGTCCGCATTGGAGGCCTATGTTCAGGCCTTTCAGTACGGCGGCGCGGGCGGTGACGGCTTCGGCGGTGCCAACGGCGGCGCGGGCGCTGCTTCGACGCTGACCAATGCCGTGACCGGCAGCACCAAAGGCGGCGATCTCGTTTTGGCGCAGGAAGTCGAAGGCGGTGACGGCGGCTACAGCGATACCGGCACGGGGGGCAACGGCGGCAGCGCCGTTTCGTCGTTGACCTTCAACGATACCAAAAGCACGACCCAAAGCGCAGACCTCGACGGCCTGCTGTATGCCGTCGGAGGCAGTGCCGGTAACAGCGCAACTGGCACGGGGGGGGCCGCCGGGGCGGCGAATTCGGCGCTCGTCTTGACCGGCTCAGGATCTGTCAGCGCCAGCGCGCAGAGCAATGGTGGTGTGGGCGCCTGGTCAGGCAACGGCGGCACCGCCAAAGCTTCGGCCTCTGCCACTGGCACCAGCGCGACCGATGCAAACGCTTACGCGACCGCCAGTTCCACCGGCGGTGACGGTGGTGACACCGGCGACACCTTTGGCGTCGCGGCAGGCAACGGCGGGATTGCCAGCAGCACCACGGCAACCGTCACACTCGCCGGCAACGGCACAGGCTATGCCACGGTCGATCAGACCGGCGGCGACGGCGGCGACGCCTACAACGGCTCCGCCGGCGGGGCGGGCGCCGCATCCAGCCTGACCAATGCCGTTTCGGGCAGCACCAAGGCCGGGACACTGTCGCTGAGCCAGAACGCCTTTGGCGGTGAGGGCGGTTCGGCCCATGAGGCGTACTCGGGGCCGCCAAGCACCGCGGCGGGGGGCGCAGGCGGCGCGGCCCAATCATCGTTGACCTTCAACGATACCAAGAACACCAACCAGTCGGGAGATGTCGACGCAAACGTCTACGCGACCGGCGGCGACGGCGGTTATGGCATCCTGGCTCCCGATGGGGCGGGCGGCGCTGCAACCGCAGTCAGCACGATCACCGCGGCGAACACGCTGTCGCTGACCGTCGTTGCCGATGGCGGCGCTTCGGGTTCGGGCAACGGGTCCGCAGCGGGCGGCGCGGCATCGGCAACCGGCATCGGCGACGGCTCGGCAACGAGCCTGGCCAACGTCACCGCGATTGCGAACGGCGGCGCGGGATCGACCAGTTCGGGTCTGGCCAGTGCGACCGGCACGGGCGAATCCGGCGGCATCAGTGCCGACAGCCAGGCGACACTCAACGGCTATAACGAATTGGTCACGCAGGTCTCTGCCAGCGCCGCGACCTACCTTGACGGCAACGGGGCGGTGGCGGACGGAGCCACGGACATGGCGGATTCGCAGTTCGCGGTGACCGCGACACCAAATACCACCGCGCAAGGCGTCGCCGAAATACAGGGCACGCCGACCGCAAACGCCGTTGCCGCGGCGTTGAAGAATTCGAATATCGCAACCGCCTTTGCCAGCAATCCCAGCTATTTCGCGACTGCTGAACTCGGCGGACGGTATTCGACCGCCGGTACGACGAGCGAGACGACCACCAGCACCGTCAACCTGTCGGTCAATCTGGCCGAACTGACGACGACGCAGGACCTGTTGCTGGGATTCTATGGCGGAAGCTCGGCTGGGTCGGGAGTAACCGGGGTGACGTTGACCGTCGATGCCAATGGTGCCGACCTGCTCAGCAAGACTTTCACCTCGGCGGCGGCGGCGGTGGCCTATTTCACCAACGACGCGGTCGACCTGGGGTCGCTGGCTGCCTCGCTTTATACCAGCAACGACGATATCGCGAACATCAGCGTCAGCTTGTCGGTCACCAGCGACAGCGCGGGTTCCGGCTTCTATGGCGATGTGCTGATCGGCGATCCGGCGCCGAGCGGCGGGCGGACCGTGACCGGCGCGGCGGGCGAGACCCTGATCGGTTCGGCCGGGCAAGATATTTTCGCCTTCCACGCCGGCTTTGGCAAAGAAGTGATCGAGGACTTCACCGCCGCCGGCGCCAACCACGACGTGTTGCAATTCGACAGCGGGGTCTTTGCCGACTGGGCGCATCTGTTGGGAGCGACCAAACAACAGGGCAGCGATCTGCTGATCACGCTGGATGCCAAGGATACCTTGCTGCTGAAGAACGTCACACTGGCAAGCTTCACCAAGGCGGACGCGCATTTTGTCTGAGCGGAAAAGCCCGCGTCACCGGTTGGGTTTGTACAGCGCCTGCTGATAGGCGACCCAACCGGCGATGTGGCGCCGCGCGGCGCGCGCCTCGTCAGCGCCCAGGACGATGGGATTGCGCTCGCCCGGGTCGCGCTTCAGGTCGTATTTGACGATCGATCCGTTGGACAAGTTGAGGACGACCTTGGTATCCCGTTCGCGATAGCCGAGCATATAGTCGCGCAGCACCGCGAAAAAGTAGACGCGTTGGCGCGATCCGGAATCGAGCAGGTTGCGGCCCTGCCAGCGCGGCTCACCCGGCAGGCCCGCCAGCCCCAGCAGAGTGGGCGCCACATCCGGCAAAGTGACAATGCGGTTGTCGATCGGGCCGCGCGTATCACCGGCGGGCGACAGGACCATCGCGACGCGCACTTCGTCATCATAGACGGTGCTTCCGTGGCTGAAATTGCCGTGTTCGAAAAACGCCTCGCCATGATCGCCGACGATGACGAAGCTGGTGCAGGCAAGTTCGCCGGACTCGGCCAGCTTTGCGACGATCCGGCCGATCTGCCGATCGGCCTCGCGCAGCGCCGCCGCATGGCGCGCCTTTGGCCCCGCCTTCTCTTGCGGCGCGAAATAGGGAAAGTGCGTATCGTTCGGCCAGATCATCGCAAAAAACGGCTGGTGACGGTCCTTGCCCAGCCAGCCCAGCAAGGCATCGGTCATGCACTGCTCGGACACGCTGTCGACGTTGCGCCAGCGCGCGTTGGCCAGGGCGGTATGCGTGGCGCACGCGATGTTGGTCATGTCGGCCATGTGATCAAAGCCCTTGCCCACCAGAAAGGCATCGAGATTCGCAAACGCGAACTCGCCCCCCATGAAGAAAGCCGTCGCGTAGCCCGCCTGCCTGAAACGACTGGCCGTCGTCACGAAAGGATCGTCGCGCAGCAGATCGGTTTCAGGGCGATAGTCGAACAGCGGAAACCGCCCTGTCACAAAGGCGAATGCCGAACGGGACGAGGATGCCGTCGGCACGTACATGTTCGGGAACGTCACGCCATGGCGCTGAAGCTCGGGGATCGTCCGCAGGCCGGCATCGCTTGCCAGAATATCGCGGGCTCCCACCGATTCGAGCACGATCAGGATCACGTTGTTGCCGTTGGGCACTTGTCCGGCATGCAGCGCGGTATTGCCCATCACGCGGTAGTCGGCATCGTCGTATCGCGATCGGCAACGGAAAACGGTGAAGACAGTCCCAGCAAGGTCGAGGACACCAGCGTGTGCAGCGGGTTGGCCGTGCGACCAAAGGTGTCCTCGCCGTGCCCATGGTGCCTGACCGATGCGTAGACGGTCGGCACCAAAAGCAGCGCGGCGAGCACCATGGCCGTTTTGGCCGGGCTCCACCGCGCCGCAATCGCCGCCGACACTGCCGTCAGGACCAGGCGGACGATGGCAATTATATACTTGAGAAAGCATCGACTCGCTTGCCGACCGGTTCGCCACAACCCCACGTGCTATTCGAGAGGCACCCCGCCGGTGTGGGCGAGACGGTGGAGGGTGTCGGTCACGCGGCCGTGAAGCATGTTCAGGGTGTCAATGATGCCTCGCCCCTCAAAGGGCTGTCCCCTCTCAAAGCATATCTCGAAGGTCGGGTTAGAATTGTAATCTATTACGTGGGTCATTCCGTCGTCGACGGAAAACCAACCATAGCGGTCACTCTCAAACACCACGCCGCTGATTTGCATTCTGATTTCTGGGATCATAACCGTAACGTTGGAAAGTCGGATGACGGTGCTCAAAAGCACGGTGTGTTTGTCGGCGATGTCGAGGTCATGAAGGAACTGAAGGTCGCTCCCATTCCCTCCAGGATACAGTTGAATGACATCGACAATGAGGTCCCTGACGCCTTTGGAGGGGCCCTTCCGGGCCGTTATTTGTCCGTTGATGGAACCCTTAAGGTCCTTGATGGATTGTTTGGAAAACGGGAACTTGGACCAGCTATCGTAGGTATGGCCGTTCGCCTCGATCAGCACGCAGTAAGCGTGGTCCAAGGCGGCCCTGAGGTTGTGTATGGCATCGCCAAGTATCGTCGGCGTGTGGCGGGGCACTGGCGTCGTGAGGGTGCCGACCTGCTTCCGTGGGCCGATCTCGCCTTGAGCGATGAGGCGTTCTTTGCTTGCTGCGACGTAAGCGGCGAGAGTCGTTTCAAGATTAGTGATGTGGTGCTTGGCCCGCTCAACCTTTAGCATTGGGCCATAAAAGCTTATGCCATCGCTTATGATCGACAAGACAGATTCCCCCGAGGAAGATGACGTGCTTCGCCGCATGCTGGCGTAGAAGCCAATGCCGCACAAGCTCAAGAAGGCACCCAACGGGCGCGCCAGCGAAGGAAAGCCGCTGCGCGCTGTTGAGCCGTCTTAGGCTGCGTCAGCCGCCGATAGGTCAAACGCTTGCCAACTGCACCCATGAGAGCCGCCTCGGCGCGCTCGCTATCGGCCACCTTGCGGGTGTTGTAGCGAAAGTCGAACTCGGCGGTGTAGCGAGCAAGGTGCGCCTCGCTCATGTGGTGGTAGGTGCCAATCACACCGCGCTTGAAGATCGAGAAGAAGTTTTCGACGGTGCTGCTGTGCTTGAACCCGCCGATGGTGACGTACTCGCTCGCGAAGCGATCAAGACATCGGTGATGGCCCCGATCAAGCGTTTGCGGCGCACCGCCATGGCTTCTGACTCGTGTAGCGCAATCACGGATGCACTAACCTTTGTTAATTCTTCGCGGGCAATAGTATCCTTTTGCACAAGTAAAGCATTGCGCAAACAAATGGGAAACGGTTTTCACCGACGGTTTCGCACCCAAGCCACGCGGCAACCGGCATCGAATGACACTGCACGTCAATTGCCGTTTTACCGGCGCAAACAAAAAAGGCCGGGGTCTCCCCCGGCCTTTTTCGACAATTCTCTTCTGAATCAGCCTTTGAGCACCTCGGCCAGCGTTTCGCCCAGCAAGCTGGGTGACGGGCTGACGCGGATGCCGGCGGCTTCCATCGCGGCGATCTTGTCTTCCGCGCCGCCCTGGCCGCCCGACACGATCGCACCGGCATGGCCCATGCGGCGACCCGGAGGCGCGGTGCGGCCGGCGATGAAGCCGACCATCGGCTTTTTGCGGCCGCGCCTGGCTTCGTCCTGCAGGAACTGCGCGGCTTGTTCTTCGGCGTTGCCGCCGATTTCACCGATCATGATGATGCTGGTGGTTTCATCGTCGGCCAGGAACAGTTCGAGCACGTCGATGAAGTTGGTGCCGTTGACCGGGTCGCCGCCGATACCGACCGCGGTGGTCTGGCCCAGGCCGATATTGGTGGTCTGGAACACCGCTTCATAGGTCAGCGTGCCCGAACGCGAGACGACGCCGACCGAACCCTTTTTGAAAATGCTGCCGGGCATGATACCGATCTTGCATTCGTCGGGGGTCAGGACGCCGGGGCAGTTCGGCCCGATCAGGCGCGATTTCGACCCTTGCAGCGCGCGCTTGACGCGCACCATGTCCTGCACCGGGATGCCTTCGGTGATCGTGACGATCAGTTCGATTTCGGCGTCGATCGCTTCCAGGATCGAATCGGCCGCGAATGGCGGCGGCACATAGATCACCGAGGCGGTGGCGCCGGTGGCGTGGGCGGCCTCTGCCACGGTGTTATAGATCGGCAGGCCAAGCAGGCTTTCGCCGCCTTTGCCCGGCGTGACGCCGGCGACCATCTGCGTGCCATAGGCCAGCGCCTGTTCGGTGTGGAACTTGCCGGTGTTCCCGGTCATCCCCTGGGTGATGACCTTGGTGTGCTTGTTGACAAGAATCGACATGGTTCAGGACACCTTCTGCACTTCGGCGACGATCTTGCGGGCGGCATCGCCAAGATCGTTCGCGGCAACGATGGGAAGACCGGAATTGGCAAGGATGTCCTTGCCCTGCTGCACATTGGTGCCTTCCAGGCGGACCACCAGCGGCACCGCCAGATTCACTTCCTTCGCGGCGGCAACGATGCCGTCGGCGATGATGTCGCACTTCATGATCCCGCCGAAGATATTGACCAGGATGCCTTTGACGGCCGGGTCCTTCAGGATGATCTTGAACGCGGCGGTGACCTTTTCCTTGGTCGCGCCGCCGCCGACGTCGAGGAAGTTGGCGGGGAATTCGCCGTTCAGCTTGATGATGTCCATCGTCGCCATGGCAAGGCCCGCGCCGTTGACCATGCAGCCGATGTTGCCGTCGAGCTTGATATAGGCAAGATCGTACTTCGACGCTTCGATTTCGGCCGGGTCTTCTTCGCTTTCGTCGCGCAGCGCAAAGACGTCGGGGTGGCGATAGAGCGCGTTGCCGTCAAAGCTCATCTTGGCGTCAAGCACCAGCAGCTTGCCGTCGGCGGCTTCGACCAGCGGGTTGATTTCCAGCATTTCGGCATCGAGCGCGACAAACGCTTCGTAAAGCTGCTTCGACAGCTTTTGCGCCTGCTTGTTGAGATCGCCCGACAGATTCAGCGCAAAGGCGACCGCGCGGCCGTGGTGCGGCTGAAACCCGGTGGCCGGGTCGATAATGATCGTTGCGATCTTTTCCGGAGTCGAATGTGCGACTTCCTCGATGTCCATCCCGCCTTCGGTCGACACGATCAGCGCGACGCGGCCGCTGCCACGGTCCACCACCAGCGACAGGTAGTATTCCTTGGCGATGTCGACGCCGTCGGTGACATACAGGCGGTTGACCTGTTTGCCCGCTTCGCCGGTCTGGATGGTGACGAGCGTGTTGCCCAGCATTTCGCCGGCATGGGCAGCGACATCGTCAAGCGATTTGGCCAGGCGCACGCCGCCTTTGGCATCGGCGGGCAGTTCCTTGAACTTGCCCTTGCCGCGGCCGCCGGCGTGGATCTGCGCCTTGACCACATAGAGCGGCCCGGGCAACTGCCGGGCGGCGGCGACGGCTTCTTCGGCTGTCAGCGCGGGAATTCCCGCGGGGATGCTGACGCCAAACTTGGCGAGCAGTTCCTTGGCCTGGTACTCATGGACGTTCATGCGAAGTTCCCCGCTGTGACCGTGTGGGAGGAAAGCCCGGCCCGGTAACGATATGCCGGACCAGTCGAGTCCCTCGGCCTTAAGCACAGGGCCACCGGGATGAAAAGGGGCCTTATGCCGCACTGCACGCAACAAGGCCGCCGCTGCGGCATCGCTCCATGCATACGAATGAGCCGATTGCCTTGTTTGGCGGCGGACAACGGCGGTCTTGCTTTGCCCCCCGGCTTGGCTCATCGCCGTCATGATGCTCGACTATGCGCGCCTTGAAGCCATCGTGCACCAGGCCGGCCGCCTGGCCATGGCGCATTGGCCCGGCCACGGCCACGCGCCGCACGTATGGGACAAGACACCCGACAACCCGGTGTGCGAGGCCGACCTGGCGGTCGATGCGTTCCTGAAACACGAACTGGGCGCGTTGTTGCCCAGTGCGGGGTGGTTGTCAGAGGAAACCGCCGATCATCCCGACCGGCTTGACCGGTCGCTGTGCTGGGTGGTCGATCCGATCGACGGCACGCGCGATTTCGTTCGCGGGCGCAGCGGGTGGTGTGTTTCGGTCGCGCTGGTCAGCGCCGGGCGAGCGCTGATCGGGGTGCTCGATGCCCCGGCGCGCAACGAATTCTGGATTGCCACCGCCGGGCGCGGCGCGGCGCGCAACGGCGTGCCGCTGATCGCCAGCACGCGCGATCACCTGCCGGGTGCGCGCGTGCCCGCCGACATCCTGCCCAAAGTCGACCACGACCTGACCATGGTGGACAAGCCCAATTCGATCGCACTGCGCATCGCCATGGTCGCCGCAGACGAAGCCGACTTGCTGGCCACGCTGCGCTGGGGCTTTGAATGGGACATCGCCGCCGCCTGCCTGATCGCGCGTGAGGCAGGCGCGGCGGTCAGCGATGCATTCGGCATGCCGTTCGATTTCAACAAACGCGATCCGCGCGCCTTTGGCCTGCTGGTCACCGCACCGGCGATCCACGCCGCTGCGGTACAGCGACTGGCCGATCGCGCCGCCCGCCTGGCCTGAAGCGCTACCATACCATTCATCGTCATACCGGACCTGATCCGGTATCCAGCTGCTTCTGGTCGAGCAACGGCGCGAAGAGGCGCCGCCCCTCCACCCCGCCATGCGCGGTCCCCCTCCCCGTTCCCGAGGATATGTTACGCCAATTCAAATGCTTCGGCGAAGTCCTCGGTGTCGATCGTGGCCTGCATGGCCGCGGCATAGCGGTGGCCGGCAACGGTCCGGTGGTTGATCAACGCATCCACTTCGGCAGCCAGCCCGGCAGGAATCGCCCAATCCCAGCGGGCGATGTTTTCCTCCAGATGGGCGATGTTCTTGGTGCCGGGGATGGCGACAATGTGGTCGCCGCGCGACAGCACCCAGCCGAGCGAGAGCTGCGCCGGGGTGACGCCGGCAGTGGCGGCCAGCGCGTTGAAGCGTTGCAGCAGGCCGCTGTTGTGCTGCCAGTTGGCGCCCTGAAAACGCGGCATGCCTGGGCGCAAGTCACCCTCTTCAAGCGCGGCGGGATCGGCCACGCCATTGGCCAGCGCGCCGCGCCCGACCGGTGAAAAGGCCACGAAGGTGGTGCCAAGCTCGCGGCAGGCATCGAGCACGGCGATTTCCGGCTGGCGTGTCCACGGCGAATATTCGGTCTGCATCGCCGCGATCGGATGGACCGCCGCCGCCCGGCGCAGCGTGTCGGCCGACATTTCCGACAGCCCGATCGCACCCATCTTGCCCTCGGCAATCAGGTCGGCCATCGCCCCCACCGATTCCTCGATCGGCACGGTAAAATCGCGGCGGTGCATGTAATACAGATCGATATGATCGGTCTGCAACAGGCGCAGCGAAATCTCGAGCTGTTCGCGGATCGTCTGCGGCCTGCAATCGATGCCGCGTTTGTCGCCGCTCGCGAAAATCCCCATCTTGCTGGCCAGGAACACTTTGTCGCGCCTGCCCTTCAGCGCTTCGCCGACCAGCGTTTCGTTGTGGCCCATGCCATAGAGCCGGGCGGTGTCGAAATGGTCATAGCCCAGTTCGACCGCACGATGCAGCAGGGCAATGCCGTCGGCATCGGCAGGGCGCGGGCCATAGGCCCAACTCAGCGACATGCAGCCGAGCCCGACCGGATTGGTCAGGCGGCCGTTGATCGATCGGCGATGAACTGTTTCGGACACGGGGGGATCTCCTTGTTGCCGTGCCGATGCCATTGGGCATACCACGGCGTCAAGAACCCTCAATTGCCGCCCTTGGCGCGCGCAACGTCATCCTGCGTTACCGGCACGATCTTGATTTCGACGCGACGGTTGGCGGCGCGGCCTTCGGGGGTGTCGTTGCTGGCCACCGGCTGGGTCTTGCCAAAGCCGGTGCTGCGGATGCGCGCCGGATTGACGCCCTTTGAGGCCAGGTAATCGAGCACCACCCGCGCCCGGTTTTCCGACAAGGTCTGGTTATAGGCGTCGGACCCGGTCGAATCGGTGTGGCCATAGACATCGATCAGCGAGTTGGGATATTTGTTCAGGCTGATCGCTACGGTGTCGAGCGTGTCGCGAAAGCCCGGCTTGATCACCGTGCTGTCGGTGTCGAACGTCACTCCGCTCGGCAAGTTGACCAGGATCGCCTGGCCATCGTCGACCGGCTTGACATCGACGCCGCTGCCGGCGGTCTGTTCCTTCAACTCCTTGATCTGCTTGTCCATGGTATAGCCGATCGAGCCGCCGACAATGCCGCCGATGCCGGCGCCGATGATCCGCCCGGTACCGCCGCCCAGCAACCCGCCGATCACCAGCCCGCCGACCACGCCTGCGGTTGCGCCGATCGCGGTGCGCGACACTTTCTTGTGCCCGGTGTTGGGATCGGTGACGCACGCGGATGTTGCGACCAGCGACACGGCGCACAGCGATGACACAAATACCCGGCGAACCTTCATGACCCAACCCCACAACTTGAACGACGCGACCGCGACCAAGACCCCGCTCGGCGTGATTTTTCAGCCTGCCGGGGCGATTTGGCGATAATAGCGGCGTTAACGCTGAATGGAATCCGAACGAAACAAATATGAGTGGCTGGACAAGACTTCGCGAAACCATCCCAATCTGCTATCCGGCGACGTTGTGACACCCTTTCCCTGGACTGACGTCGTTATCATCGGCGCCCTGGTCGTATTGAACGGCCTGTTTTCGATGTCGGAACTGGCCATCGTTTCGGCGCGTCCGGCGCGGCTGAAAATGCGCGCAGAGGCCGGATCGGTCAGCGCCGCGCTGGCGCTCGATCTCGCCAGCGATCAGGGCAAGCTGTTGTCCACCGCGCAGATCGGCATCACGCTGGTCGGGATCATTGCCGGCGCGTTTTCCGGATCGCGGCTGGGCGGACCGATGGGCGAGCGGCTGGCCGCGCTGGGCGTGCCGGCGCATCTTGCGGGCGAGGCCGGGTTTGCGCTGGTCATCGCGGTGACGACATATCTCAGCCTGGTGATCGGCGAACTGGTGCCAAAGCAACTGGCGCTGCGTTCGGCCGAAGCGATCGCGGTGATCGCCGCGCGGCCGATGGCGATCGTGGCAAAAGTCGCCGCGCCGCTGGTGTGGCTGCTGGATGAATCATCGACGCTGGTGCTGCGGCTGGGCGGGATGAACGGTCCCGGTGCGCACGAAGTCACCACCGAAGAGCTGGAGATGATCTTTGCCGAAGCGACGCGCACCGGCGTCATCGAGGAGGACGAACGCGCGCTGATGACCAGCGTGATGCGGCTGGCCGAACGGCCGGTGCGCGACCTGATGACCCCGCGCACCGAACTGCACTGGATCGATATTTCGGCCAACGACGGCGGTTTGCGCGATGCGATCGCCGGGTGCCCGCATTCGCTGTTGCTCGTGGCGGACGGGTCGGTCGACACGGTGGTCGGCGTGGTGCGCGTGCGCGATGTCCTGCAGGCGCTCGTGCGCGGCGAACCGGCCGATCTGGGCACGTTGATGAAAAAGCCGGCAATCGTGCCCGATCAACTCGACGCGATGGACGCCCTGCGCCAGATCCAGCAGGCCGAAGTGGCGCTGGCGCTGGTCCACGACGAATATGGCCATCTGGAAGGGATCATCACCCCGGCCGACTTGCTCGATGCCATTGCCGGGACCTTCGTATCCCATAGCGATTATGGCGACACGCCGATGATGATCGAGCGCGACGACGCATCGCTGTTGATATCGGGCGCCCTGCCCGCCGATGCCATGGCCAACCGGCTGAACATCGATTTGCCCGAACACCGGGATTACGCGACCGTCGCCGGCTTTGCGCTGTCCGTGCTGAAAAAGCTGCCGCACGAGGGCGAGCATTTCACCAGCCAGGGCTGGCGCTTTGAAGTGGTCGACATGGACGGGCGCAAGATCGACAAACTGCTGGCCAGCCGGATCAAGCACGCCACCCCCGCCCCGATGCTGGACGGATAACCGCGCTCCTCCCCGGTTCGGGGAGGAATATTACTGCCCGGTTGATGCCTGTGCCGCAGGCGTGCTGGTCTGGGGCGCCCTTACGATGTCGCGCACGCCGGCGCCCTTGGGCACGGTGCTCGTCTTTGGATCGCCGACGGTGCTGCGGATCGCCGGGGCCGAAGCGCCAGCCTTGCCCAGCGCATCGGTTTCAACCGCGCTGCGCGGTGCCGGCCCGCCGAACAGCGCATCGAGCGCCTGGCGGCTGGAATCGACATCCTGCGGACGCGGCGCACCGGGGTTGGGCGGCGCAAGCGCAAAATCGGGCGGCACCGCCAACGGGGCCTGGCGCGTCACGGCAAATTCATCGGGACGCACGCGATTGAACAATGAGGAATGCGAACTGCACCCGCCCAGAAGACCGGACAGCGCCGCTGCGCCACCGGCAAGGGAAATAAGGGCGGTCTTGCGCATCAAGAATTCTCCGTAGGGGTATTGGCGAGCGTCTTTGTGGTCGCGTGATTGGCTGTCAAAAACCGGTTCCCGATTTTTGTCATCACGCTTCGGTCTTGCCCGGCTTTTCGCCGGAAAGCAGCGAACGGGCAAGCAGTATCAGCACGCCAAAAGTGATCGCCGCATCGGCAAGGTTGAAAATCAGGAATGGCCGCCAGGTGCCGATATGCAGGTCGGCATAGTCGATGACATAGCCATAGACCACCCGGTCATAAATATTGCCAAGCGCGCCGCCCAGCACCAGCGCAAGCCCGATCACATCGGCGCGGCGCCGTTCGACCATCAGCCAGACTGCCACGCCCAGCGCAATCGCGCCGGTCACGCCGATCAGAATCAGCCGCATTTGCGCCGACGTGGCCGTAAACAGCCCCAGCGAAACCCCGAAATTCTGGGTAAAGCGAAAATTGAACACCGGCAGAATACGAATCGCATCGACCCGGTCGAGCCCGACCGGCCCCATCAGCCAGGCTTTTACCCCCCGGTCGATCGCAAACACCAGCAGTGCCAGCCCATAGCCGAAAGCGCGCCGGCTCCACGTTTCGAACGCGCGCGCGTCGGACGAGGCATTGCGCCCGATCATGCGGAAAGACTGTCGAGTTGGGCCACCACGTCGTCACAACGCGCGCACAACGCGCCATCCTCTGCCACGTCGGGCAGATGGCGCCAGCAACGCCCGCATTTGTGATCTTCGGTGCGGGCAACGCGAACCGCATCGCCGCGCTGGACGGCGGCGGTGATGAACATATCGGCAAGGTCGGGCACGTCGACGCCCGGCGCGGCATCGGCCGGGATTGTCACACACGCTTCCAGCCCGGACCCGACAATCTTTTCCCGGCGCAGCGGTTCTATCGCCTCGTTGACCGTGGCACGCAGTGTGCGCAAATCCTGCCAGCGCGCTTCATCGACAGTGACGACCGGCACTTCGGGCCATTCCAGCAGATGCACGCTGCCCGCATCGGGATAGCGCGTGCCCCAGACTTCCTCTGCCGTGAACACCAGCACCGGCGCGGCATAGCGCACCAGCGCATGAAACAGCGTGTCGAGCACGGTGCGACAGGCGCGGCGCGTGACCGATCCGGGCGCATCGCAATAGAGGCTGTCCTTGCGGATATCGAAAAAGAACGCCGACAGGTCTTCGTTGCAGAAATCGCTCAACGACCGGACATAAGTATTGAAATCAAAGTCTTCGACCGCCTTCGCCAAAGTCGCGTCCAGTGCGCCCAGCCGGGCCAGCACATACCGTTCGAGTTCCGGCATGTCAGCCACCGGCAAGCGCTCGGCCGGCGAAAACCCTTCCAGCGCGCCCAGCAGATAGCGGAACGTGTTGCGCAGCTTGCGGTACTGGTCGGCAACGCCGGCCAGGATTTCCTTGCCGATGCGGTGGTCTTCGGTGAAATCGACCGACAGCGCCCACAGCCGCAGGATATCCGCGCCGTAATCGCGCATCAGGTCGATCGGGCTGATCGTGTTGCCCAGCGATTTGGACATTTTCATGCCCCTGGCATCCATGGTGAAACCATGGGTCAGCACCGCCTTGTACGGGGCTTGCCCGCGCGTCGCGCACGATTCGAGCAACGAGGACTGAAACCAGCCGCGATGCTGATCCGATCCTTCGAGATAGAGATCGGCAATCGGGCCGCTGTCACCCTCGGGCCGCACCAGATCGGGCCAGCGCCCGCTTTCCAGCACAAAGGCATGAGTCGAACCCGAATCGAACCACACGTCGAGGATGTCGGTGACGCGTTCGTAGTCGTCCACCGCATGATCGGGCCCAAGAAATTCGGCAGCGCGCGTCTCGTCCCAGGCATCGACGCCCTGTTCGGCAATCGCTGCAACGATGCGGGCATTGACCGCCGCATCGACCAGCACATCGCCGGTCTGGCGATGGACGAACAGCGTCAGCGGCACGCCCCAGGCGCGCTGGCGCGACAGCACCCAGTCGGGGCGTCCCTCGACCATCGCGCCGATGCGGTTGCGGCCCTTTTCGGGCACAAAGCGTGTCGCCTTGATCGCCGCCACCGCCCGTTCGCGCAAAGTGCGCGGGGCGTGCACAACGTCTTGATCATCGGCATCCGGCGGCAGGATCGGCGGGATCTGCTTGTCCATCGGCACGAACCACTGCGGCGTGCAGCGGAAAATCACTTTGGCCTTTGACCGCCACGAATGCGGATAGGAATGGCGATAATCGGCGCTCGCCGCGACCAGCGCGCCGACTTCGGCCAGGGCCGTGCAAATCGGGCCATCGGGCGCGTTGAATTTGGGATTGATCACGCTGCCCTGGCCCGCCAGCCACGGCCAGTCGGCGCGATAGCGGCCATCGGCCTCGACCGCGAACACCGGCTCGATCCCGTGCGCCTTGCAAAGGATAAAGTCGTCTTCGCCGTGATCGGGGGCCATGTGGACCAGCCCGGTGCCCGATTCGGTGGTGACGAAGTCGCCCGCCAGGAACGGCCGGGGCCGCGCGAAAAAGCCGCCCAGCGCATGCATCGGATGACGCGCGACCGTCCCTTCGAGCGCGGCGCCCGTGATGGAGCGATGCGCGTCGTGGCTGTCCGCCCCGATCCGTTTGGAAAAGGCCTCGACCAGCGGTTCGGCGACCAGATAGCGCGTGCCGGCGACGTCGATCAGGACGTAGTCGATCGCATTGCCATAGGCGATCGCCTGGTTGGCGGGGATCGTCCACGGCGTCGTCGTCCAGATCACTGCAAATGCGCCGATCAGGTCGGGATCGGGACTTTCGACGATTTCAAACGCCACATCGATCTGGGTCGAGGTGATATCCTCGTATTCGATTTCCGCATCGGCCAGCGCGGTCTTTTCAACCGGGCTCCACATCACCGGCTTGGCGCCGCGATAAAGCTGCCCGGTTTCGGCAAAGCGGATGAGTTCGCGCACGATCGTCGCCTCGGCGGCGAAATCCATCGTCAGATAGGGGTGATCCCAATCGGCGTTGATGCCCAGCCGTTTCAACTGGTCGCGCTGGATGTCCACCCAGCCGCGCGCATAGGCGCGACATTCGGCACGGAATTCGCGCGGCGGCACTTCGTCCTTGTTGAGCTTTTTCTTGCGGTAAAGCTCTTCGACTTTCCATTCGATCGGCAGCCCGTGGCAATCCCAGCCCGGCACATAGGGCGCGTCAAAGCCGCGCAGCGACCGGGTGCGCACCACCATATCCTTCAGGATGTGGTTGAGCGCGTGGCCGATATGCATATCGCCATTGGCATAAGGCGGGCCATCGTGAAGGATGAATTTTTCGCGGCCCGCACGGGCATCGCGCAGCGCGCGATACAGGTTGCCGTTTTCCCAGCGCGCAAGAATGCCCGGCTCTTTTTGCGGCAGGCCGGCCTTCATAGGAAACTCGGTCTTCGGCAGGAAGACGGTGGAGCGATAGTCGCGCGCGTTGGTCATGGGCCAAGCGCCTTAGCGTATCACGCGCAAAAGGCCAGACCCGACCATCTGCGCCGCCGCGCGATTACGAGACCACGTCGGCCAGCAAGTGCCGCGCTTCGTCACAATCCTTGGCGATCTGGGCCATCATCGCATCGAGCGAATCGAATTTCCATTCGCCGCGCAGAAAATGGTGAAACGCGACTTCGATTTCCTGACCATAAAGATCGCCGGAAAAGTCGAAGAAATGCGGTTCGAGCAGTTCCTTGGGCGGATCGAACATCGGCCGCACGCCCAGGTTCGCCGCACCCTTGAGCAGGCCACCGTCGGGCAGCCGCGCAGTCACCGCATAAATCCCGTAACGCGGGCGCAAATACTGATCGAGCGCAAGATTGGCGGTGGGAAAGCCGATCGTGCGGCCGACTTTGTCGCCATGCTGCACCGGACCGCGCACGGCGAACGGCCGGGTCATCAGCCGCGTGGCGGTCGCCGGGTCACCCGACACCAGCGCCTCGCGGATGCGGCTGGACGAGATCACTTCGCCGCCGGTCAGGACCGGACCGACCGCACGCGTGCGCAGGCCCATGTCCGGGCCAAGCTGCGCCAGCACGCCGACATTGCCGCTGCGCGCCTTGCCAAAAGTGAAATCCTCGCCCGTCACCACGCCCGCCGCACCCAGCCGGTCGACCAGCAACCTGCCGACGAAATCGGCCGCCGTGGTCGCTGCAAGCGCCGCGTCGAAGTGGAACACCAGCGTCGCATCGGCACCGGCGGCGGCAAACAGCGCCTCGCGCTGGTCGAGCGTGGTCAGGCGGAACGGCGGCGCGTCGGGCACGAAATGGCGCACCGGATGCGGATCGAACGTAGCGATGATTGCCGGCCGGCCTTCGGCACGCGCCCATTCGACCGCCGCGCCCGCCACCGACTGATGGCCAAGATGGAACCCGTCGAAATTGCCCAGCGCGATAATCGCGCCGCGCCACGCCTCCGGCAGCGGTTGACGGGCATCGAACCGCATCAGGCCGGCACCCTGTGCAGCGTCACGAAATCGAACGCCGGTGCCGTGCCCGTCGCCGCATGATGCACCCGCGCGGTTTCGCGCCACTGCGCGCCGGGCGCGGGCAACACGGTATCGCCGGCATAGGCCCCATGCACTTCGGTCAGTTCCAGCCGCGTGGCAAAGGGTTCCAGCAGCGCGATCACTTCCGCCCCGCCGATCACCGCCGCATCCTCGCCCGCCAGCGCCAGCGCCGCCTCTGGCGTGGCAGCCACTTCTGCCCCCGCGTGCTGCCAGCCGGCATCGCGGGTCAGCACGATATGGCGACGGCCGGGCAACAGGCCGGGCAGGGAATCAAACGTCTTGCGCCCCATGATCATCGCCTTGCCCATGGTCAGAGCCTTGAACCTGCGCAGATCGTCGGGCAAGTGCCATGGCAGGCGCCCGGCATGACCAATGGTGCCATTGCTGGCACGGGCAACGATCACGATCAGGCCCATGTGCGTCACAGCACCAGCCGGGTGACATGGCCCATCTTGCGCCCGGGGCGCACGGCGGCCTTGCCATAGAGGTGCAAGTGATTGCCCGGGTCCGACAGGATGGCCGGCCAGTCGCGCGCGGCATCGCCGATCAGGTTGTCCATCACCGCGCCGCTCGCGGCCATCGCGGTTGCGCCCAGCGGCAACCCGCAGATCGCGCGGACATGGTTTTCGAACTGGCTGGTCAGCGCGCCCTCGATCGTCCAGTGCCCCGAATTGTGCACGCGCGGCGCCATTTCGTTGAACACCGGGCCATTGTCGGTGGCAAAGAATTCCAGTGTCAGCACGCCGACATAGTCGAGCGCATCGGCGACT
>Ga0116227_10003682_pt1 | contig 33944 bp, 20 predicted proteins | sample S1TSphgellanicum_FD_89693 | JGI IMG/M metagenome (GOLD analysis project Ga0116227, IMG submission 89693) | Host-associated microbial communities from peat moss isolated from Minnesota, USA - S1T2_Fb - Sphagnum magellanicum MG | ecosystem: Host-associated > Plants > Peat moss > Unclassified... | reverse complement strand
TGAATGTGACAAGAACCAAATGCCCTATTGCAATGTAAAAAGTTTCAAAAAGTCAAAATTTTGGGAATTTTGGGCCATTGATAGAAGATAGCCCACATTGGATAAATTTTATTATTCCCACTTTCATAAGTGAAAATAATAGATATTTTAGAAGCCTACATAAAATCTGGAACAAAATTATTTCATTTGACATGAAAAAAAAAGGTGAAATGTGAGATAGGTCATGAGAAAAGTGAAGTAAAAGTTGAATTTGAGAATTTTAGGAATGAGTCCTTATGTTTCAAAGGGGGTACCCCAATCATGCTTGGACTATAAGAATTTTGAAGGTTATAAAATCCATTCTGAAAGGGTTGTAAAAAAAATGATTATTATTTTAAACCAAATTTTGGTTGATTTTTTTATTCACTAGGCTTAGAATTTATGGTCCCAAGTGTCAACAACATGTGGGTAAAAACATAATAAAAAAAGCCACCTAAGTGAATGGACTTTCCTTAAAACAACATTTTTATATGTTTGAAAAATCACAAGTGAAGCATAATAATTTGGATTGTCATAATTTTTTTGGAATATTTTCCATTAATTGCAAGTTTACATGTTCAAAACTTGACACAAATCAAAAAATATATTGCATGTTCAAAGCATTCAAACCTTGATAATCATGCTTGTTCAAAAGACAATGTTTGTTTTTTCAATCTTTTTTTCTACCAAATGTGCACCATTCCTTTTGAAAAATGGAAAGGATTTTAACATTGCATCTAATTAGAAAGGCAAAAGGAATTGAACTAATGAAAAAAAAATTATAATTGATTTGAGCACATTTGGCTCAAAAATGTTAAATTGACTTTAAAAAATATGGATTTTGAAAATGTGTTTTTAACAAAAGTGGTTCATGTTAATGTGAAAAAGGGCATGAATGCATATTATACATGATATAAAATCAATTTTTAGTCAAAATGTATTTATCTCTAAAATTCAGTGTTAAAAGGGGTATCCAAAAAATAAATTATAAAATTATAAACCAACACAAAACAATAGGTGTCATGTGTAGTCCTTGGAAAAAAACTTTTACTGTGGTGCCCCTAATTTTTTGAACCGTGTTTTCACCCATATGCAACTTAAAACCATGTTATACTTGCATATGTGACATCAAATCATTTTTACATGGTGTTATGAAAGATAATTGCATCAGTAATTACAAAAATGGTTGATTTAGACGCAAGTTGCAAATACATGGGTTGGTATGGATAATATTCCTTGTGGTATAATGTTCAAAATAATGAAATGAATTTTTTGAAATATGAAAATGAAGTTGAATACCATCATAATTATCACAAGTCACAATTTAAATAATTTCAATCCTCATATGACAATATCATAATAAATTATGAAAAAATAATAATTTCAAATTTATATAAACAAATTAATTTTGAAAAAAACTATTTATTCGTTTTTTCAATGTGGAAGTTGACCTTAGGCTATAATCACCTTGTTCCACCTAAACATCAAAAGATCCTTCAAATATGTAATAATGTGTTAGAATTGTCTTTTTTTACTCAAACATCAAAATATTTTCCCTTGTAAATAATTTGGGTGGGACTATCCAAATCCATAGTACAATTGCACACAACTATAATTTATCCAACTGCCATTAAAAAAGTTCCAATTGAAAGAAATTGAATGGATGTTTTTAATGACATCTATCTATAAGGAAGGTGGTTTCTTTGTAAATTTGTTTGTTTAATTGTTAGAGATCTCCCAAACCATGACACCTCATGTCACACTCTTGGTATTGTTGGAAATACCTCCCTAAGTAAAGGCACACCAAGTTGACTTCATAATCGGTATCGTTAGAAAGGCCTCCCTAAGTAGAGGCACACCAAGTTGATTTCATAATGTTTTCAGCTATGGTAGAGAGGTTATTGAATATTGAACAAAATTTTCATTGAAAATTCATGTAAATCGAAATTAAAATTCATAGAGGAATTTGGGTGCACTATTGGTATTGCTAGAAAACCCTAAATGAGTAAAGACTTAATGAATGTGATTTTGAAATTTTTCGACCTTAGGTGTGAGAGATATTGAAATTTGAATAGTTTTTGTCATTGGAAATTTAAGTAAATTTAAAAAATGATTTCACAAGGAAAAATTAGTTGGATAACCAGTTCACACTAGAGCCAATAGCAAAAGGTACACTAACAAGGGGTGTGTCACACTATGGTCTTTCCAATTACATTAAAAAGTATCTTAAGGCAAAAGAAGAATTATGGAAACTCAAATATTTCACCATGCAAAAATATAATCTTCAAAAAACCCTCTAAAAGAAACCAAAATCCTTCAAGATATTATAATTCTATAACTAATCTCAAGTTTGAACACACGCCAAAATATCATCTTTCAAAAATTGTTATATAAAAATAGACCTATTATCTAGGGGCCAAAATCCCTTAAGCTACTATACTCTATAATGAATCTAAACACAATATCCCTGCCTTGGTAGGCAAGGCCAATAAACTACAGAATTCAAAATCTCCGGGCACACTAGTATAGTTTTATATAGAAAAACCCAGGCCCCGTGGATGGATGGGCTAGGGGAAAATGGCCAATCTAAATCCCATCCAACGGGCGCGCTGCACGAGGATCTCGTCTCTCAGTTGGCCAGGACAGCGGGAGCCACTACATAGGGCTTGTGTTGGGCCCTTGTTTTCCCATCTTCTTCTTCTTCAGTGCAGCGATCGTCTTCGTCTTCATTCTACGGAGATTCAGAGGAGTCGTGATCGGGTAAGAGACAGTCCTGAGGTTGTGAAGACTTAGATATACGTTTTCACTGCAACCTCTCTCTGCGCTCTGTGATATAATATGCGTTGTAGGATATTGCACTAGCGTTGTAACTGCAGATGTAGTCAGGCTCGTAGTTCTTGCTGAGGGAGACGATACGGAGCGTTTGTCGTTCAGATCAACACCACAATTGTTTTTGGGTTCACGGTTTTGCAGGTACCAGGCAGGAGATGCTTGCTGCTTTTGTTGCAGCTTCAGAGATCTAGTAGTGTTCCGTCTTTTAACTGCTGGTTGAGCATCTTGTGACGGGTCGAAAAAGGTAAGAAGATACTGGACCTGCCAGAGTTTTGCAGTCTCTGAAGATTATCCTGTCTACTGTGGTTTGGGGCGTCTAATTATTCGTGTGCAGCACCTGTGATTAGGTCTTTACAATGTCTAGCGCCCAGAAAGAAGGAAGAAGCAGCACGGAAGGACCGCTCGGGCCCTTTTCGTGCGTGAATTGCGCAAAGGTTCTGAACAATGATCATCGCTGCACGGGGTCGTTTTGCTCTGAGCAGTGCAAGATGAAAGCTGTTGAGCGCGATCCTAGCGTGAACCAGCTGTCGGAGCCTCGGATCTTCTCTTCCGAGGAATACCTTAACGTGTTACGTGCAGCTATCCTGAACGCTGTGGCACTCGCCACAGAAAAAGAAGCGTATAACGTCATCTCGAACTGAACTTGGACTTGATCTTCATTCTCATGCTGTGCAGTGTGGACATGAGGGAAACAGACAGCCAACCCCCAGCTTGGGAGCAAACCAGTTGGAGCGTTTGAACTGGTTTTCTCCTCAGCTAAGTTCCACATTGTTTGTTGTCATGGCTGTTTTCGTGGTTCCTGGGATGGTGGTACTTGTGAAATGGGTGTGAAGTTGGTAGCTGTGGATGCAGGAGATTTTTGTAGTCTACTTACTCTTCTGAGGATGATCAGCAGCAGAGAGTAGCTTGACTAAGCTGTTTTTGGTATACTATACATACAGTTCTATCTGCACAGATCCAGTTCCTAACCCTGGCTGTGTCTTTCCAGCCAGTATGGCGGCTTGTAACTTGGGGCCCAGTTTATGAACACATTTTACCCGGCGGTTGTCTACTACTTCCGGTTATAAAGAGTCATGTATCCGTGGGTCTGGAATCCATGTATCCATCTCTGTTGTTTTTGTGCCTTGCATGGGTCCTCAGAAAATGTTGCATATATCCTATACACAAACTGCATGCTTGTTTCTGTTTTCTCTTTCTGAACTCTGGAGTTTCATGAGGTTATATTGATGTTATATCCCCAGGAGTGGAACTTGTGTGTGTGAGAGAGTATATGAGGGGAACATCATCAGAGCTTGAACTTCACATTGTTAGCTTGATGGCCAGAGTGAAGCAGCACCCACCATTGTACCGTGAAGGATGGATGGTACAAGTGGTAGGGAAACAGTTTTCTTTTGGGTTCCAGTTCACTAGCTAACCATGGTGGTTAGCATAGTTGCTTTTTTTTAGCTAACTACCTACTAACAACCTGCTTTTACTTCCTACAAGTGGGTTGTTAGTAGGTAGGTAGGTAGTAAAAGCAGCCCTTGAATATGTATGAACCATCTACTTACCTTGTAGTCACCTATTTTGCTACGTAGATATAGAACCTACTTCTTACAAAATGGGCTACCAACATGGGTTTCATTAACTAAGTTGAGGTTCATCCACAACTGAGTCATAAGGAGCTTCCAGTGCATGGTTCTGATGTGGGGTTGCTTCAAATCCTTTGCTTTCTTTCTGCGGGGGATTTACAAATCCAGATGTTTGGACATGCATGTTTCTTTGCACTCTTTGAGGCCAGATTGACAGTTTGTGTAAGGCGAAGAAGCACCGTCAGACCTTGGATTCTACATTGTGACTTGCACCTAACATATTATAATAACATTTTTTGCACTGAATCATGTGTACACATGCACTTAGCTTTCTTGAATTGAGAAGTTCTGCAAAGGAATGTGCAGTCCATCTGCTTTCCAGGCAATACTTCGAATGCCCACAGGCTATGTAGTTTCTTCTTCATTTCTGTTGCTTCAATGTCATCTTTCCCACCATTTCAATGCAAACAACACAGTTATCTCTTCATTTCTCTCTCCTTAATATGGTTTTCCCACAACTTCAATCTGAGCAGATATATCATCAAATCATGACTCAGGTTTTACTCAGCCTTCATCAATGTAAAGAAGTTCTAATTATAGGAAAGGAGTCGTGCAATACAAGGTTAAGTGTAGGGTAAAGCCCACAGGTGGGACATTCACAAAACCCTACATTTGAAGAACATCTATCACCCCTGGGATTAAATTACCCATCTTAAAGTACAAGGCAAGCCTTATCATGAACCTAAACATATATAGATCGTGAGCAGAGTTTTGTTTTTCAGTTTTGTGGTTTTCCAAAGTTTTTGAATTTTTTTAACAATTTGTTTTCGAATTTACACTTCAATGAAATATTTCTTTTTTTGTCGTTAAGTGGCAAAATGTAGTCAAAAGAAATCACTGATCATGAGACATAAGGGGAGAAGGGTTCCTACACTAGAGTCTCTAAGAATAGGAGTCCAGGGCCAGAGTGAACCAGTGCACCGTGAAGGATGGATAGTAAGTGATCAAGAAACAGTTTTCTGTTGGGTTCCAGACCCCTATCTAACCATGCTGGTTACCTTAGTTGTTTTTTGTACTACCTACCAACTAGGTAGGTAAGACAAACAACCATTTGCGATGTATAAATTATCTATCCACTTACTACTAGTCACCTATTTAAAACCTCTCTACCTATATATAGGACCTACTTCTTACAGAATGGGTTACCAAGGTGAAACCAGATATTAACTCAGTTGAGGTTCATTCACAACTGGGTCATAATGGGCATCCAGTTGGGTGCTGGTTCACCTGAGCCAGAGCTCAGAGCTTACTTCTACAGGAAGACATAATTTTCCTCTCCCTCACAAGGAGTAGGTGTAAAATCCCCTCCTATTTGAACTAGTAGTCCTGTAATTGCTGAACTTTGAGATAATATAAAATTTGGTTATAAGTTGTGTCAGCTTACTTAGTGCTTGACTGTTTATTATTTATCAATTCTTTTAGTTCGAAAAAGAGACAAACTTATTGCTTTAAAAAACACATTTCACACTGAAAAGCCATGTTATTCATGTTTTCCTCCAGAATATGTTTTGTATTATAGCAAAACTTTGCCCAAGAAAATCATTGGGGCAACATGCTTGATAGTCCTCAATATTTGAAAATGAGGCAATATAGCATAATTCATGAGGAGAATCTCTCAATTAAGGAAGGTGGGACTTTGTTCAAGTTCTATTTGTTTTGCTTGTCATCTTGAGATAGATCTGCCAGACCATGAAGACCCCCCACTGGGCTCTTGATGTACCATTGGAAAGCCCTCAACGAGTACGGGTGCACCAAGGTGATTTTGTAATGTTTAGATCTAGAGTGCCATAGTTATGGAGTATTGAACATATTTATTAAAAAAATCAACAAAATCAAAACTAAGACTTTTAAGGAAATTAGGGCAAGCTTTCAAATGGTTCTGTAGAAAAGCCATAGATGAAATGGGATTCTTGGAGGCAACTTTTTAATTTTTAGACCTAAGGTGAGGAGATATTGAGTAACTTTTGTCACTAATTTTTTTTTAATTTCACAATAGAGCCTGCAGCACAGGCTACACTTGTAGTAGTACAGTAGATAAAAGAAACTTCCATCCTTTGCACATTATATTGTCTTTTTTCATTTCACATCTTGCAAAAACTAAGAATACAGACACAAACACAGAAATACAAAAGGTATGGAGGGATGGAAGTTGAACAAGATATGTGGCAAAAATAGTAAAGTAGAAAGCAGGATGAGTGAATTAAGGGATTTGCTTGTTGTGTAATATCTTGTGGGCCAGGGCGAAGTGGGGATCTACACTGGTACTTTCACCTTCTTGAGTGAGACCTTTCAGTGCTTTATTTAGCCCGGAGAATGTTAAAGGTCGACTTTGAGACGTTAAATTAGTCTTTTTATTTCTTATGTTTAGAAGCAACTAAAATATACTTTTATGGGGGGCCTTTACTTTGGTACTATCTTATTGTTACAGCTAAGGCTCCTTGGGCAGGTACGGGCTTTGCGAAAGAGCAAGTGATAATGACGAGGAGATTCATCAATGGCTTGGCATGATGAGGGGGTGAAGCCGCTTTTGTAGATAATGGTTGGGTTGTGGGAATGAAGACTCAGGGTTGCAAACTTTAATGACAGGTACAGGTTCCAGAATTTCAAATAAGCCCCACGTCATTATTGTTGTCAAAGTAAAAGTAAGAACTGATCTTGCTGCAAAATTGTGAATAACAGACTCAAACATTTCTGCAAGTTCTTTTTGTGCGCAATGCACAAATGGTTTTTTTTTTTCAAATTTTTGATGTAGCTGAGATTGCGATCAACAATAAGCCAATTTAGCCAAATATTTGAATTCAAATGGCTGAGATAAGAAATTATTACTGGATATGTTTGGAGTTCTATTTGTATACAGGCAGCATGTGAATTGGGAATGACTGTTTTTTTTAATCTCTTTTTTTTATGGGGAATCTAAACTAAGGAATTAAATCTATTGTAATATGCAAGAACAATGAATTGAGCAAGTTAAGGTATCTCAATGCAGCTCCACTGGCTGTCCTGAGTATTTATGATTTGCAGTCACATTGCTTTTGCATGATCTCATTAGACATTATCATAGTTGAAGAGAAAAATCTATTTCAATTACGTGCATGCTTCCTGCACCCCATCTCTCATCACCCACACAAAAATGATTTATGAGAAATATGGCATCTGGGTCTGGTAAAGTACCCTTCAGTTTGCCAAAACTTGAAAACACATGGATGGGGAGAACTGTGACTTGAAATCCAAGACCCAAAGCCACCCAACTGGTGAGGGCAAAAGCCTCACAACCAGCAAGTACATTGTCAAGTACACTTTCACTCAGGCACTCAGGGTTAATAGTTTGCAAGTGGGAATTTGTAGAACTAAACCATCTGATATTCTGGGCCTGACCAGTAGGTATAAAACCAACCAGCATCTGTCAGTTCTCGGCCTTTCTTGATAACCAAGATAAAAACTCTTACACCATGGGCCCAAGTAAGGATTCACTATGCCAAACTCAAAGACAATCAACTAGTTCCACCTAAACCTCAAGATTTGCCTCAATATATATTGCTGCCTAGAAATCAACTTGCAATTCAGGACACGATGTCTTTTTTCACTCAAACATCTCCAGTTTCTGTTGTAGTAAATTTTGTTAGGAGTATTAAAAGCCATGGATCATTGAAGTCTAACTTTGCAACTCTCTGGCAAAATGAGAACATGGAAAGAGGACTGGTTTACAATTCCACACCAACATAACCAGTATTTTCAGTGTTTTTCTTTTTTCCAGGATCTTTGGACAAGCTTAATTTCAGGATAGAGATAGAAACCATAAAGAAAATTTGTGTGATTTTCTATATCTACCATTGTATGTAACCGGTGGATTGCATTTCACCTCTCTAATATGCATGCATGAGTGATATGTAGTTTTCTTTTAAAGAGAACCTTTGGTGTCAGTTTTGATTTTGTTTTGTTTTTTTTGTAATGGAGGTTCTTTGGTGTGGGTTTGAGCTCGGTTCTTCCCATTGTAAAACCTTGGGGTTCCAGTTCCAACGTATTTTCTCGAATTCAAGAACCTTTGGGCTCAGTTCAAAATCAGGTCCAATTTCATACAAATGTTACACACTCCTCATACTAGATATTGCATGGATAAAAAAATTTAATCAAATTGAAATCAGGGTCAATATAAGTATGGAGTTCAACAACTAATAAAAATTAATATTTAACTCTACGTTGAGGCTATTTTTCAGTTTCTCAAAAAACAAAATCATCTTGCTGATTCAAAGAACTTACCCCTTTTTCCCAAGAGTGTTAGTTCCAGTTGTGGGTCCAAATCTAACAAAAGACTATTTCCAATGTTTGAGACTCTGATTCTGCTGCCGGTTCCAACAAAACAATGTGAGCTTGAGTCCTAATAACATTGTCACAAAAACCTAACCCTGAACCGCAGTTTTAACACTAAAAACTCAATATTCTCCCAACACTGCTAAGCATGCTGAGCATATCCTCATTCCTCATTCAAGGTAGGTGCACATTATTCATATCCAGGCATCAGAGGTTCCAGAATGTGTACATCTCCTGTATTACTTTCTAAAACAGGAGTTAAAAGTCAGTATGAAAAATGATTAATAATCAATACAAGAGAATGCAATTCTTTTCACACAAAAAGTCGCGACTCCTGGCACATGTGAAATAAACTTTGTGGTTTGTTTCATTTATTACAATGTACAAATATGTGATGTTTATTGTGGTATATATTATATTTAAATTACAACTTAATATTAATTTAGGGCACATATTTCACAAGCATAATATGTTCTTTGAATTTATTCAAAGTCCATAGCTTAGGCCATTCATGACATAGTCACATAATTCTTGTCATCATGTATGTGTCTATGCCATTCACTACAATAACTACCTCTTCCAAGCCTAACTATCTCGTTTCTTGTCCCATACCCACTTACATGGAAATGCAAAACTTTTATAAATATCTTTCCAAAATCTCAACCTCCTTTACCATTATTTTTCTGTCTTTTGCACATATACTTTAAGAACTTCCTTTTCAAAGTCAAGCTAAATATAATCTTTTGCATTAAAAAATGATCATAAAAGGAAAGTTTTAGGATTAATTTAACTTTGCTTTCCCTTTAAAAATGATGTTGGATTTTATTTTTAAGTGAGTATAAATTAATTTACATTTCTCAAAAAAAATTAGATTAAAAATAAAAATGTCTTCACCTTTATGCAACTATTTCTCAAGTAAATTGATTCTAAATATTGTAACTATACATTCTCTATCATTGTAAGTATTGAAGAATAAGAATTTAATTTTTTAATTTTTTACAATGAATAAATTATAGATATAAATAATGAAAGTAAGAACTAATACAAGTGAAATCATAATATTTGGATTGTTTTTTAAAAGCATGATTATAGATTTTTGAATTAACACTATTGCCTTGGATTTATTCAAAGTTTTTTTCAATCAACCAAAGGGTTCTTTCTAGTGTCATAACTTAATGTCAAGTTGTAATTTTAATATAATACATGCCACAATAAACACTCATATTATAAATTGTAATGAATGAAACCAGAAAGTTACTTCACACATGTCATGAGCAGCAACCCTTTATGTGAGAAAAACCACATTCTCTTGTAATGACTAAAATCGGAACCTGCAAAAACACATAGTATCCAATGAGGTATGCAACCAATATTTGGTCCAAGAAATATTAATTTTGAGCTCAGAGACTCTCATTTTGTGAGAACAAAATTGATCTGATATAAAGAAGCAAACCAAAAAACATTGCTGGAATTTTGCCCTGGTTCCAATGTACATGTGGGTTCATCCAAAGGCCAATGGGGCATTCAAAACTCAAAACTGGCATATCCATATCTAGAGTCAGTTTGCTTTTGCTGAGAACCACTTGGCCCAGCACATCCATGGACCTTAACAACAAGCAAGTTACAATGAACCTTTCTATCCACATGCACTTGTTAGAATTTTTTAACCCTGTCTGTATACAGACAAGGGTTATAATATTAATGTATTAATATACAAAGGGTGTTGAATAGGCTTGCAGCTAGGTTTGAAGAAAAAAGCTTTTGTCCAATGAAATTGTGGGATTTGTTGGTTTGAATTTACTTTTCATGATTATCTGAAGTGAACTACCTATTAAATGTGCAGAAAGGTTTGGTAAGCTTTTGAGAATTTTACAAGACCAATGGAATTGATAGAAAGGATCATTATTTTCAATGTTCTGCAGAATAGTGTTCTATGTAGATTTGAAGATTTGTTTTTTTTCACGCCAATGGGAATGTTGGATTTGGTGGTCTGAATTTGGTATTTTTCGTTATCTTGAGTGAAATAACAATTTAATGTGTAACAACTATATAGGCAGGGTTCTTACACATTCCTTGTGCACTTTGTTTTAAAAGAGGCATGTTAGCATTTTAGGTGGGTTTAAAGTCTAAAATACCACAAGCAAACAAGACTGGATACAACTTCCTCAGTTGTCATAAAAATGTTTTTCCAGTTACGAAAAGAACGAAGGTAAAATTTATTCTAAAAAAAATTCAATTCCCAGGAAAAAATCCAGGCCCCTAGTGCTTGCAATATTTAATATAGAAAAATCCAGGGCCCTTGGATATGGGCTTGAGAAAAAGGGCGGGGTGCATGGGCGGGTTGGGGTGGGTCGAGGGTCTGGCCTCTCAATGTGGCGTGATGGGCAGGAGGCTCGGCGGCGCGGAAAGAGTACATAGGGCTTTTGTTGGGCCCTTGTTTTCCCATGGTCTTCTTCTTCTTCTTCAGTGCAGCGATCGTCTTCGCCTTCATCCTACAGCTTCAGAGGAGTCGTGATCGGTAAGAGACATTCCTAAGGTTGTGAGACTTACATATATGTACACAGCAGTGCATCTTCGCTATAGAAGCTGTATTTACTGAGATTGGATGGTCAGATCTTTTCACAATTTGCAGGTTCTCTGTTTTGCAAGTGTTGCAATTGTTACTGAAATCTGCATATTTTCAGCTTGAGGAGTATACATTGTTGTGTTTTAACAGTGAGAGGTGGTGGCAGTGTGAACTGCAGCTGGGTGAGTGCTGGATGAGGAATAGCTTGGGTATACGGTATGTGTCATGACCGCGTGTATTCCTTATGAGCTCGATCATTCCACAGTTTGCAGGTCCACCATATATGCGGTTTCTTGCAGGGGGTGGTGTCACAATCACTCTGTGATCTGTCTGCATTGTGGCTGCGGCATAAGGATATTGCAGTGAGAGTAGTAACTACAGATATTGTCAGGATCGAGACCTAGACTCTCGCTGCAGGTGCTTCGGAGATCTAGTGTTCCGTCTACTGCGCTTTGGCATCTAAATCTTTGTGTGCTCATCCCATGTGTCTAGGTTTTTTTTACAATGTCTAGCTCGACGATGATTCTTCCCAGTTCACTGGAAGGCCGAAGCGGACCAGAGTGGTTGCCGGACCTCTTCACCGGTAACGCATCGGGCAAGTGCGACTGCGGTCGCAGCTGGAGCAGCCATGCGTTCTGCATCGACTGCAGAAAGCCTTGTGTTCTTAGAGGGGACTTCGAGGAGAATCGAGCTCATTTCAAACATGAACTCCTTCGCATGCGCCAATTCGACCACAAACCCGTGCTGGAAGCCAACGCCTTACAGGCACTAGCGGATGTTTCCGGGGTCCAGTCGTACTACAAATTCGGTTGCGATGACTCCCTCATCATGTTTCTATACAGCCAAGAGTCCGCTGCAGCAGCAGCAGCTGGCAAGAAACAAAACACATCCAAGAAAATTGGGAAAAAAAACAACGAGCGCGGAGGACGCACACCGCGCCGTGGAGGTCAGCCGCGAGGAAGCAGCCCTGAAAGATCACTGGGACCCTTCATCCCGTGCCTGAAGTGCCCAAAGATCCTAAACACTGATCGCTGCACAGTCTCGTTTTGCTCTGTGGAATGCAAGATGAAAGCTGTGAAGGACGATCCTACCGTAACCCTGTCCAATCCTAGGGTCTATACTCCGGAAAGGATTGAATTGTTACGTGCAGCTCTCTGTTACGCTGTGGCACTAGCCAGTGGAGAAGAGTACGACATCTCCAAGTGGACTTACACTTGATCTTCATTCTCATGCTGTGCAGTGTGGACATGAGAGGCAAACAAACAGCCAACCCCCAGCTTGGGAGTAAACCAGTCGGAGCGTTTGAACTGGTTTTCTCCTCAACTAAGTTCCACATTGTTTGTTGTCATGGCTGTTTCATGGTTCCTGGGATGGTGGTACTTGTGAAATGGGTATGAAGTTGGTAGCTGTGCATGCAGGAGATTTTTTGTAGTCTACTTGCTCTTCTGAGGATGATCAGCAGCAGAGAGTAGCCTGACTAAACTGTTTTTGGCATACTATACATGCAGTTCTCTCTGCACAAACCCCAGTACAGAACCCTGGCTGTGTCTTCCAGCCAGTGTGGCAGCTTGTAGCTTAGGGCCAGTTTATGAACACAGTCTACCCTGAGTTTGTCGACAACTTCAGTTTATGAAGTGTCATGTAACCCTGGGTCTCGAATCTATGTATCTATCTCTGTTGTTTTTGTGGCTTGCATGGGTCATCAGAAAATGTTGCATATATCCTACACACAAACTGCATGCTTCTTTCTTTTTTCTCTTACTGGGCTCTGGAGTTTCATGAGGTTGAGTGATATGTCCAAGTGGAAGTTCTAATTGAGTGTGAACTTTATGTGAGCTCGTAGGTATAAGGGGAATATCATCAGAGCTTGAACTTCAAAACCCAGGTGAGCCCATCTACATGACGTACAGCATTTTTCATCTTTTCAGAATGTTGAATGAATTTTGCTTTCTTGAATTGGTACTAATATTCTGGAAACTGATTTACAATTTCCAGATACAATCTGAACATCTCTTTTTTCTCTAGCGTCTGGAATTCCATTATGCTTTTCACTTGATTGATTAATGGAAGTTGTGTGAAGTTATATGACTATCCCTATGATCAAGAGAACTTGAACTGGATAGCTAGATACATGGAAACCTCTCTACTTGTTTCACCTTTTTGCTTGCACTTTTCTTTCTTGTAATCAACTTCCTTGCAAAGGGATTTACAGTGCAGGTGTTTGGACATGCACACATGTTTCTTTGCTCTTCCTAACCAGAAATTGGAAGTTTGTGTAAGGGTTTAAAGAAGAGCCATCAGAAGTTGAACTCCACATAGTGACTTGTAGGTCTGACATTTTTTGCATTGAATCTACACACATGCACTTAGCTTTGTTGAATTGAGACTTTGCAATGCGTTTGCAATTTTGCAGTTCATATCCTTTGCTGAACTTTGAATCCCATGCACAGGCCTGTGATTTTGCAGATAGTGAATCAACCCCAACAAAATGCATAGATGTAGTTTCTTTCTTTATTTCTGACCTGCAATGATTTAGATTTTGTTACATTTTTTTGCCACACTTTGTACATGCTAGTAGGAAGGGGCCATCCATTGGACATCAGCCTGTTAGGGCTCAGTTGTGGCCAAAACCCCAACTGAGTTGGTGCTGGGTTTCACCTTGGTAACCAATCATGAACAAAGGATAGATAATAGATGCCTACTATGCAATGAAGGATACATAATCTTGAGATGTGCAGCACTCCTTTTTGTTGTCATGCACACTTGAAAGAAGACTACCCTTTCCAGCCAACACATTTTAAATTGTATCCAAATAGAAATAATATACACAGTAATTTTCAACCAAATTTATATCCATTATTATGCCTTGTCTTACATTAGATCACATTATGGAATTTATTTTCTTTCAAATAAAGAACTTACACATATAGTTAAATCCCACAAGGTTTTCATGGATTGGAAAAATCACCTTGCAAGGAAGGGTCCACTTGTATGCCATGTGGCATCCATCGTACATGGGCTCGATTTCTGTGATTCAAATCATGTGCTCGTGCAAAAGCATGTCATGAGTCATGTGACCAAGTTTTTCTTCTTCTACAATGTAACCAAGCAAGTTATTAGCATCTGTTGTAGTAATTCCAAAGGGGGATCCTCTACCATACTCACACCTCCAACCTGCACTTCGAGTCCCCAAAAAAAAGGAGTTGCAAATGGTTTTTGGGGCCAGAGTTTTGTGGCTAAATCATCTACCTGAATTTTTGCAACAAGTCATGGTGTGAAAAACACCCAAAGCAACTCAAAGCCAACCAATGTGGGATACTTACATATTGAAACTAGCCCTAAGTAGAGGAACTTAGTTTTATCTCTAAGTCACCTAACTAATCACTCAAGAAGTTCAAGCACTAGGTTAATTGAATACTCGGTTCTGTAACTTAACACTTGAACATTCATAGATTTGAACTTCCAACTTTGAATGCATTGGAATTAACGTGTCCACTGTTTGAGACTTTAGACTTTCCTACTCTCCACTTGTCAAATTCTTTTTGAGTTGATATGCAACCATGACCATTGTATCCTTGACGTAAGAAGAGGCCACAAATGAACTTAGGGCTATAGCTTTTGCAAAGAGCAGCCTAAGGACGCTCTATGCAAGATGGATGGTGTGCGGACAATGAAAATCCTTTTCATTGTATTTGTGTCTTCTAGCTAACCACCATGTACTGAACATCCACAAGCATTTACATACTTAGTAGCCACCTAGTGCCTTACTTAACTACCTACATAGTAACCACTTACATTCTTTACCTACCACCTTATTATACTTATCCATTGGCATAGGTAATTATCTAGGTGATGCACAAGGTTAAGTAGGAAGGTCTACAAGATAGGGGCATAAGCATGTATGCCAATTGGAGACCAAAAAAAAAATTGAAAGTATCCATAAAATATTTTTTAATATATTGAATCCATAAATATTATTTACATGAATGATCAATGATCCAAGGGGACACTAGTAAAAAAAAAGTAGAAAATATATGAACAAAAATATTAAGTGCAATATATTAGTTATTGGGTAAAAATTATACATTGATTAGTTATAAAATAAGGTAGCTTTTATTCAAATATAGGGTATGTAATAATTCCACATAATGGATTATATTTAATATAGGATGGTTTTAATAGGTATATATTAGAAATTTAGATATAATAGGGTGATGAAAAATAGGTTGGAAAATTATCTAATACCCTTTTAAAATGGTCATTTGACACACATAAATTTCAAACTTTACACTAAATGTCCCCCAAGTCAACAATTATAAGGTCTTTGATTTCATTACATAATATTAAAGAAACACGTGTTTTAATATGCATTTAAGTACATTTTTTTGAAATGCAAATATGAAATGTAGATGTTACAATTTTGCAAAATTGAGTTACAAGTACATAAAAATACAACTATATCAATTATAATTATTATACTTTCAAGTTGATGAAGGCCTAATGTGTAAAAATATAATTTCAACTTTTCATATTCTAGTCATAATCTATTAAATTTTTAATGTAAAAATATTTTGGAAAATTTTGAATAACCAACCAATTTTAAACATTTTTTTCATTCATTTTTTTTATATATGAATTTTTCAAACTTTATGTGCAACTTACAATAAATTCAATGAAGTGCTCAATTAATACTTTAAATAGGTTTTTAATATCTTTTTTAATGTTAATGTTTAAAAGAGATTTTTTTTTATTATTTTTTTTTAAGACTACTTTTTTGGCATACTTTATCGTGTTTGGACCCATAGGTTAAGTGGGAGGGGTTACAAGATAGATTACCAAGATGGAACCTTGGTAACCTTATTGTGGTTCATCCTCAACTAAGTCCTTATGAATGGGTCAAAACACGTAATTAAGAGCCAAAAAAGGCATTGGGTGTTAGACATAATCAATCAAAATCAAACATTTATTTTTAATTATCAATTAAAACCATAGTAATCATGGCAAATTAATCATTTTTCCCTCATATGAATGTTAAGGAACTTAAAGTAGAATTCATTTGATCTAATTTTAAATTTTGGTTTTAATTTAGAACGTTTGAAAATGTACACCAACTACGTCAAATGGAATCAATTTTGCAAAGGACTATTAAAAGGATTCATATAATTTTTAAAAATTCAATGAAAAAAATACAGATGATAAAAAAATATTAACCACACTCAATAAGCACTCATATTTTTTTAAATGTGAAATTTTAAAACTTTAAAAATTCAAAAAATGTCTTAAAATTGTTTTAAAAATTTTAAGTTTCAAAAGTCTTTTACCACATATAAATGGGTTATAATGTACATGATGTATGAAAAAGAGTTATAGCTTAAAGTATAATAAAACTAAAGAATGTGAAATTTTAATTTTTGGTAATGATTTAGAATTTTGATCATTTTTCAAGGTGAAACATTTGAATCTGCAAGGAATCTACATAGATTTAAAATTGTATATTTATTCAATAATGACTAACAAAAAAAAATGTGATTCATTGGGGAACATTTAAATTTTTTTAGAATATGGTACAAAAAATTTCATTCAAAAATTCATTTGCATGTAAAAAAATTTTGGGGGAAAAGGACATGCAATCATTTTCCAAAATAATCCCTTTGGCTCCTAATCACAGGTTTTGACCCAAGTTTGAATAGTGGACGGTGCACTAGGTCACATAAATCCTAAAGTTGCGATGTGTAAATGAAAAGAAAAATAAGGATCGCTCAAAACTAATTAAGATCTAAAGGATGAAAGCACATTACATGCCTTTTGAAAAAATTTGTTGCATGTATAATGTTTTTGTAATTATTTTTTCGCAATGTATCAACATCACATTTTGAATTATTATTTTTCATTTTAATTATATTTTATTATCTTTAAAATTAAATTAATTGATTTTTTTAATCCATTATAAACATTGAAAACCTTGAACATATAGAATATATTTGTGAAAAAATAATACCCATCACAAAGTTTTAAATTTATTGCATATATATATAGTCCAAAATTAAAGTCATTGGTGGAATTTATTTTTGGTGAATGATATTGATATACAAAAATGGAATTATAACCATTTCAATTTTATTTTATTTTGGTTGAAAATTCATTAAAAAAATGTGTTTTTTTCAATTTTTGATCAACAAATGCTTAATAATCTTTTCATTTCAAAACAAAACCATTACCATATTATAAAAAAAAAGAATGTAGTTGGGCATGTTATATTATTTTTTCGATTTTCTTTTGTTTGGTAATGAATCGCAAACATGAGCCTTATGACCATTGAAAAACTATAAATTATATATTGTTTGTACATTGATTTTATTCAATCCTCTTCATTTAACTATTGAATCAAAATTAAATTTAATTCATAATGAACTTCAGGTTTCATAATGTTGTCATGCACAATTTTAAATTTTTTTCTTATGTTTATGATTATCAAATAATGCCATCAAAATTTAGCTTATTACATACTATGATAATTATTATAAATCATATTTTTTAACAAAAATGATTCACTCATAATATGCTTTCACCTTGAATGAATGTTGAATTGAACTCCAATTGGTGGTTTTTTTTTAAGAGAACACACAATTTGATTAAAAGCTTTTGTTTAAAAGCTATCCATTTGCTCGTGCATGTTGGCATTTTGAACCATATGTGGTAATTTGGCTTCCAAAATTAAAAAAATATTAAATCTTTTTTGAACATTGAGTCAAGGAAATATACATTTATATAGCTTTTCATAATTTTTGCTTCTTTCAATTATTCATATTTCCAATTTACCTTACACTAAGGTTAGTTTCATCATTAAATAATCCTCAAAATAATGAAATGAAATTTTGTGAAATATGAAATTGGCATGCTGAAAATCGTCATAATTATAGGCTACACTTTGAATAATTTCACTACTCATATCACAATATTATAATAGATGATGGAAAATATATATAATTTCAAATTTTAAAAACGAATTCATTTTTTGAGGAAAAATGATTAAATTCCTTTTGTCAATGTGGAAACTGACCAGCTACAATATTGTTTGTTGTCAATTTCACAAATGCTCTCATGGTTACATTGATTATGATATACATGTCTTGTGAAGATATTTTGTTTTGAAACAATCTTTTGGATGAGTTAAGGGTGTATAAGCCCTCTTATTCTTGATTTGGGTTACATAGTTATAAATTCATTTAATCCTGATTTAGAGTGTACCCTTAGCTAGTGGCTAAATATTCAGTAAATTAAGCCATATGGATTTAAATCCATATGGCCAGACAACAAAGGTTTAGCCTAGCATTGTGGAAATATGTTTTTGTCTTGATAGTTCAAATGAATATGTTTTGATTTGGCAAAAGCACATTATAATAGATTTTCATCAAAGTCATAATGCCAATTTTTTTAGGTTAATGACAATTCAAATTCATTTTGAATTTCTTTTTTTAAATGAAACAAGTTCTAACTAGAACTTATATATTTTAATCTTTCCAAATTTGAAATTTTTAGACTTAAAATATCAATATTTAATCAAATGATTGTGAACTTTGTTCACATCCCTTCAAAGTCCTTGGACAACTACACTTTGAAATGTAATAACACTTAAGATGACAAAATCAAATAAGAAAAGTAAAAATTTCTCTCTTTCTTTTAAGATTTAAAATAAAAATTTGATAATCTCAAAAGTGTAAAGTCCATTAGATATCTAAATTGGTCTTTTTGAGATCAATATTGAATAGATGTGTTTTTAAATATTTGATTTGAAATTGAGATGGAAAAAGTTGTTAACTTCAACATCATTATTTCTTTCAATCCCACTTTAGTATTGGTTACAAAGGTGGATTTGGTTTCTATAGGAACAGAGCTGCAACAAACCTACCCCAATAGCATGCTACTTCAACCACCTTGCAAATAATTCAATTTGCATGGGCCACAAGCTATGTGACAAAAAGTGTCATCAAGACTCTCAATGTTAGATTAATTTATAACGAGATGGAAGTGGAGCAAATACTTGGTTAAAGATGGCAGTAAGCCTTCATTCATGCAATCAGCAATCTTCATAGAAAGTATCATATACAACATGCATGTCAGCAGCACAGTAGTAAAGCTATCTTACACATGCAAATTTTCTTTCTTGTAGTTAAATTCCTTTTCAGACACAAAAGGAGACAGAGGAACTTGTCCAAATTTTGAGAATAAAGAGGAAAAAGTGGAACAAACAAAAAGGAAAAATCAGCCCTGCAATGTTGTGTTTTAAACAATTATTCCTCAGATAGTAAGTGGGTATTTATCAGGGAAACCAGATTCCAAGGGAAAAAAAAAAAAATTAATTGGGATTGAAATTTCTTCTGAGGCATTGAAGAGCGGAATTTTTTTGGTTGGTACCTTCTAGCCTTGATCTGGAGGTGTTGCAGTTTGATAAGCATTTTTACAGGCCAAACTTATGCATTCAGCCACATAACTGCAAAAACCAACTAAACATTGCAGACCCAGATCTTACATCACCTTTTTTGCTCAAAGTATGGCAACATGAGTGTTTGAAGAACTGTCAGCAAGATATGCAGGTCATGCACATCTGTAAAGTGGATTGAAAGTAAAATTCAGCCTCTACGGCTTAGAACAAAAAAAACTTTCCTGGAAATAACCAAATTGGAGAAATACTTTTCATAGGAAGCAGCAACCCACACAAATTTCTGGTAACGAATGCGGAACCTCAATTTGGATACCTCATTTGCTGTTGCGAACTTTCACATCTTCAATTTGATTGTGGGTCTCAAAGCAAAAACCTTAGTGGACCAAGAAAGGCCCTATAGTTTCCAGAAAAAATAGGGAGCAAAAACTTGCAGTTTGCAAACACATCTTTCTGTTACAAAGCATGCAATGACATGTGACCACAAGTTTATATTTCCCATTGCCACAATCCAGCTATGTGACCTTAGCTCTCAGAGTGCAACTGCATGTGGTACTCATTTACCAATTTTTCATTTTCTTAGCTTCCTATATAACTGATTTTCTATAGATCAAGAAAAGACTCCATTCATGCAGACTAGCAAGCCAGATGTGCCTTCAAGCTATCACTGGAGCCTACAATGAGAAAAGAATGCCAAGATGATGCAGAACAACTTACACATTGGGGCATGCAATACCATCAGGGTTAGCACATTGACCCCATGATTTGGCCTCTCCCTCTTTAGGTTGTGATTGCACTCATTGTCGTCTTGTTACTTTCTAATTTAGCTGCTGGGTCATGACCCTAAGAAGTCACTCTTCGTATATTTTATGAAACACATGAAATAAAGGGTTGTCCAGAGTGTTTGAAGAACAAATGTGAAATGAGGCTTATTCTCACAAGCTAACTCAAATAGTCATAAGGCAGGCGGACTTCTCCAGTAGATCGCACAGGCTAGAAGTATTGCCCATCTGAGAAAACTACAACATTCTTTACAATTCTGGCTAGGGTACAACATAGTGAATATGAAGCAAGCAGAAGAAACACATACAGTGATCAGTTTTGGTTGTGAGAATTAGAGGAGCTAGTTCAGATGGCAAGTGAGAGGTGAAATTGTTCATCCCTCTTGAAATGAACCTACGCCCACCATCTGACTCACTATGACAATCGCCCACAAATAACATCAGACAATTGATTCAACAATTGATCTAAATCGACATGAATTCCTGACAATAGTGTTATAGAGATTTCAGATGTGATAAGATATCATGGAACAGGACAGGGAGGAGACCCAACTGTAAAGAACAGAAAGAAAAGCCAAAAAAACTGAGGAGCTTTTTAAAAAACAGTGACACAGGCACGCATCTGTAAATCCTAAATCCTTCAAACGTCAGCGACAAGTATGGTGGTGACCTAGTGACAAGCAACCATTACCTCCGATGATCTTCATCAGCTCCTTGCAGCGGGTAGAGATCAATAGAATATGTTAACAAATGTACTGGGTTTCTGTCACAAGACCAGCAATAACAGGAAGACTCTGTCATGATGCTGGCCTTGGTCAACAAAAGCCAAAATTGAAAAATCAAAACAGAGGGGTCCATGAAGTAAGAGGAACACAAAAAGGAGCCCCAAAAATAACTAAACAGGGAAGAGGGAGAAAAAAGAGAAAAACGAGATGTAGAAGTTCTTACAGAGAGACTGATCTTTCAAGGACATATTCGCTTTTGCAGGGAGGTCATATCTGTCTCTGCAGCAGAGCGAAATTCTGTGTGTGATTTTAGGGTAGGGAGCTCCGCAGGGAATGAAGGAAAAAAGGAAAGTATGCAGGTGGGTTTGTCTGGCCAGGGGATTGATTTGTAGCGATGGCATCCAGAGAATTGACTGCAACCCGCACTGCAGCTAATGCGATTTACGTCCCTCCTCCTCAGCAATGGACTATTGATCTCCAGAGTGGGATTCTTCATGCCGAAGAAAAGGATTACAAGAAGGTTTCAATGCCCTGGACAATCCACGTGCCGTTTTCAGCCTCAAGTATATGATTTTGTGCAAGATTATAACTAATCAAGCTGATGATGTTGGGGAATCTCATTTCATTGCAAGCAGGCCAGTGGGTTGCAATCATGTTGAGGGTTTCAATGCAGAAGACCTTTTTCCTGGCAATTTTGTTGCAATGGAAACAAGAGCTTCCCTACTCTTTAGTGTGTGGTGTTTTTGTTTCAGTTCCAAGACTTGACCTGCACAGCAAAACCCTTGGTGAAATGTCTTGTTTTATGTGGGTACTGAGGAGAATTTCGTTAATTATAGCTGAAAATGTTCAGTTTGTAAACAACTCTTTGTGCAAAAGATTGATTTAGGGTCTCTATAGATTTGGAATGTCTGTTCTTTTTCTTTTCATATTGAATGATGGACCTGATCCATTTATGTGAAAAATGATAATTTAGTGCTGGGCCCATTGTCAGGAGAAAGATCAGCAGTCCACATAACACTGAATTGCTGATGGGGCAAGCTATAAGTTGCTTGAACCCAGAACTTAATTTCCTGATCTTTGCTCTCTCCCTCTCTCTGAGTCTCTCTCCTCTTCTGCATGCCCTTATTTCTTGGCTTGTCACAGCTCTTTTATTTGCTCCTTTCTTTGCCTAAGATTTTTAGTTGCTCTTGAAAATATTCTTTCTTGGGTTCCATTGGAAGTGGTTGTGGAGGTTGTACCATGTATTTGCATTCTTCAATTAACTTGAGAACATAATTCACAATACTTATCACTCTATAGAATAAGCTCTACACCGAAAGCAATGGTCATGCCACAATTCCATAACACAGTTGTAACCTTGTTTTTCGAGTACATGTGCCTTTGATCTTCTTGAAAGGCTTGAATTCATTGCATCAGTGGGTGCTGGAGTTGTGTGTGCTAGATACTGTTAATGTCCAGAAAGATCCTTTTCTTTCAGCCTTGCATTTGGACATTGAAGCTCTATGATAGTCACTTATTGTGGAGATAGTGTTGACAGGTATGGAGAGTCATGCCATGAAACCAGTAGCTGAGGCTTACAGCAAGCACTCACTCTCAGATTTTGTGGAGGCTTTAAATTCATTCCAAGAGCAAGTTGAGCAGGACCCTATTGTGCACTGTCATCTTTCCTGCTCTATGACACTTTTGGAGCAGAATCTGCATCGATGTAGCCATTCTCCCAAATTGAAATCTCTCACATTTCAGAGCTTATCAGCTTACCCATTGATGCTGTAGAAAAGAAGCTCTCTGATCCTTGGCAAGACATTTGCAGGGACTTTGAATCCACTTGGGACTGGATGTCTCATCGCTTTTGACGATGTGAAACCTGATGGAAGTTGCCCATCAAGACTTGAAACTATTTCCATCATTATCAAAGTGGTAGATAGTCTCTACTTGAAGTCAGCAAGGATCATGGCACAGATTGATGTCTGATTTTGTATCTCTGTAATTTCGCAACTGGCATCCATCAATGGAGATACAGCATTAGATGCAGTGTAGAAAGCCAGAGACATGTCTGTATTTTTTTTATGTGTTGATTGTAGGTTGCTATATGGTTTGATATCTTGTCCATGTTGCCCATATTCTTAAGGAAGGTCCTGCAATTGGTAATTTTGTACTTTGTGGTGGCCCTGGAGATAATAAGTCCCAAGTATCTGTAGTGAGAGTTCCTCTAAGCAGAAACATCAGTTGATAGAGAGACATAAACAAGCACAACAGCGGGGCACTAAGTATTGGGTTTGTAGATCATTTGGTTCCCTTTGTTATAGCAATCATCAAATCCTTGGGGTTTTCAGATCATAAAGAAGTTTGGAAAATGTCCCTTGTATTGTTGCATGAACCTGCCTGGAGCTCCACCAGCATGTGTTCATTGGGACCCTTGTGGGTGGCCCTCACAGGTTCTTGGCCTGGGCCTCTTTTCACTTAGGCTACTGCCTGTGATCACAGCCTGGGCTCAATCCTCCTTTGAAGTCCCTCACATGGGTGTCTTGCCCTACACATTCAAACCTCTCATGAACCATCATCATCCTCGTACAGAATGCACTACTTTTGGCAGGGTTTTTCCAATCATGACAAGATAGAACAAATACTCCCCAAAAGCAGCTTACAAGTCCCATGCCTGGGGGAGGAGGGAGGGGGATGGGGTTTGTGTGTATGTCTTGAAAAGCTTGTTAGAAAAGCTTCCTTTGAGAAAGCTTTGTAGGCATGTGACGAGGTTCTCAAATGATATATAGGGAAGGCGTATACACATGCCTGGTGATTGATTGCTGATTGAATTTTCTGGAATCGCTAGGAAGAATCTCTGATATTTGCAGCAATGGAGTGAGGAAAAGAAGAAGAAGATAAGTAGAGTTCTGTGTCTCTCTCTCTTTGTCTCTCTCTATCTCTGTGGTCCCACTTAGGGTATCTCCATGATTGGTATAATGAGTGAGTGAGTGATGGTGCCATGATGCTGCAAAAAAAATACTCAGAAAAAAAGAAAGTTCAACTTATGAAAATCGGTAAACTATCTGTGTAGCCAATGAAAGAGTTGTAGTATATGCCAGGCTTGATACAGATTTCCGGCTCCTACTTCGCTTCTCAGTAGGAGAGGTGAAGCGAGAGTCATGCGCGCGCGTGTGTGAGAGAAGAGAAAGGAATTGTAAAACGACAGCCGCGGAGTTTGCATGTCTCGAAGGCCGAAAGAATCCGAGGTCTCCTTTCAGGTCAATTTGGACGTGATTCGACAGTCCAGGTCTTGATTGTCCGCTTTAGATGAACAGCTGTTGGACCGGTTTGGGCATCCAGGTGTCCACACGGATCTCCACACGAGTCCGGATACGAAGTTACTCCGAAGTATGTAAAGGCGGACTGGTTCGGAACCCGTTGGACCGGTTTGGACATCCAGGTGTCCGCATGAATCTCGACACGAGTCCGGGTACGAACTTGCTCCGAAGTATTTAGAGGCAGACTGGTTCGAAACCCGTTGGACCGGTTTGGGCATCCAAGTGTGCGCACGGATCTCGACACGAGTCCGGGTACCAAGTTAGTCCGAAGTAGAAGGAACCTGTTGGGCTGGTTTTGTTACCCAGGTCCCGGTTCAGATTTCGAGACCAGTTAAGGTACAGAAATTACTCCCCACTAAAGATAACCTGAATAGGGACTTGGACAGGAAGGGTCTGAAAGAGGGAGGGGTAAGGTCCCAGGTCCTGTCAATAACGGGACCTGTAAAGAGAGAGAAAAAGAAACTCGTTACTGACTTTGAGGCCTGGTCCACTGACTGCCACGGGAAGTCCCAAGTCCCAACCGAGGTCCCCTAGGTAGTGTTTCTTTTAGTGAATTTTTTTATGTAGCCTAAAGTGGTGATCATCTATACGAAGATGTTAAAAAATGGCAATCATCCTTAAGAAGATTTAGCCAAATATGGCTATAAACCAGATATAAAGGACAAAGTATTTAATCAACCTTTTATATTTATGGCTACACACATTGACAACCAAATCTAGGAATCTGACAGTTTTTACTATTTTTTCTCACTTCTCCAAAATCACTTAACTTTCGAATTCTTGATTTTTAATTTCTCTTTTTGGCGAAATTTCGCAAGTAAAGAAAAAGAGTTGAGATGTGCACTTGACATCCCAAGTCTCAATCGAGGTCCCCTAACTAAGATCTGGTGAGTAGGGAGCTTGTTTATCCAGATATCAATCCAGATCCCTTTACTACACTCGCAATGAATGATGGCTACCTTATTGCGCGCGGGGCCAGCCAGGTCCCGTTCCAGGTGCGGTGAATAGGGGATCTGGACAGAGAGGCTCGCTGTTTTCCATTTGTGCGCGAAGAAGACGAGGGAAGCGAGTGTTGCACGAAACACAAACAAGCGCCGCAGCAGCAGCAGCGCACGCGTGAAGAACCAGACCAGAACGAGGAAATAGCTGCTTTGAGGCACTTAATGCTTTATCTTCTATCAGATCTTGCACCTCCGCATCCACGCTAGCTTTCTGTTCTCTTCACATTCCCCCTGTTTCCGCCTCTCTTTTTTGTGCTCACGGAATTGTGTCCCTCCTTTCCTTGCTCACACAATATTAAAATCTCAGTCTACTTCTCTAGTCGCCTCCAGGTCCTAACTTCTTTTCTTTCTCAGTCCTTTGTGTGACTGGAAACTAGTTTCCGTGTTTTTTCCAATCCAGAAAAATCTTTTTCTAGGTCTCTTGTGAAGTTTGTTTCGTGCTTTGTACAGGCTTTGTGGCGGGCTGACTGGCTTACCGATTTCGTCACTTATCGTTTTGAGTGTCTTCAACATCTTCTGTTGTTGGTTTCTTCTTTGCCGGAACAATTGTGGTTTCGTTCAGTGCTTTTGGGAAAATGTGTTTGGTTTCGTTGGCTGTGAGATTCTCCGTCTCTTGGAGCTTCTGAGGATGCTTTCATACCTGGCATTATCTGTATATTCCTCTTCCGCTGGCCCTGTCTGATTGCCTGTTCTAGCAAGCAATATCTGTCCGATTCTGCAAACAAGATTGTGAATAGTCAGTCTATCGTTGGATTGCTTGTTTCTCTTTGGGATTGCATTCTTTTCGGATAGTCACAAGAGATACCGTGCGAAGTCTAGTACAAAATCTGATTTTGAACCTGGTCTGAAGCTCATGGTTTTCTGTGACTCTTCTTGCTCGATCTCACTTTTTATGTTAGGTCTCCGATGACCGACAGCTGCGGATAGTTCTAAATGTTCGAAGCCGTATGAGCATCAGTGTAATCAGGTATTTTGCAAGACTCCCTGGCTTTATCTTACTGTGATCCAAGTTGCGGGGCTGTTGTTTCTTCATTTTTGGAGATTGTGAGGGTGGCAAATAGGTTTCTATTGGAGGTTTTGAACATGGTTCAGGATGAGCAGGAAAATAGGTAGCATAGTGGTAGCCGTATAGTTCAGGGATATGTTGCTCCCTATGTGCAGGATGGGAACCAGATATTCATCTCTTAGCTCAAGATTTCTTGGTACAATTCCTTGAAAAAATTGCACACAAGAAAGATGTGATTGTCATCTTTGAGAAACAAACTTTAAGTGCAGTTTTAATCTATTCAGTCATTGTGTTTCTCACTGCTTGATGCAATCCAGGAACCTTCAGATCTGCAGTGAGGGGGGAAGGTTCCAAAACTGTTGATATATCAAGTGACAAGTATCAACAACTGATATTTTAGGCATCACTAAATATCAACACTCAAATTCAGGTTATCCACTCCAGCTTTCGTTGTCATGTTCAAAATTAGTCTGAAGAAAGGAAGGTAGTTAGAGTTACATTCCTAGAACTTTTTGCAACTGGTTTTCTTGTGGTTGTAATTGAGCAGTGGTGGTGATATCTGAACTGTGTGGCATTGCGAACGTTGCAATTGTAGTTGCACTGGTTGGTGTCTAGCTGCCCTACAATGAGCTAATTACTTGCCTAACAGTGTTTGGAATTTATTTCTACAGGTATAAGATTGATGAGTGTTGGACATACAAGGTGAAGAGAAGCTATCAGTGAATTGGGTACTGGAGAAACTGCATCTGACCTACCACCGGAGCACAATTCAAGAATTGAGAGTTTAAAAGATGATCAAAATAGCAATGCAAAAAGTATCACATTGCTATTGAATCTTTTCTGGATACTGATTCCAAATTGATACAAGATATTCCGTTTGTGGGAGTGAAAAAAGACAATAGGTTGTTGAAAATGGCTGGTCTATTTCGTCGGCTTTTTGGCCATGTAGGTCACAGTCATAGGAAGAATGAAGCAGCAAAAAAGGCTGCAGAAAATGTAGCAGAAAAAAAAGTGCCGGCATCTACAGTGAATGTGCCTGCTCCACGAGAACGAAAAGTGGATCCTCCAGTGATCCGGCGAGTTCAACATCACACTCCAGTTGTCTCCAAATGTACTTATGGGAATGGTGGTGTACAGGTGCATCTCTGTCTGATTTGTTTTCATTGCATATCAACCCCTTGGATTTTAGATCCCCTGGTTCTCATTTTTTGAGTCATATTACTTAGTGTTCTTTCTTTTTTCTGTCATGACACTGAAATTTGTGTTTCTTTGTGAAAAGGGATTGACGTGGTATTCAGAGAGGTTGCGAGTGGATGATGATGGAGACATTGCAGAGGAGTTTTTGAGTGAAGTTGTTCCATCAGGCTTTGGAAACCGAAGTCGACGGGCACGATTTGAATCAAGCAGGCAGCAAACAAGACCAGTCACATTGAAAGGACCTGTGTGCACACATGATGGCAACGTGCATCAAATTGTGGAGACCTCAGGAAAGTCAACATGGGTGTAACTTAGTGACTTAATTTTTTGAACTTGGTGGCTCAGATCCCTTCTTTCCACAATTATAATGTCAGTTGTTTGTGACATTTTGAAGGTTCCATATTTTATGTTCTATGTGATGAATGTGTACACAACACACTCAGAATTTGACTTGCAATTTTTTCCAAAGCAAATGAATTGACCTTACCACATCAACCATTGTAGGGCACACAAAGCTTTTACAATTGTGCTTTGAAATTCTTAAGTAGAAGCATTCCATTTATATTGCTCCTGATTGTGCATTCATGATTGATGCTAAAAAACAAGAAGCAGAAAATATTGCTCTGTCCTGCTGTAACATTAAGACTTTCTGGTTGAATTCTGTGAACCAAGTTGTGACAGAAACACTTGTAAATTTCCAAAGTGATGGCCCATTGATGCACCCAAGTGAACAAATTTTCTTCTTGTAGAAGCACACCAACTTAGAGTACCTTTCCATTAGACTCTTGTCATCACAGCAGCTGAATGGAAAGCCATTGAAAAATAGGGCCTTGTTTCATGTTGTATGGACAGCCACTTTTCATTGGAGAGCTGCAACTGTGATAAAAATATGTACATAATTTGTTAGCAACTGTGGGAACATTTGTTCTCATTAAAAAAAAAGGACAGATGTCATTGTATGGTGAGTCACAGTTTGACTCACAGCTCCTTCAATTGGTAATTGCTTGACTAGTAGAGTTGAGAGATGACTACGAGCACAGCTACTTCAAAAACATAATGAAAAGCTACTGTGATCATAAAATCTTAATAGAAAGATATCCTTGGCCTGGGGTTGGAATTGCAAAATAAATGTGAAAATGAAGTTTTACTTTGTTGAGGGTGAAGAAAAGAAGGTGAACATCATCAGCCACCATTATATAATGAACAGTGTGAAGCTTGGATGGACTTTTTGTTGGAAGCTGGCAACAATCATTTGCCTGCAAAACCTGTTCCATGCACATCTCTCCAGGATCTGTACTATTTTGTGACAATTAATTATGAAGTTTGCATGAGGAATGGGATGCTGCTGTTGTGCATGTGAAAGCCCATCTTGAATTAGGAGGGTTGGCACGTAGGTCAGACTTGATTTGCACAACTGGCGTACCTGCATTTTCTAAAATGCTGAGGTCGGACATTTTTAACTTACACACATGAATAGGATACCTATCATATGCTCATAGTTCGTGGCAAGCTGTAAAAATGATACTCCTCTGTTACCATACCCACACCTCCATTTTGAGCACAAAAATGATTAGAACTCTGTGGAGTCTGGAGAGCTGTTAAGTTCAACAAATTATAGTGGGCTATCGAAGAAGGTCTAGCTACAGTCTGAATAAGTTATTGGCTTTTTGACTGCCGTACCTTATCTGGTTCGGCACTCAAGAGTCAGGTTGTCCAATAATTGTTTTATTTTTCAAAATCAACTTTGGCACTAAATGTGATAAATTTACAGATATTTTCAGCTGATATTATGCCAAAATAACAAAATATTCAACAACAATGACTAATATTTGAACTTAATGTCCGTGAAAAAGATCTTTTTAAAAGAGAATAACTCCTTGATTTCCTCCCATTACCACAATTCTTGGTTGTAAGTAGTCAAGACCCCACTTTATCCAACAACTTAAGCGAGTCATTTTAAACATTGAAGCTAATGCTAAGCACAGATAAATGACTAGTAAATCACCTCGCTATTAAATATTGAATAATGAAGGGGAAAAAAAAAAAAACCTACACAATTGCATCAGGTTTCCACAATATTTTAAGTCAATGAACAAAAAAATTCCTTAACTTTTGGTGTTTTGGGTAGGTAACTTTTTTTTTAAATAATAGAATTATTGTCGAACTTGTAAAACATTATGGTACTCTTGTGAGTACAACATATTGGTAATTTTCTCAACTAGTAATAGCCAGTGTCAAGTGGGTATCCAGAAAATCCAGATATCAAACTCAGATATCACTGGGGATATCACCTTTAAAACTTTTCAAATATCAAAAAATGTGATATTCTTAATGATATTCTAATCCCTGGATCTCAAAAATATACAATCCGAAATATCTGTAATTATTAATATCTGGAATGAATTTTATTTTTTAATTTTGAAATCCGGATATGATATCAAATTCATGCCCGGATCTAGATATCACAACTCACAAAAAGCAAGGAGCTAGGACATTAGTTTGAGAAAAAAAAATGAAAATATGGTTTTGGAGTGTTAGGGGTTCAATTTGAGTGGGAAAAAAATGGCAGATAGTGTTTTGGAGGCAGCCTCTGCCTCCCACCCTCAATTCAAGCACTTATAAAAGGGCCAGAACTCCAACTCTTTTTTTTGTGTTATTTTGTTCTTTTTAATTATTTTTTCTTTATTCTGGTTTTTTTATTATTCTGTTTCTTTTTTTGTTCTTTTTTATGTATTTCTCTGATATCTTCTTCATTTTTTCTGTTCTTTTCTTCCTCTTTTTTTTCTTTTTTATTCCCTTTTTTATTCATATATGTTTGCTGTTTTCTGTATTCTTCTTTTTTTATTTCACCATGCAAAAATATAATTTTCAAAAAATCCTCTAAAATCCTTCAAGGTAATATTATAACTCTATAACTAATCTCAAGTTTCAACACAAGCCAAAATATGATCTTTCCAAAAATCCACATATAAAAATAGACCTATTACCTAGGGGCCAAAATCCCTTAAGCTACTATACTCTATAATGAATCTAAACACAATATCCTTGCCTACCAAGGCAAGGCCAACACATAACAAAGTGCATGTTTTTGGACATCTGTAAAGGCCAACATACTGGACGTGTGGGTGGACCTCTTCTAAATAGGGGTTCCTTTTCACCCTTTCTTACTAGAAACCACTTCAAAAAAACATACTCTTTCATTTAATGATTCATTTGGTTGTGGAAAATTTATCAAAGCTAAAAAAACAGAAGTTCAAACCTCTTAAAATTTAATCCATGATAGAATTGGAAAGCATGTCCAAAGCACTGCCATTCAATGAGATCCAGCCCACTTTAACTACAGTTAGTGAGAGCCTCATCAAAGCATGCAGAGCATCCAATAACTTCATGTGAGACAACAGTTGATGGCTGTTGATGGCATTCTATTTGGAGAATTCTGTTTCATAAATCACCATAGTTGCTTTGAATTAGAAACATCTCATCCTAAAGCTTGATGAGGTTTCATTAGCTCCATCCACAAAATTGGCATGTCTTTTACCAAAGAACTCACATGAGAATTTAGACTTTGGGCACACACTCAGTGACCTTGTTTTTTTGCAGCCCTAGAACCGATGCTCCTAAAGAAAAACTGCCATGTCTTTTGTCAAAGAACTCACATGAGAATAGATTTTGGGTGCACACTTGATGACCTTGCAACAGCCCTAGAACCAATACTCCCAAAGAAAAGCGGGAAAAAGGCACCAAAGGAAGAAGTGGTATAGGACTAATGGTTTTGTTTTCAATTTTGTAATGTAGCTGAAGTGGTGATCATCCATAAAATGATTTAGCCAGATTTGAAAAAAATTAAATAAGAAAAAAAATTAACATCCTTCTATATTTTTGGCTACCTGCTAGAACTTCGGATAGAATCTGACTTTTTCTTTTTTTTTTCGAAATTTTGCAACTAAAAATTTGCACCAAAAAAATGGAAATTATATTAGATTTTTCAAAATGGTGCCAGTTAGTCCACCTTTCTTTGTGATGAAGAAAACATTGATTAGGCCTAGAAGCAAAAGCAAACCTCTTTTGTCATGTGGGTACAAATGTAGTTTTTTTAAGGATTCCTAGAAGAGGCATATGTGGCTATTCTGACCTTGAGATAGTAGCCTAAGTGGCTACAAACACATGCTTAGCTATCTTAAAATTGGCTACACAAAGCAAAAAGAAACAGCAAGGTGGCGATTTTCTCCTTATAGTGGGGTCGCCAATTTGGCTACAACAAGGTTTTTGGTGTTGGGTAATATTGGCAAATGCAATATTAATAGAATCTGCATTTAGGCAATAGTAGAGAGATTTGAGAAGCCTTTTGGCGATTATGATGAAATTGGAGTGTCAAAATTTCATGATTAGCTTCCAACTACTAGAGCTCTCAATGTTCATGTGAGGGAGTTGAACCCTTGTCACAAAGGACACTATAGCCAGTGGCAACACATGATCTCACCTACAACCTACACATTAGTTGCAAACTCCAGTGCTGAAAAAAAAACTTCAAATGGGAAGGAAAAAGTTACCCTGAGGCCGAGCTCGTTAGCATCATGGAAACAAGGGGTTATTTGTTTCAAGATTCAACCTCAACTTGATTTCTCCACTATCCAACCACACAAGTTCAACACACACGGTCCATGATTCATAAGAAGCTAATCCTAAACAAAAAGAATCCATGATTCAAAATCTAATAGTCTAGACTCCATATAAGCAAGAATGCAACATGCAAGGGCTTTAAAGAGGAGATAAAATTTAATAATTGTTATAGTAGCAAAACATGCTACAAAATGAACCAAGCAATGGCATATTAGCATCCCAACATTTACAATGTGCATCACCAAGGTTTGTGATTTCATATGGGCATGGATTCTAAAATGTCTCATGGACTACAATCATGAATGTAAAGTAGTCATCTACTTCAGAAACCTAGAACTCATAGTTTGATGCATGACATTAAGCAATATAACATGCAAAATGAACTATTGTAATTAGAACCCATAATTGAAGATGGCACTATGTTGTCCACAATTCAATACAAAAGACCCTTCCTGGCTTTTTCATTGGTCCAAACTATGATGGCATCATTGTAAGGAAAGGAATCAACAACATAAAAAGGTTATGCAAACATATGAACCCTAGATCTAGATGGTCACAAAATTTGTTCCGCAATCTTGTCTTCATGAAGGTCAAGGTCGAAAAAGTTTTTTCATCCTCAACAAACCCCATGATTTGGACCACAATCAATTTTATCACCTTAATGAACTTAAAGAGGTGTGCACATAACAGTGCATTGGAGGTAAGTTTTTTCCACAATTTAAAAACTAGATTGAAATCCATGGGCTGCTCCATTAGGCCATTAAGCGTTTGACATCAAGGTGATCTTGAAGAAGGAGGCTTGCAAGTCCAAAATATTTGCATCAAAAACTGTTGGAATCCATGTTTAGGAAGACCCAAGCTTTTTAAGTTGAAAGTAATTTTTTTTCAAAACATCCATGTGAATAGGGAAGTTAGACTCACATGTGCTTTTGAACCAATATTGCAAATAAACCACACCTACATCATTCGTCACATCTTGTGCAAAAAGTTGTTTCTCAAGCTCATCACTAACCTTTGTTGCAGCTTGGGAACACTACATTTACACATTATTCATGGTATGTTGGCAAATTTTTCCTTGGGTGGTACCACTAGGAACCACCTTACCAAAATCACAAGAAAGTTGGACCCAATTTAAGCAATAAAAATTTATTTATACATTAGTTTATTTGATTGGATTAGATGGGCTATGTGTTCCTCACATATGCACACACTCATGAAAAATAATGAACACCCAAAAACGTATAATATGCATTAACATTTTGATTCTTGAACCATTATTGACCCAATCTGTCGCAACCCTAGCCTTTGGCTTACGACCAAGGCAAAGGGGTTGCAAGGTTGTGAGCCTAGTAGTAGACCCGGGAGGCACATCACATGCTCCCGGGAGTGCAAAGAGTGCAAAGAGTGCAAAGAGTCCAGAGAGTGTGAGGGAGTGAACCCTCACACTCCCAAGTGAACTCCCACATTGGGAGTTGGTGAGAGTTGGAGTCCCGGAGGAACTCCCGAAACTTCAGAG